>ENA-UOOA01002419-UOOA01002419.1-human-gut-metagenome-genome-assembly--contig:-P61old-NODE-2419-length-26478-cov-9.311055_pt1 | contig 26478 bp, 17 predicted proteins | sample MGYA00242467_ERZ724014 | MGnify/ENA metagenome assembly ERZ724014 | reverse complement strand
TCAATATCATTGACACTCCTGGACATGCCGATTTCGGTGGAGAAGTAGAACGTGTCCTTAAGATGGTCAATGGAGTGGTTCTTCTGGTTGACGCTTTTGAAGGTGCCATGCCACAGACCAAATTCGTTTTGAAAAAAGCTCTTGCACTGAAGCTCCCGGTTATCGTATGTATCAACAAGATCGACCGTCCGGAAGCACGTCCGGATGAAGTTATCGATGAAGTTCTTGAACTTCTCATCGATCTGGGCGCATCTGACGAACAGCTTGACTGCCCGTTCCTTTTTGCTTCTGCAAGAGACGGATATGCAACTTACAATATCGACGATGAACCGAAAGACATGGTTCCTCTGTTTGAGACCATCCTGGATTACATCCCGGCTCCGGAAGGAGATCCTGATGCAGGTACACAGATGCTGATCAGCACCATCGATTACAATGAATACGTTGGCCGTATCGGTGTTGGAAAAGTCGATAACGGAACGATTTCTGTCAACCAGGATGTAGTTGTTGTAAACCATCATGATCCGGACAAACAGAAAAAAGTAAAGATCAGCAAATTATATGAATTTGACGGTCTGAATAAAGTAGAAGTAAAAGAAGCAGGCATCGGTTCTATCGTTGCAATCTCCGGTATTGCAGATATTTCCATCGGTGATACGATCTGTTCGCCGGACAATCCGGTTCCGATCGAATTCCAGAAGATTTCCGAGCCTACGATCGCAATGCAGTTCGTTGTCAACGACAGTCCGTTTGCAGGACAGGAGGGTAAATTCGTCACTTCCCGTCACCTCCGTGACCGTCTGTTCCGTGAACTGAATACAGACGTCAGCCTTCGTGTTGAAGAGACAGACAACACAGACAGCTTCAAGGTATCCGGACGTGGAGAGCTTCATCTTTCCGTCCTCGTTGAAAACATGCGTCGTGAAGGTTATGAATTCGCAGTCAGCAAAGCCGAAGTTCTTTACAAAAAAGACGAAAACGGCAAGCAGCTCGAGCCAATGGAAACCGTATACATTGATGTACCGGATGAATTTACAGGTATAGTTATTGATAAATTAAGCCAGAGAAAAGGCGAACTCCGCAACATGGGAATGTCTAATGGCGGATACACCCGTCTTGAATTCTCCATCCCGTCAAGAGGTCTGATCGGTTATCGTGGAGAATTCCTGACCGATACAAAAGGTAACGGTATCATGAACACAGCCTTTGACTGCTACGCTCCGTATAAAGGAGATATCCAGTACAGAAGCCAGGGATCCCTGATCGCCTTCGAGACAGGTGAAGCTGTAGCTTACGGTCTGTTCAACGCACAGGATCGTGGAACACTCTTCATCGGACCTGGTGAAAAGGTTTACTCCGGTATGGTAATCGGTCAGAATGCGAAGACAGATGATATCGAACTGAATGTATGTAAGACCAAACACCTTACCAATACCCGTTCTTCAAGTGCTGATGAAGCCTTAAAGCTTACTCCGCCGAGAATCCTCAGTCTGGAAGAAGCACTTGATTTCATCGATACCGATGAACTTCTGGAAGTCACACCGAAGAGCCTGCGTATCCGTAAAAAGATTCTGGATCCGAAACTCCGTAAGAGAAGCAATTTCCAGTAAAAAACTATAGATTTTTCTTTACACTTCCCCCTTGTATCCGTTACAATCTTTGTATACAACGAACAAGGGGGATTTTTTATGAAAAAATACTTAAACGCAGCACTCCATAAGCTGACCGTACTTCTGGAATTTATCATTTCATTCGTTCTGGCTGCCGGAATCATCATTCTGCTTGTCCAGCTGATCCTGTCCATGCCAAATGTTCCGGATCTGAATATTTATCCAAATTACGAAGACCTGGTAGAAACCTGTTTCAATCTGATCATTGGTGTCGAGCTGATCCGTATGCTTTATCAGCACAAGCCTTCCACTGTGTTTGAGGTGCTGTTATTTGCCATCGCCAGACAGGTGATCATGGCACATAATAATCCGGTATCCAGCCTGATCGGTGTGATCTCCATCGCACTTTTATTTGCAACCAGAAAGTTCCTTTTTATTGAATTTGATGAATCTGAGAAAATCATTTTCCGTGCTACTACAAAAGCACGAATTGTAAACAGCATCCTGCACGTCCATATTCCGTATGAAGATGAACAAACCTTATATGACGTGATCACTAAAAGATTTGAACAGGAAAAAACAGAAATTGGTGTTGGTGCAAGTACATTCTTCGACAATTTTGGTCTGCGCGTTGCCAAAATGCATAACGGCAAGATCAGTCGTATCGAAGTAATCCGCTCCATACATTGACAGAATTTTCTGATAATTCAGTTTTCTTTACAGAATTTTAATAATTTTTTTGCATTTACCATTGCATCTCTCCCCTATGATAGAGTATAATGTAGCTATAGCCGGAAGGATATAAAAACTATCTATACATCCTGCCGGTCAAGCTCTTATAGATGCACTTATCTCCGTACATACTATGAGAAATATGAGAAAAAAGGAGTTGAGCTGTATGAATTTTATCATTAGCGGAAGAAACATTGACATCACACCTGGTCTCAGACAGGCTGTAGAACAGAAGTTAGGAAAACTGGAAAAGTATTTTACTCCTGAAACTGACATTATCGTTACACTCAGTGTAGAAAAAGAACGTCAGAAAATCGAAGTTACGATCCCTGTAAAAGGAAACATTATCCGTTCCGAGCAGGAAAGCAGCGATATGTATGTATCCATTGATCTCGTAGAAGAAATTATCGAGCGTCAGCTCAGAAAGTATAAAACCAAACTGATTGCAAAACAGCAGGGCGGACATGATTTCCGTCAGGAATTTATTGAATCCGATACTTCGGCAGCAGAGTCAGACGAGATTGAGATTGTCCGTACCAAACGTTTCGGCATCAAACCAATGTTCCCGGAGGATGCCTGCATTCAGATGGAACTTCTCGGACATAACTTCTACGTATTCAGCAATGCTGAGACAGACGAAGTCAATGTCGTATATAAGAGAAAGAATGGAACCTACGGTCTGATCGAACCGGAATTCCAGTAAACCAATAAGCTCATACAGAGAATCTGCTGTCTGCAGTTCCTCCTGTATACTAAGACATTAAAACCCCTATACAGAACGGATTCTCCGTTCTGTATAGGGGTTCTTTTTCCTGTTCTATTCCTCAAAAACCAGGATTTCTTTTCCATCCTCCGCAAAATAGCAGCTATCTCCTTTTTCGATCACAGCCTGTCCATTTGTTCCCTCTGTAATCTCGGAAACCACACATTGCTCCTGATCATAAGGCAGAATCACCTTCATCAGCACTTTATCCGTATACTGTGTATCCTGCACACTGATCTGCCGTTGTCCGAGGATATACTGGATCTTCCCAAGTCCGGTATAATCCGTTCCAATCTCATACCGGTAACCCAGGCGCTTTGTGATCACAGTACTTGCCTGAATACCTTCCTTTACTGCTCCCTGATAAGCCCGCACCAGACCACCTGTTCCCAGAAGCGTCCCGCCAAAATACCTGGTCACAACAACCGCCGTATCGTGAAGACCTTCCCCTGTAAGCACATCCAGCATCGGTTTTCCTGCTGTACCTGCAGGCTCCCCGTCATCACTACATCTCAGAGTTGGATTTGTTACACCGATCACATAAGCAAAACAGTTATGTCTTGCGTCCCAGTATTTTTTCTTCACTTCTTCTATAAATGCCAGTACTTCTTCTTCTGAGTGTACCGGTCTTACCGTTGCGATAAAACGGGATTTCTTTTCAACAATTTCCCCTTCTCCTCCCCGGTATACTGTTTTGTATTCTTCCTGCATGTCTGCGTTTTTCCCTTCATTTTCCTTATATTTTCACTATTCCCAGTATACAAATCTATTTCTTCAGATGCAAGAAAATTACAAAAATGTTACAATTTCCCTATATTTCCGAAATTTTTCTTAATTTTGTAAAATGGAACATTGAAGTTTTCAATTTTTCCTTTATTTAGATTATCAAGTTTGATATAATATTGCAATATGAAGGAGGAAGCATTCATGAATTATGGAAAGCGAAAAGCTTCTAAAAAACAAAAACGCATAACATCGAAAAAGAATATGCACAAAAAGAAACTGGGCGTTCGCCTTTTTAAAGGTTTTCTATTATGTATCTTTGTCTGCTGTATCCTCGCAGCGATCGGAGGTGGCTTTATCATCAAGCATGTGATTGATAATGCACCTGAGATTACAGCTGACAGCATCAAACCACAGGGTTATACGTCCACCGCACTTGCAGATGACGGCACGACAACAATAGCCGAATTCACCGGTGCAGGTGCCAACCGTGTATATAAGACGATTGATCAGATCCCGGAGGATCTGCAGCATGCATTCGTCGCAATCGAAGACTCCCGTTTTTACAAACATAACGGTGTTGATATCCAAGGTATTATCCGTGCTTTTGTTGTTGGTATCACTCATGGTGGCAACTTCTCTGAAGGAGCCAGTACCATTACCCAGCAGCTGATCAAGAACAATGTCTTCCCTGACTTTGTAAATGAAAGCACTTTTGAAGAAAAGCTGGAACGTAAGATCCAGGAACAGTATCTCGCAATTCAGGTTGAAAAGCAGCTTGATAAAGATTCAATCCTTGAAAGCTACCTGAACACGATCAACCTTGGTCAGGACTGTCTGGGAGTACAGTCAGCCGCACAGAGATATTTTAATAAGGATGTCAATGAACTTAACCTTTCCGAATCTGCAACCATCGCTGCAATCACACAGAATCCGGGAAGATACAATCCGATCACCAATCCGGAAGACAACGCAACCCGCCGCAAAAAAGTTCTGGATAATATGCTCGATCAGGGCTGGATCGACCAGGCTGCCCATGATGAGGCACTGGCAGATGACGTATATTCCAGAATTCAGAACGTAAATACACGGATCGAAGAGACCAACACCGTCAACTCTTATTTTGTTGATGCCCTGTCTGAGCAGCTGATCGAAGATCTCACCTCAGAAGACGGACTTGGATATTCCCAGACACAGGCAGAGAACGCACTGTACAGCGGTGGTCTCACCATTTATTCAACTCAGAATCTTACGATGCAGAACATCTGTGATGAAGAATTGAATGATGACAACAATTATCCGGCCAATATTGACTGGGGTGTTGATTATGCCCTCACAGTCTATCATACTGATGGCTCGGTAGATAACTACAGTGCCGGACACCTGAAACAATTCGGGGCAGATCAGTACGGTGATGATGAAGGACTTCTCTTCGGATCACAGGAAGCTGCACAGGAAAGAATTGACGCATTCCGTAACAGTCTTCTCCAGGATGGCGAGACCTATGATGAGTACGTCAACCTCTCTCCACAGCCGCAGACTTCACTGACCATCATCGATCAGAAAACAGGGCAGATCAAAGCTCTTGTCGGTGGCCGTGGACAAAAGACAACCAACCGTGGACTGAACCGCGCATACAAGGGTTCTACCCGTAACGCAGGTTCTACATTCAAGATTCTTGCCGTATACGCTCCGGCATTGGACAGCGCAGATCTTACACTTGCTACCACCGAAGTTGATGAAGAATACTACTATCAGCACGACCTGGAACATCATCAGGTTCATAACTGGTGGGGCGATTACTATAAAGGTACCGTAACATACCGTCAGGCGATCGAACAGTCCATGAACATCATTGCGGTAAAGACATTGAATAAGATTGGTATCAATCTTGGTTTTGAATACTGCGAGAAATTTGGTCTTTCCACACTTACCGAAGACGATGCTGTAGAGTCTCTTGCTCTTGGTGGTATTTCCCATGGTGTTTACAACTATGAACTGACAGCAGCCTATGCATCCATTGCAAACGGCGGTGTATATAACAAACCATCCCTGTACACAAAGGTATTGGATCATGATGGTAATGTCCTGATCGACAACTCCAATCCGGAAAGCCACACTGTGATCAAAGATACAACTGCAGCACTTCTTACCAACGCCATGCAGGATGTTGTCACAAAGGGTACTGCAACCGATGCACAGCTCAATAATATGCCTGCATCCGGTAAATCCGGTACAACCTCCGACAACCGTGACTTCTGGTTCGAAGGATTTACACCGTATTATACCTGTGGTATCTGGATGGGTTACGATGGTAACCAGGAAATGTCTGAAGGAAGCTGGAACTATCATTTCAAGATCTGGGCTAAGATCATGAACCGGATCGATGAAGCTTTGGGACTAACCTACAAAGACTTCGCGATGCCAGGTTCTCTCGTTCAGAAGAGCGTATGTACAATTTCCGGTAAACTTGCCGGTTCCGGCTGTCCGTCACAGACCGAATGGTTTGATCCGGATACTGTCCCGACCGAGACATGTTCCGGACATGCAAGCAAGTCAACTACCACAAACAGTACAAAAAATTCGAATGACAAATCCGATTCTAATAGTACAACGGGTGGAAACTCCTCCGGTAACTCTACCGGCACTAATGGGGATACTACCGGTGGTACCGGCGGTGATTCCGGCAATACCGGCGGCGGCACTGATTCCGGTAATAATAGTGGCAATTCTGGTAATACCGGTGGCGATTCCGGTAATACTGGTGGCGATTCCGGTAATACCGGTGGCGATTCCGGTAATACCGGTGGCGGCACTGATTCCGGCAATACCGGCGGCTCAGATTCTGGCAATGGACAATAAGAATCTATCATCCAATTAGAAAAAGAGATCAGTGAATATTTGAAATTCACTGATCTCTCTTTTTTATCTATCAATCTGGTTTCTATTTCTGATATACGATCTTACCTTCAATCATCGTATAGTATACCATCGCATCGGTATCAAGTCCGAGTTTTCCTTTCATTACAATAATATCTGCATCTTTTCCTTCTTCCAGGCTTCCCAGACGGTCTTCTACGCCCAGCACTTTTGCAGCATTGATCGTAACCGTTCTTACTGCTCTCTCCTGTGCAAGTCCTTCACGCACTGCTTCTCCCACATGATGATACAGGGATTCTTCACTCAGAATCGGTGAATCAGTGATCATCGCCACATTCACCCCTCTGTCATCCAGCATTTTTACAGCTTCCACATCGATTTTTCTACGTTCTCCAGGGCTACGGTAAGTTGCAATCGGTCCGTAGCATATATCGCATCCGCTTTCCACGATTTCATCCAGATAATCGGTTGCTCCCCATGCATGTTCTAATGAGAAGTGTACGTTGTATTTTTTCGCAATCTCGATTGCTGTGAGCATATCATACTGTGTACAGTGGATCTTACATGGAATTTCTCCTTTTAAAGCCAGGCAAAGAGCTTCCATATCCGGATCATACTCCACTTCTTTATTCTGTTCTTTGTCTTCCATGTATTTCTTTGCTTTTGCAAAGGTATCATCCAGAACCTTAGCGATTCCCATTCTTGTCATCGGAAGTCTTCTCTGATCTCCGTATGTATTTTTCGGATTACCGCCAAGAGCAATCTTTACAGCACATGGAGATTTGATTGTCATATCAAACACATTGTTTCCATAAGTTTTAAGTGCAAACGGAAGTCCGCAAAATACATTTCCGCTTCCCGGAGTCAGAAGCATGGTTGTGATTCCGTGCTCATAAGCTACTTTAAATTCTCTTGCTTTTGGATTTGTTCCAAAACGTGCATCAACAGAAAGAGTAACCGGATTTGTCATCTCATTGGCATCGTCTACACCCGGATCCACATTGAAATCAAATAATCCGATGTGAGAATGTGCATCGATAAGTCCCGGAAGAACATAATATCCTTCTGCCTCAATGAGCTTATCTCCATCCTCTAAGCAGTCTTCACTGATATGTTCTGCTACTTCTTTGATCTTTGTTCCTTCGACGAGAATATCCCCCTGAAAGATGCCCTTATCCTCTGTCATTGTATACAAAATACCATTTTTGATTAATGTCTGCATTACGATAATACCACCTTTCCATTTATCATACAAAACTGTACGTGTGCCGCATAAGATTTTACAGGATGATCACTGTAAATTGTGATGTCCGCGTCTTTTCCAACTTCGATACTTCCGATCTGATCTGCAACACCAAGCATCTCGGCTGGCTGGATCGTCATCATTTTTACTACATCCTCGGCATCGATTCCTGCACGATATACTTCGATTGCACTCCAGATGAATACTTCTCTACCTTCAGAAGCACCTTTGCATGTGTTTGTAAATGCGATGCGGTTTCCGTTTTCTACCAGTTCTTTTAATCTGGAAAGGTCGATTTCATGTTTGGAAATCTGTGACAGATTGCTGAAATTACCAAAGATAATTCCAACTTTCTTTTCTTTCAGTTCTTCAATCGCATCGCCGAATTCAAATCCATCTACGATTGTAAGCTGGATATCTTCATCTTTCAGAAGCTCCATAAGACACTGAATCTCACCTGCAGTTTCTGCTGCGATGACAAATGGCATCTGATATTTCTTCAAAAGGTCATCTTTTCTGATTGCTTCTTTGAGCAAATGGAAAATTCCCATTCTTGTTTTCGGCATCTGGTTACTTGCACCATATACATCCTTAACGGTTGAGCATACGCTCCCCTTCATTGCTGCGTGCTCTTTTACAATACGGTTTGCCATATGATCCGGAGCTGTCTTACACACTGTAATCTGTCCTCCGATCACATTGCTGTGATCCGGTGAAAATCCAACAGATGTAATTCCTGATTTGTAGAATTCCTGTGCATTCACTTCATCTGGATCGATGGCATACTTCACGCTCAGATCCGGATTGATTACATTTGTAGTTTCTGCATTATCTCTGTAACGAGTCGGAATCCCCATAGCTCCGATAGAAGAATGTGGATCGATGAAACCAGGGAAAACTTGTTTTCCGGTTGCATCGATAATTTCTGCATCCGCTTCGCAAATATTCTTTTCGATTTTCTTAATCTTTTTCCCCTCGATTAAGATATCATAGTTTTCGAGCACTTCACCCGTTCCGGTATGAATGGTTCCATTTTTAATTACATACATAATCATTTCTCCATTTACTTTTATTTTTTACCTTAAAGTGCCATAGAGGTTTTGCAACCTCTATGACATTTTTGTTTAATTTATATCTCTAAAAGACATGCTATTTTTCAATATAAACCTTTGAGAAATCAACCTGACCAACTGTAGAAACGAAGTAGTTCTTCACATATTTCTTAACAAATGTAGGTGCTTCTTCAACATAAGTAGGTTCGATCAGTCCTGACTTAACAACCAGTTCTTCTGCCTGCAGATAAAGCTCTGCCTTCTTCTGGTCATCAACTTCAAATTTTGCTTCATTTAAAAGTTCCTGGTATTTCTTAGGATCTTCTCCTGACCATCCTGTCTTTTCTGCGTTGAAGTATCCATTATCAGGATCGAATAACTGAAGAAGAGCACTTGGTTCATTGTAGTATGGTCCCCAGCCGCCTGTTGCGATATCGTAATCACCGGCGTCAATCTTATCCCACATGATGTTCCATTCCATCATATCGATTTCGACATTGATTCCAAGAACGCTTTCCCACTGCTGCTTCATCCATTCAGCAATCTTTTTAGACAGTTCATCTGTACCACGGCTTGCATAACGGATTGTTACCTTTGACGGGTCTGGATCTTTACCAAGTTCTTTTAATCCTTCAATAAGTAAAGCTTTCGGATCTTTGATTTCTTTCTGAAGTTCCTGAACGAAATGATTCTTTCCGCCAACTAATTCTGTGTATGTTTTTTCCCCAACCTGAATGGTATCTGGCATCATAGAATAAATCGGAACACCTTTTCCATTACGAAGAGTATCGATCATTTCCTGACGGTCATAAGCTACTGATAAAGCCTGTCTGATCTTTTCATTGCACAGATATTCGTTTGCTGCATTCAGCATGAAGAATTCCGGTGCACTATCCGGAACCTGATAAGATTCAGATTCTCCCTGTTCTTCGATAGTCTTTCCCCAGTTTGCATCCGTTGTACCGATCACATCCAGTTCACCGTTGATATAAGACTGAACTGCAGTACCTGATTCCTGAATGATCTTGCTATTGATCTTGTCAAGCTTCACATCGTCGGCTCCCCAGTACTGATCATTTCTTACCAATACCATCTCTGTATTCTGACTCCAGCTTTCAATCTTGAAAGGTCCGTTAAATACAGTCTTTGTTTCTGATGTTGCATAGTCGCTTCCGAGTTTTTCATACATTGCTTTGTTTACCGGATAAGCTGATGAGGAAACCAGTTCCAGGAAGTAAGATGCCGGGTGGATAATTTTGATTTCCAGTGTATCTTCATCAATGGCATGTACACCGATTTCTTCCGGTTTCTTTCCCTGATCGTAAAGAGCTTCTGAGAAGTTCTCGATAATTCCATCAAACAGCCATGCATTTGTTGCTGCAACGGATGGAGTTGCCATCTTCTGGAAAGTAAATTCAAAGTCATTTGCAGTTACTTTCGTTCCATCGCTCCACTTCGCATCTTTGTTCATGTGGAAAGTATAAGTAAGTCCATCTTCACTGATATCCCAGCTCTCTGCTGCAGCAGGCACGATTTTATAGGTATTTCCTTCCTGAGTTACTCTTTTAACGAGTGGATCCAACACCATGTTAAATGCTGAGTTATCCGGGCCAGTTGTGTTGATCAGCGGGTTCAGTCCGACAACCACACTGTTGTTGGAGATGTTCAGAACCTGTTCTGTTTTTCCGTCTGAACTAGCTTTTTTGTCATCTCCGCCACATCCGGCAAGACAGCTGACTGCCATTGCTACTGCGAGTCCCATCGCTAATGTTTTTCTTTTTTTCATAGTCTTCCTCCTTTATATCCAGCAAGATTACTCTTGCGGGTGATCTTCCATCAACTCTTTTGCTCTATGACAAGCTACAAAGTGTTCCGGTTTGAGTTCTTCAAGCTGCGGTGTCTCCTGATGACATTTTTCTGTTGCATATCTGCATCTCGTCACAAATCTGCATCCAGGTTTTGGATTAACCGGGCTTGGGATCTCTCCCTCGAGTCGAATTCTCTTCTTCTGTTCTTCTGTGTCCGGATCCGGGATCGGAATCGCTGCCATCAACGCTTTTGTATATGGATGAAGTGGATTCTGATATAATTCATCACTCTCTGCAAATTCAACCATATTTCCCAGATACATTACACCGACACGGTCTGAAATATGTTTTACCATAGACAGGTCATGTGCGATAAAGAGATAGGTCAGGTTTTTCTTCTGCTGAAGTTCGATCAGCAGGTTGACAACCTGTGCCTGAATGGAAACGTCAAGAGCTGAAATCGGCTCATCGCAAACGATGAATTCTGGTTCGATAGCAAGTGCTCTTGCGATTCCAATACGCTGTCTTTGTCCGCCTGAGAATTCATGAGGGAAACGAAGCGCATGTTCTCGGTTAAGTCCGACCAGTTCCAGTAATTCATAAATCTTTTCCTGGCGTTCTTTTCCGGTATAAAGCTTGTGAATGTCAATTCCTTCCCCGATGATGTCACCGACTGTCATTCTCGGATTCAGTGAAGAATATGGATCCTGGAAAATAATCTGAGCTCTCTTTGTAAACTCTTTCTTTTCATTTTTATTCAGTTTATTAATATCAACTCCGTCAAAAAGAACTTCACCGCCTGTAGCCTTGTAAAGCCCCATAACTGTCTTTCCACAGGTTGTTTTACCACAGCCGGATTCTCCTACGATTCCAAGAGTCTCACCTTTATAGATCTTAAAGTTTACCCCATCCACTGCCTTCAGTGTCTGGTTTCTTCCAACCTGAAAATATTTCTTCAGGTCTTTCACTTCGATCAGTACTTCTTTTTTATCCATGGTTACTGTCTCCTCCTTATCATATTCTCAGGAAGATTGCTCACATCCGCTCTTGGATCATGAAGCCAGCAGTTGCATTCCTGTGTATCACTGAATTTTGTAAGCTCCGGATATTTCTTTCTGCAGATATTCATTCCATACTCACAACGCGGAGCAAAAGAACATCCAACCGGCGGATTGATAAGATCCGGCGGCGTTCCTTTTAAGGAATATAATGTTTCTTTGTTTGTAGAATGAATCTTCGGAACGGAATCCAGAAGAGCTCTCGTATAAGGATGTGTAGACTGATAGAAAATCTCTCGTACATCACCACGTTCTACAATTTTTCCTGCATACATCACCTGAATCTTATCTGCAACACTCGCTACAACACCTAAGTCATGGGTTACGAGGATCATCGCCATATCCAGTTCTTTTTGCAGTTCTCCGATCAGTTCCATAATCTGTGCCTGAATGGTTACGTCCAGAGCAGTTGTCGGCTCATCCGCAATCAGGATCTCCGGTTTACATGCAAGTGCGATTGCGATCATCGCTCTCTGTCTCATACCGCCTGAAAATTCAAACGGATACTGTTTCATTCGTTTTTCTGCATTTGGTATTTTAACCAGCTGCAGCATTTCTAAAGCTTCTTTATATGCTTCTTCTTTAGAAATCTGTCTATGGATCAGAATACTTTCTGCAATCTGATCTCCGATCTTCATGGTCGGATTCAGTGAAGTCATTGGATCCTGGAAAATCATTGAAATCTTACTTCCCCGAATGGAAACCATTTCGTTTTCTGATTTTTTCAGAAGATCTTCCCCGTGGAACAATACTTCAGAATTTTCATTTATTAATGTGTTCGATTCTGGAAGCAATCGCATGATTGCTTTTGAAGATACTGTCTTACCACAGCCAGACTCTCCTACAATCGCAAGAGTTTCTCCTTTATGCAGATTAAAATCGATTCCTCTTACTGCATGTGAGATTCCGGCATAGGTCTTGAAAGATACCTCCAGGTTTTTCACTTCCAGTATTTTTTCTTTCATCTTGTAGTTCCCCCTTTTATTTTCTCAGCTTCGGATCCAAAGCATCTGAAAGTCCATCACCAATCAGATGGAAGGTCAGCATTGTAAGTACGATCATCAGACATGGGAAGAACAATTCATGTGGGTAAAACATAAGCTGCTGCTGTCCTGCTGATGCAAGTGCTCCCCAGCTGGTTTCCGGTGGTCTTACTCCAAGTCCGATATAACTTAAGAAAGCCTCACTGAAAATAAATCCCGGAACTGACATCGTGATATCAACCATAATAATTCCAAGTGTATTCGGAAGAAGATGTTTGACAATAATACGTCCGGTCGATGCACCAAGTGCTGTTGCTGCCTGCACATAATCCTGTTCCTTGATCTGAAGGATCTGTCCTCTTACCATACGCGCAGTTCCTACCCACGCGGTAAGGCTCATTGCAAAAACAAGGGAGAACATACTTCTTCCAAGTACCATGGATAAAATTACTACAATGATCAGATATGGCAGGTTTCCGATAAATTCGCAGATACGCATGATGATGTCATCTACCAGTCCGCCTTTTAATCCTGCCAGCGCTCCAAGGAGTGCTCCGATCACAAACATTACCAATGTACAACATAACCCAATATAGATTGAAATACGTCCGCCTACACAGACACGGGTAAAGAGATCTCTTCCCATATCATCTGTGCCAAACCAGTGTGCACTGCTTGGTCCCTGATTCTTGATCGACGCATCGATCAGCTGATAATCCTGTCCTGTGATCAGCGGTCCGACAAACAGGATCACTACGATCACGCCTAATAATATAAGACCAAATATTGCAAGTTTGTTTTCCCTAAATCTTCTCCAGACATCCGCCCAATAGGTCAGGGATTTCTGTCCGATATCTTCACCAGATAATCCTTCCGTTCCAACACGTTTAAAATCATCTGATTCATTCCATTCTTCTGTCATTACTACCTCTTTTGTACTCATCAGAAGCCCTCCTATTTCTTACCTTTTGCAACTCGGATTCTCGGATCGACGATTCCATACAGAATGTCTACTACAATCAGCGAGCCAACGAACAAAATAGCAAAGAAAATTGTAAGACCGATTACCATCGTATAATCATTATCCGAAACTGCTTTTACATAGTAGAATCCAAGTCCCGGAATCGCAAACATACGTTCAAGGATGAATGATCCTGCAAAAATTCCTGCCAGAGAAGGTCCGATCATAGTAATGATAGGAAGCATTGCATTTCTCAAAACATGTTTCCGTACAACTCTCTTCTTTGTACATCCCTTTGCTTTTGCTGTAATAATATAATCTTCTCCGATAACAGATAAGGTACTGCTTCTCATATATTTTGTATAAGATGCGATACCGCCGATCGCATATGCGGCAACCGGAAGAATATAATGTTTCATTTGTCCCCAGCCGAATACCGGCACCAGTTTCCACTTAAATGCCAGAAAATACTGCAATACAGATGCAAATACGAAACTAGGAACACAAATAGCTAATACAACGAGTACCCTTATAACATGATCCACCGGTTTCCCCCTGTTAAGAGCCGCTACCATTCCGAGACATATACCAATCGTTGTCTGGAAGAGTAGTCCCAACAAACCTATCTTCGCTGATACCAGCGTATTGTTTTTAATAATGTCATTTGCTGACTGACCGGTATAAATAATAGATTCTCCGAAGTCTCCTGTTGTAAGAAGATTCTTCATATAAGTTGTATACCTTTTTACTACCGGCTGATCGAGTCCGTATTTCTGACGGATAATCTGCTGTGCCTGTTCAGGCATCTGACCAACCTTCGCAGCGATCGGATCTCCGGGAGCACCTGCTACCAAGAAAAATGTCGCTGTCGTAATCAAGAACAATGTCAAAACAGCATATGCCAGCCTTTTCCCAATAAATTTAACCATACCTTCAGTTCCTTTCTCCTTTTTTCTTTTGATTTTCATATAGAACATGCGGGACAACCATGAAGTGTAATTCTATCTCTTTACAGATATCTTCGACTGTCCCTTTATGAAACAGATCCAAAATTCTCTGATGATTGATGTGGACCACATCAAATGGTACCAGAGTTTTTGTATCCATCGTATAATATGCCGCCGTATTCCCTCCTTCCAGTATTTTCCAGATTCTATGAAGTTTTTCACTGTGTGCGGTCTTCACAATACATTCATGGAACTGTTCATCAAATTTTATAACATCATACAGATTTTTCTGATTGGCCGCTTTCTCCATGGAAAGAACAAGCTTCTGCATCTCTTCATCCTGTTCTTTGCTGATCTCTCCCCCGCACATCTGCACTGCCAGTTTCTCAAGCGTAGACTGGATCAGGTATGTTTCCTGCATCTCTTCATAAGTCATCGTCTTTACTACGCAGCCTTTCTGCGCTTCATATACAACCAACCCTTCTTCTTCAATCTGCCTGAGAGCTTCTCTTAAGGGACCTCTGCTGACTTTCAGCTCTTCTGCTACTTTTGCCTCTATAATTCGTTCTCCCGGTTTGATCTCTCCTGATAAAATCTTATGTCTTAAAATTTCAACTACTTGCTCTCTTAATGTTTTACGTATTATCATTTTGTCTTCCTTTTCACAATTTTTTAGAGTTCATAGGCTTATTTAATAATGTTACTACGATAAGTCTACATCATTTTGTGCAGAATGTCAAATGCAAACATTTGTCATTCTGCATTTTCTTCTATAAAAAACAAAAATCTTGCAAGAATGTTAAATATTTCTCACAAGATTTTTGTTTTTTTATAATATCTTTCACTTATTTCAGTACCAGTTTTGCTGCTCCGCAGATTCCTGCATCATTTGCAAGTTCTGCGAGTGCAAATTCTGTATCTTTGTCTGCAAAGAATGCCATTTCTTTAAATGGACCTTTGATGTAATCCAGCAGAACCTCTCCGGCTTTTGATACCCCTCCGCCGATTACGATAACCGCCGGATCACAGGCAGCTGCAAGGTTCGCCAGCGCATGTCCCAGATACTTTCCAAATTCAGTTGCGATTTCGATTGCAACTTCGTCTCCGGCTTTCACTGCATCAAACACTTCTTTCGCAGACATCTCTGCCACATTTCTGAGGGTACTTGGTTTCTCATCTTTTGCAAGACGCATATTGGCAAGTCTTGTGATTCCTGTTGCAGAAGCATACTGTTCCAGACAGCCTTTCTTTCCACATCCACAGGTTTCTGTCTCCTGGTAGTTTACACACAGATGACCGATCTCTCCGCCAGCACCGTGTGCCCCTACAAGGCACTTTCCATCCACGATGATTCCACCGCCAACACCGGTTCCAAGGGTAACCATAATAACATTCTTGTGGCCTTTTCCGCCACCTTTCCACATCTCACCAAGCGCAGCTACATTTGCATCATTCCCCGGAATCACTTTCATTCCGTCAAGAAGCTCTTCCAGTTCACGTGTCACTTCTTTGTATCCCCATCCGAGATTTGCTGTATTCTGAACAATTCCATCCTCGGTTACCGGTGCCGGAAGCCCCATTCCAAGTCCGATGATCTGTTCCTTCACCAGTTTCTTTTCTGCCATCTTTGCTTTCACTGCCTGCGCAATATCCGGGAGGATTGCTTCTCCCTGGTTCTCAGTACGTGTCTTGATCTCCCATTTGTCAAGAAGCTCTCCGTCTTCCTGAAAAAGTCCCATCTTTACTGTCGTTCCGCCTATATCGATACCAAAACAATATTTCATCTGTCTCCTGCTCCTTACATATTCTTTTTTAGATTTTCTTGTACTCGGCGGTACAGCTCCTGCGCTGCGTTATAGCCCATTTGTTTCTGTCTGTGGTTGACTGCCGCTGATTCTACGATAATGGCAACATTACGTCCCGGGCGGATTGGAATACTGTGACATACAACCTTATTACCAAGAAATTCTGTATACTCCTCAGTAAGTCCAAGCCTGTCGTACTCGCGATCCTTGTTCCAGTCCTCAAGCGTAATGACGAGATCAATATTTTGTGTCTCTCTTACACTCTGCACACCAAACAGCGTCTTTACGTCAATGATACCAATTCCGCGAAGTTCAATAAAATGGCGGGTAATATCCGGTGCTGTACCAACAAGAGTATCATCACTGACCTTCCGGATCTCCACCACGTCATCTGTTACCAGACGATGGCCTCGCTTGATCAACTCCAGTGCCGCCTCACTTTTACCGATACCGCTGTCTCCCATGATCAGAACACCGACTCCATAGCAGTCCACCAGTACCCCGTGAATTGAAATACACGGTGCCAGTTCCACTTTCATCCAGCGGATCAGTTCTGCTGAAAAGGAAGAAGTCTGTTTATCCGTAATAAATACCGGAATATTGTTCTTCACTGCTTTCTCCAGAAATTCCGGATCCGGCTGCAGATTTCTGCAGAAAATAAAGCATGGAATCCCATACTCAAGCAGTGTATCATATATTTTCATCTTATGCTCATATTCCAGTGTCTGCAGATAAGTGTACTCTACATATCCGATAAGCTGAATCCGTTCGCAATCAAAATGATCAAAAAATCCGGCGAGCTGAAGTGCCGGACGGTTAATATCCGGAATTTTTACTTCCCGCTGTGTCATATCGACATCCGGAGTAAGATTTCTAAGTTCCATCTTCTCTACGATTTTTGTTAATGTAACTCCCATAGTCCTGTCTCCTTTTATTGTTCTTCCATCAGAGTAGCTTCTGTGCCTTCCTTTTCGCTTCCTCTGAAAAAATTATACACGCTTTTTGCCGATTTTTCATCCATTGATGGAATTTTTTTCAAATCTTCCACCTCTGCATTCTTAATCTCATCCAGGCTGGCAAATGTCCGCATCAGTGCTTTCCTTCTCGCAGGTCCGATTCCCGGAATATCATCCAGGATCGAATGCACTTGTCCCTGACTACGCAGTTTCCGGTGAAATTCTATAGCAAATCTGTGCGCCTCATCCTGCACTCTTGTGATCAGTCGAAACCCTTCGGAATTGCGGTCGATCGGAATCTCGATATTCTGATAGTAGAGTCCTCTCGTCCGATGGTGGTCATCTTTGACCATACCGCATACCGGAATGGATATATGAAGTTCATCCAGTACTTCCAGTGCTATATTAACCTGTCCTTTTCCACCATCCATCATGATCAGATCCGGAAAAACATTAAAACTTCCCAGCTCTTTCCCGCTTTTCTGTTCCTCCAGACCATGCCGGAATCTTCTGGTGAGGACCTCACGCATACTTGCATAATCATCCGCCCCCTGCACACCCTTGATGTGGAACTTACGATAATCGTTTCGTTTCGGTTTGCCCCTCTCATAAACGATCATCGACCCTACCGAGGCAAATCCATTGGTATTGGAAATATCATACGCCTCCATACGCACCAGGTTATTAAGGCCAAGCAACTTTTCTATTTCTTTTACTGCACCGATCGTTCTTCCTTCTTCACGCTTGATACGTTCCTTATCTTTTTCCAGTACCATCTTTGCATTTTTCGCCGCAAGCTCAACAAGCTTTTCTTTTTCCCCTTTTTTCGGGATACGGAAATGAACCTTATGCCCACGTTTTTCTCCAAGCCATGCTTCCAGGATCTCCCGCTCTTCCGGTTCCACCGGAAGCATCAGTTCGCCCGGAATATATGGCGTTCCGGCATAAAACTGCTTAATAAAGCTGGAGAGGATCTCTGCATTTTCATCTCCCTGGGCAATCCGCAGATAAAAATGATCTCTGCCGATCAGACGACCATTGCGGATAAAGAATACCTGTACCACCGCATCCTCATGCTCTCTTGCAAGAGCCACAATATCCCGGTCCTCGCCCCCTGTATCGGTAATCTTCTGCTTCTGTGCAATCTGCTTCACGCTGTGCAGAAGCTCCCGGTATTCAATTGCTTTCTCAAATTCCAGATCATCCGATGCCTCCTGCATCTTTTTCTCCAGATCCTTTAAGATTTTATCATAATTTCCTCCCAGGAATTTGAGTACTTCATCAACCGACTCTCTGTATTTTTCCTGCGAAATATACCCCTGACACGGTGCATCGCACTGCTTGATATGATGATAGAGACAGCATCTTTCTTTCCCGATATCGCGCGGAAGGATGCGGTTACAGCTACGCAGACGGTAAAGCTTCCGGATCAGTTCGATCGTATCTTTTACCGCCGTCACACTGGTATAAGGGCCGAAATACTTTGACTTGTCCTTCTTCATCTGCCTTGCCATCATAATCCTTGGATATGCTTCGCCGGTTGTCACTTTGATAAATGGATAACTCTTATCATCCATCAGCATCGTATTGTACTTTGGCCGGTGTTCCTTGATCAGATTGCATTCCAGAACCAGTGCTTCCAGTTCCGAATCCGTCACGATATACTCAAACCGGGTGATATGCGTCACCATCTGGTCAATCTTGGCCCCCCGATTCCTGCTCGGCTGAAAATACTGTCTGACACGGTTCTTCAGGCTGATCGCCTTTCCAACATAAATGATCTCGTCCTTTTCCCCATGCATCAGATAGACTCCCGGTTTCCCAGGAAGTTTTTTAAGTTCGTCTTCAATAATAAATGTCTGATTTTCCATAGTCACATTATACCTTGCTTCCTGCAGACAATACAAGTCATTCTTTCAAAAGAATCTACAGAAAAAAAAGAGGCTTCAGAACCTATTGTTCTGAAACCTCTGCATCTTCTGTTATTTTAGACTAGTCACGCTTCTGCGGAAGGATGAATCCTTCTTCATCTCTTTCTACTTTCTTCTGCGTTTCTTTCTCTTCCTGCTGTGCAGCTTCGGTATCTTCCTCTTTCTTCGGCATCTCGATCGTCTGCTCTTTTACAGGATTTTCATCTTTCTTTTCTTCCGGTTCCGGAATTCCTTCACATCTGCGGTAAATCTTCATGAATTCTTTTCCGGTGATCGTCTCTTTCTCAATCAGGAATCCGGCGATCTGATCCATCGTTTCACGATGCTCGGAAAGCATTCTCTTCGCTTCTGCATATGCTCCCTTCAGCATCTTCATAACTTCCTGATCGATTTCTGCCGCGGTTGCCTCTCCGCAGTTCATAACAGCTCTTCCGTCCAGATAACGGTTCTGGATAGATTCCAGTCCGATAAGTCCGAATTTTTCAGACATACCATACTGTGTTACCATCGCTCTTGCGATCTTGGTTGCCTGCTCAATATCGTTCGATGCTCCGGTTGTAACTGTGTCAAACACCAGTTCCTCTGCTGCACGTCCTGCAAGGGCTGTCACCAGCATTGCTTCCAGCTCAGCCTTGGTATTCAGGAACTTCTCTTCCTCCGGTGTCTGCATCACATAACCGAGTGCACCCATGGTTCTCGGAACGATTGTAATCTTCTGTACCGGTTCTGCATCCTTCTGAAGGGCAGTTACCAGTGCATGACCGACTTCATGGTATGATACGATACGGCGTTCTTTCTGACTCATGATACGGTCTTTCTTCTCTTTACCCACAAGAACGACCTCAACAGCCTCAAAAAGGTCTGCCTGGGATACAACATTTCTTCCTTTTTTTACTGCATTGATCGCAGCCTCGTTGATCATATTGGCAAGATCAGAACCGACTGCCCCGGAAGTTGCAAGTGCAATCTCTTCCAGATTGACTGTCTCATCCATCTTAACATCTTTGGCATGTACTTTCAGGACATCAATACGTCCCTTGAGATCTGGCTTATCTACGATGATACGCCTGTCAAATCTTCCCGGACGGAGAAGCGCCGGATCCAGGATCTCCGGACGGTTCGTTGCCGCAAGAAGCAGAAGACCTTTATTACTGTCAAATCCATCCATCTCTGCAAGGAGCTGATTCAGTGTCTGTTCTCTTTCATCATTGCCACCAAGCTGTGAATCTCTGCTTTTTCCGATCGCATCGATCTCATCGATAAAAATAATACACGGCGCCATCTGCTGTGCCTGCTTAAAGAGGTCACGTACTCTTGACGCTCCGACACCGACATACATCTCAACAAATGCAGAACCCGAAAGAGAGAAGAACGGTACTTTTGCTTCTCCGGCAACTGCTTTTGCAAGAAGTGTCTTACCGGTTCCGGGAGGACCTACAAGAAGTGCTCCCTTCGGAAGCTTCGCTCCGATTCCGGTGTATTTGCCAGGGTTATGCAGGAAATCGACTACTTCCTGCAAGGATTCTTTTGCTTCATCCTGACCGGCTACATCCTTAAATGTGACTCCGGTAGATTTTTCCACATACATCTTGGCATTGCTCTTTCCAACGCCCATCATGCCGCCACCCTTTGTCATACGGCGCATCAGCATCACGCCCAGACCGATCATGATCACAAGCGGAACAATGTTGACCAGAAGATTCATCACCATATAAGATGTAGAATCCGGTATCTTCTGTTCATACTCAACACCTGCTTTATACAGTCTGTCCGAAAGGGTATCATCCTTCACAATACCGGTATAATACTGCTTCCTTGTCACATTACTGAACAGACCTGTACTGTCATCGCTGCTGTCCTTACTGCTGCTGTCGTTGTTATCTGCTACAGAACCTTCGACCACATCGCTCTCAGAAGCGCCTTTTTTCTTGCTGTTCTTCATCTCAGCTTCTGTCTTCGCTGTGATCACAATCTTGTCATCCTCGATCACAACTTTCTTAACTTCCCCGGAATCTACCATGTTCAGGAACTGATCATAGGTAATCTCCCGGGCATCTGTGTCTTCCCGGAACTGATACAGCGCAAATACGATAAACGAGATCAGCATAACGGTAAATAATATAATATTCCATCTCTGGCGGTTATTTTTATTATTCGGATTATTATTTCCCGGAAGGTTTTGCTTATTTCTATTATTCTGGTTATCCATACCTACCTCCTAAGTGTCGTCCTCTCTATTATAAGTAGGCGTTTTTTAGAAATCAATGAAAAATTTATGAAAAGATTGTAAAAAAGTCATATTTTATAGTATACTAGGTTTGAATTGCTTCTATGAAAGTAAAATTATGGACAAAAAGGATGGAACTTTATGAAAATTGGGTTTGATAATGAAAAATACCTGCAAATGCAGTCTTCTCACATTCGTGAGCGAATCAATCAGTTTGACAACAAACTGTATCTCGAATTCGGTGGAAAGCTTTTCGATGACTATCATGCTTCCCGCGTGCTTCCGGGATTTCAGCCGGACAGCAAATTACATTTACTAAAAGAATTATCGGATACCGCAGAGATTGTGATCGTTATCAGTGCAGCCGATATTGAAGCCAACAAAATCCGCGGTGACCTCGGGATCACTTATGACACTGACGTTCTCCGCCTGAAAGACGAATTTGAAGCCAATGGTCTCTTTGTCGGAAGTGTTGTTATCACACAGTACTCCGGACAGAACAGTGCCGATCTTTTCAAAGGACGTCTGGAAAAGCTTGGCATTAAAGTTTATATCCATTATGTAATAGAAGGTTATCCTTCCAACATCCCGCTGATCGTAAGTGACGAAGGATACGGAAGGAACGAATACATTGAGACAAGCAGACCTCTGGTTGTCATCACCGCACCTGGACCTGGAAGTGGAAAGATGGCTACCTGCCTTTCCCAGCTCTATCATGAGCACAAGCGCGGAGTCCGCGCAGGATATGCCAAATTCGAAACCTTCCCGATCTGGAATATCCCGTTAAAGCATCCGGTCAACTTAGCATATGAAGCAGCTACTGCTGACCTTAACGATGTAAATATGATCGACCCGTTTCATCTGGAAGCTTACGGTGTTACTACCGTCAACTACAACCGTGACGTAGAGATCTTCCCTGTACTGAGTGCAATTTTTGAGCGCATTTACGGAGAAAATCCATACAAATCACCAACAGACATGGGTGTTAACATGGCTGGTAACTGCATCTGTGACGATGAAGTCTGCAAAGAAGCTTCCCGTCAGGAGATCATTCGCCGCTACTACCGCACCATGGACCGTTTCCTTTCCGGTGAATGCCCGAAGGAAGAGACTTATAAGGTCGAGCTTCTGATGAATCAGGCAGGAGTTACCGTACATGACCGTAAGGTTGTTGATGCCGCTCTTGCACGCGCTGAAGAAACCGGTGCACCGGCTGCCGCTCTGGAGCTTCCGGACGGACGCATCGTAACAGGAAAAACCTCTGATCTGCTTGGCGCATCTGCTGCCCTGATCCTGAACGCCTTAAAAGAACTCGCCGGAATCGATCATGATATGCACCTGATCTCACCGACTGCCCTGGAACCGATCCAGAAAGTTAAAACCGAATTCCTTGGAAGCAAGAACCCAAGACTTCACATCGATGAAGCTCTGATTGCACTTTCTATCAGTGCCTCTTCCAATCCGGTTGCTGAACAGGCACTCAGACAAGTCCCGAATTTAAAAGGCTGCCAGGCTCATGTATCCGTTATGCTTGCGAATGTAGATATCCGTCTGTTCCAGAAGTTATCCATCCAGGTTACATCTGAACCGAGATACGAGAAAAAACCGATCTATCAGTAGACAAATATTATATTTTTGATTTTTATACACCCATTTCAAAAAAAATTGTTGTATTTTTTTCTGGAATGGGTGTATACTTTTAAAGTATTTTATAGGGGAATTGATTTCAAGGGGAAATCAAAGTAGCGAGGGAGCCACATAAATTTGTTTTTATGGGGTTTTTTCTATTTTTATCCGTCAGAAGGTTATACCGGACTTTTCTGATGAATAGAAATCGCATTCTATCTTATTTTTTACAGAACACAATGAGTAGTAGACAAAAAAAATACCATAAGGAGGGAACTGGAACTATGGCAGTTAAGTATGTATTTGTTACCGGAGGCGTTGTCTCAGGTCTTGGAAAAGGAATCACAGCAGCTTCTCTTGGGCGTCTGCTCAAGGCACGCGGGTACACAGTTACAATGCAAAAATTTGATCCGTACATCAACATTGACCCGGGTACAATGAATCCGGTACAACACGGTGAAGTTTTTGTAACAGACGATGGAGCTGAGACAGACCTTGACCTTGGACATTATGAAAGATTTATCGATGAAAGTCTTACCAAGAACTCGAATGTAACGACAGGAAAGATTTACTGGTCCGTTCTTCAGAAAGAACGTCGTGGAGATTTTGGTGGAGGAACCGTACAGGTCATCCCGCATATCACGAATGAAATCAAGAGCCGTTTCTATCGTAACCCTGCAGCTACAGATACCGAGATTGCGATCATCGAAGTCGGTGGAACCGTCGGAGACATCGAAAGCCAGCCTTTCCTGGAATCTATCCGCCAGTTCCAGCATGATATGGGACATGACAATGTTGCGCTGATCCACGTCACACTGATCCCATATCTGCATGCTTCCCAGGAGATGAAGACCAAACCGACTCAGGCAAGCGTAAAAGAATTACAGGGAATGGGAATCCAGCCGGATATTCTGGTCTGCCGTTCTGAGCATCCACTGGATCAGGGAATCAAAGACAAGATCGCCCTCTTCTGTAACGTGCCATCTGATCACGTTCTTCAGAACCTGGATGTGGAATACCTTTACGAAGCACCACTCGCCATGGAAGAAGAACATCTCGCTTCCGTTGTATGCGAATGCCTGAAGCTTGACTGTCCGGAACCGGATCTGAAAGACTGGAAAGAGATGGTCGAATGCCTGAAACATCCGACACAAGATGTAACAGTCGCCCTGGTCGGCAAATATATCCAGCTCCATGACGCATATATCAGTGTTGTTGAAGCATTAAAACATGGCGGCATCTACAGCCACACAACCGTAAATATCAAATGGATTGACTCTGAAACTGTCACACCGGAAAATGTCGATGAACTTCTCGGTGATGTAAGTGGTATCCTCGTACCTGGTGGATTCGGTGACCGTGGTATCGAAGGTAAGATCGAAGCCATCAAATATGCAAGAACACATAAGGTTCCGTTCCTCGGACTCTGCCTTGGAATGCAGCTTGCCATCGTAGAATTTGCAAGAGACGTTGTCGGATATCATGATGCACACAGCGTAGAACTGAATCCAAACACTACACATCCGGTCATCCACATCATGCCTGACCAGATCGGTATTGAAGACATCGGTGGAACCCTTCGTCTTGGTTCTTATCCTTGTGTTCTTAACAAAGAATCAAAAGCTTATAAATTATATGGAAAAGAAGAAATCCACGAACGTCATCGTCATCGTTATGAAGTCAACAATGACTACCGTGATGCTCTTACTCAGAACGGTATGCTCTTATCCGGACTTTCTCCGGACGGCAGAATCGTAGAGATGGTGGAAATTCCGGAACATCCTTGGTTCATCGGAACACAGGCACATCCGGAACTCAAATCCCGTCCAAACAAACCACATCCGCTGTTTAAGGGATTTGTGGAAGCTTCTCTGGAATATAGTAAAGAGAACTAAAATTATATTGTTTCTTCTAAATAAGCTCCAGGATCAACAATTATTTTGCTGATTCTGGAGCTTTTTCTTTATTCTTTCTTTTTTATCCATTTTAGAATTCCGTACAAACATACGACTAATAAAACCGGGCCAAACCATTTCAGTATAAAAAGAAACGTGTATTGAATAGATAAAATCCATTCACCATTTGCTGCTGAAATGCCATTTCCTGTTCTAATTTGAAATTGGAGCCAAGTATCCAATGCAATGTAACCATAATATAAAAGCAACAGAACACCTAAAGGAATCGAAATCAGTAAAATATTATTTTTTCTTTTCATGCGATCATCTCCTCTTCCATTATTATTTTTTATTACTTTAATTCTATATTATTTTCAGATTTATTTCAATATTTTTTTGTATTTACAGATTTTTAGTCATTATGCACTATGAATTGTAGAAGTCGTTTGCGACATCTTCATTATACGCCGCAGTGCGCATCCTGCCGGAGGCTTTTATTACATAGGAAACGAAATTTCCTATGTAATAAAAAAACTGCCACCATCATCGGCGGCAGTAATAAACATTCTTCTATTCTTTTTAACTAGTTCTCATCAGCAATCTCAATCAGTTTATCCAGCAGTTCAGAATAACTATATCCCAAATCTTCCATCAGCTGCGGATACATGGAGATACTCGTAAATCCCGGAAGGGTATTGATCTCATTCAGGTAAACGTGATTGGTCTTCTTATCCAGGAAGAAATCCACACGGCTCAGTCCGTGTCCGTCAATTGCCTTAAAGGCACGAACAGCATACTTACGGATCTGTTCCTGAATCTCTTCATCTACTTTTGCAGGGATACATGTCTTGCTCTCTGCATCTTCATATTTGGATTCAAAGGTATAGAATTCACCGTGTGGCATGATCTGTCCGACTCTGGATACGATAATGTCATCATTTCCAAGAACGGCTGTCTCAAGCTCGATACAGTCTACACATTCTTCTACAACGATGTGTGTATCATACTTCGCAGCTTCTTCCAGCTTTGCCATCAGATCTTCCTCTTTATCGCAGCGGTAACATCCAACACTGGATCCGGAACGGCTTGCCTTGATAAAGCACGGCATTCCAAGTTCTTTCATAATAGAAGCTTCGACTTCTTTTGTCTCTTCCATGTTTTTTTCCACTACAACCAGCTTTCCATCATTGCGCTTCTTTACATATACAGATTTGACCTGTGGGATTCCTGCACTTTCAAATACTTTCTTTGCAAAAATCTTATCCATACATGCACTGG
>ENA-UOOA01002398-UOOA01002398.1-human-gut-metagenome-genome-assembly--contig:-P61old-NODE-2398-length-26703-cov-64.605711_pt1 | contig 26703 bp, 24 predicted proteins | sample MGYA00242467_ERZ724014 | MGnify/ENA metagenome assembly ERZ724014 | reverse complement strand
GGATGTTGAAGCCGTGTGCAAAGGCCAGTGCCTTGCCCTCGGTCATGTAGGGAGCCACCTGCTTGTTATAGATGTCGGCGCACAGCTCGTCGGGCACCAGCATCATGACAACGTCGCCGGCCTTGGCAGCTTCTTCCACTTCCATGACCTTGAAGTTCTCGTGAGTTGCTGCGAACTCAGAAGCCTTCTCCCAGTGAGCAGAGCCCTTGCGCAGGCCAACGACGACGTTCACGCCGCTCTCGGCCAGGTTCTCGGAATGGGCGTGGCCCTGGCTGCCGAAGCCGATGACAGCGACGGTCTTGCCGTCCAGCACGCCGAGGTTGCAGTCGGAATCGTAGTATTTCTTGATAGCCATGGTAGTTGTTCTCCTTTTTTGTTTTGTGTTTATTCAGTGGCTGATTGTAAACATTTTATTTTTTCGCTCCTTGAGAGCGGAAAAGCTCAGGTCCGTTCCGGGCAGTGGGTCCCCGGCAGAGGCAGCTGCGCTGCGCGCACCTCCTGCGGAGGCTTCTGCATATGCTGATGCATCCCGCCGCGCTCCAGTGCGGTAACACCGGTGCGGCACTGCTCCAAAATTTTGTAATCTGTAAACATTTTCAGGAAGGCATCGATCTTATCCGGCTTGCCGATCAGCTCAAACACCATGCTGTCCGGCGAAAGGTCGATGATCTTGGCCTTGTAGATGCTGGCGATCTCCCGCAGCTCGCTGCGGTTGTGCACATCGGATGCTACCTTCAGCAGCAGCAGTTCCCGTTCCAGAGATTTTTCGCCGTCCAGCACGAACACCTGACGGGTAACTTCCAGCCGTTCGGTCTGCAGGATCAGCTGGCTGAGTGCCTTTTCGTCGCTGGTGATGGTAACGGTGATGCGGCTGACCGCCGGGTCGTTGGTGGCCGAGACCGTCAGGCTGTCAATGTTGAAGCCGCGGCGGCAGAACAGGCTGGACACACGGGCCAGAACACCGCTCTGGTTGTCCACCAGCAGGCTGATGACCCTGCGCTTGTTGGATTCCATATTGCTGTGTCCTCCTTATTCCATGATGATGTCGTTGATATCGCCGCCGCCGGGGATCATGGGCAGCACCTTTTCGTCCTTATCGATGATGCACTCGATCCAAGTAGGGCCTTTCTGCTTCATTGCATCGGCAAAGGCAGCCTGAAACTCCGGCAGGTTTCTGCAGCGGTAGCCCTTCAGGCCAAAGCCCTCGGCCAGCTTGACGAAGTCCGTCTTGCGGTGGGGGTCGGTCTGGCTGTAGCGCTTTTCGTAGAAGATGTTCTGCCACTGGCGCACCATGCCCAGCACCGAGTTGTTGAAGATCACGGTGATGATGGGCAGCTCATAGCTCACGGCGGTGCAGGCCTCGTTCAGGTTCATGTGGAAGGAGCCGTCGCCGGTAAACATGACCACCCGCTGGTCGCGGCCCAGAGCCATCTGTGCGCCAATGGCGGCACCGTAGCCAAAGCCCATGGTGCCCAGACCGCCGCTGGTGATAAAGCCGCGGCTCTTGGCGTGGCGCAGGTACTGTGCCGCCCACATCTGGTGCTGACCCACATCGGTCACATACACGGCTTCGGGGCCGCACTGGTTGCACACCTCGCCGATCACCTGATGGGGCATCAGGCGGGTGGGGTCGGACACCGGGTGGTAATCCTGTGCCTGCCACTCATGGATCATCTTCATCCAGTCGGGATGCTTCTTTTCCTCGATCTGCGGCAGCATGGCGTTCAGCACGTAAGCGGCATCGCCCACGATGGAAAGATCAACCTCCACATTCTTGCCCAGCTCACTGGGGTCGATGTCGATCTGGATGATGGTGGCGTTCTTTGCAAAGGTCTTGGGGTTCAGGGCCACACGGTCCGAGAAGCGGGTACCCACTGCAATCAGCACGTCGCAGTCGGCCACGGCACGATTGGAGGTGTAACAGCCGTGCATACCCACCATGCCAATGTTCATCGGGTCGCCGTAGGGCACAACGCCTGCGGCCATCAGGGTGTAGGTGGCCGGGATCTCTGCCTTGTGCAGCAGATCACGCAGCGGCTGGCAGGAGGCTGCGCTGCGCACGCCGCCGCCAAAGTAGACCAGCGGTCGCTGGGCCGCATTGATAAGATCCGCTGCCCACTTGACCTGCTCCGCGTTGAAGGTGGTCACGGTGCGGATCGGCTCCGGCTTTTTGGGGGTGAACTCGCATACCGCTGCCGTCACGTCCTTGGGGATATCCACCAGCACCGGGCCTTTGCGCCCGCTCTGTGCAATACGGAAGGCAGAGCGCATGGTATCGGCCAGCTCTTCCACCCGGCGCACCGTGAAATTGTGCTTGGTGATGGGCATTGTGATGCCCTCAATGTAGGCTTCCTGAAAGCTGTCCCTCCCGATCCCGTCCGTGGTCACGTTGCCGGTAAAGGCTACCATGGGCACCGAGTCCATATAGGCCGTGGCAATGCCGGTGACCAGATTGGTGGCACCCGGGCCGCTGGTAGCCAGCACCACGCCGGTGCGGCCGGTCGCGCGGGCATAGCCGTCTGCCGCGTGGGCCGCGCCCTGTTCATGTGCCGTCAGCACATGGGTGATGCGGTCCGAATTCTTGTACAGCTCATCGTAAAGGTTCAGCACTGCGCCGCCGGGATAACCAAAAAGGGTGTCCACGCCCTGCTCGCAGAGGACCTCCACAAAAATCTGAGAACCATTCAACTGCATGGTGAGTTTCTCCTGTTTTCCTAACCTTTTTCCACTTTTTACACGTTCCCGGGGAGCTTCTTTTTTAAAAGAAAAGGCCTTTGTCCCCTGTTATCAAGAGACAAAGACCTTGTGATCATCAAGCTCTCTGCGGTACCACTCTCGTTGGCGTGCTGTGCACACCCTCTCACGGGCTTCCAACAAAGCCCTGCACGGTAACGGCTGCAACCGGCGCTGCTTACAAGGGTTTTGCACCCGTTGGGCAGGCTGCTCCGGGACGACTTCCCCTCCAAAGCTCTCTCTGCCTTGCACCAACCGGCAGTTCTCTGAACAGTGGGCTTTGGATGGTACTTTTTCCCATCCGCGCATTTGTTGATGTAAATTATACTATAAATCGGCCTTTTGTCAATCGACAATTTGTAACCTGAATCACCCCAAACATGAAGTTAATTGAACACCTCTTGCGCCATGGCACAATGCGCTGTATACTTCTGATATGCGCGCCTGCGCGTTTAATTTAAGACCAACTAGAGGACAGGAATATGAAATTGAGAGAATGGAATGCCCGGCTGCACGGGCTTGTTGTTTTCCGCAGCCTGCTGGACGACCCCGTTGTGGCAAAGCTTGTGGACCTGACCGACCGCATGGAAGCCGGTGCGCCCGGCTATGGCCCGGTGTGCGACGCTGTGGCCCAATTTGAAGCCGCACTGTTCGAGCACACCACCAACTGGGGCAGCTACCTCAGCGCCGCTGTGCTGGAAGCCGAGACCGTCTGCGTACGTCAGGCTGCATCGGGCACCCTTGCCCCTGCACTGCAGACCGCGCTGGACAGTGAACTGGCTTTTCTGCAGGCTCTGTGCGGCCTGACGCTGGACGAACTGCTGGCCGCTGCCGGTTCTGCCACAGGGCAGGCGCAGGAGCTGGCTTTCCTGCCCCGGTGGGAGACCTCCGGCATCGACCTGCCTGCCGCCTACGCCCAGCGCATGAGCGAGGTGGGAAAAAAGGGCTATGGCATGTTTGCCAAGCACCATGTGTTCACGGTGGAGAACGGCCAGCTGGTGCCGGTGAAATACCCGGACCCTCAGCGCCTTTCCGAGCTGCCCGGCTACGAGAAGGAGCGCGAAAAGGTCATTGCCAACACAAAGGCCCTGCTGGCCGGGATGCCCGCCAACAATGTGCTGCTGTACGGCGATGCAGGCACCGGCAAGTCCAGTGCGGTGAAAGCCATTGCCAATGAGTTTGCGCCTGAAGGCCTGCGGCTGGTGGAAGTGAAGAAGAACCAGCTCTACCAGATCCCGGATTTGATGGACAAGCTGGCCGCGAACCCGCTCAAATTCATCCTGTTCATCGACGACCTGAGCTTTACCGCCAACGACGACAACTTTGCCGCGCTCAAGGCCATTCTGGAGGGCAGCGTAGGCGGCCGGGCCAAGAACATTGCGGTATATGCCACCTCCAACCGCCGCCACCTTATTAAAGAAACACTGACCGACCGCACCGGCGACGACATCCACGAAGCCGATACCCGGCAGGAGCTGATGAGCCTTTCCGCCCGATTCGGCCTGACGGTCACTTTCCAGCGGCCGGAGAAGGCCCGGTTTGAGACCATTCTGGCCGAACTGGCAAAGCAGCACGGCATCGACATGCCGATGGATCAGCTGCTGGTCAAAGCCGAAGCCTTTGCCATCCGCGCCGGCGGCCGCAGTCCCCGCGTGGCAAAGCAGTTTATTGAGCAGTGCGAGGCGGGCGTGCAGAAGTAATTAGTTTGTCTTTATTTTAACATCAAAGTCTCTGACAAATCTTTCACAAAATGCCGAGAAGTCGTGAATTTTTTCACCTTCTCGGCATTCTTTGTCTATTTTTTATTTATCGGTAAAAAGCCTTGCATTCTATTGAAATTCAGGCTATAATATGGCCAACATCAGCCAATTGAGCACTTCTGGAGGGCAACTATGGGCTTTTTAACGGGTAAGACCGCTATCATCACCGGCGCAGGCCGCGCCGTACTTTCCGATGGCAGCTGCGGCTCCATCGGCTATGGCATTGCCACCGCCTTTGCAAAAGAGGGCGCAAATCTGGTCATCACTGGCCGTAATGTAAAAAAACTGGAAGAGGCAAAAAACGAGCTGGAAGCCAAGTATGGCATCCGCGTTCTGCCGGTGCAGGCAGATGTGTGTGCAGGCACCGACAACGAAGCCACCGTGCAAAATGTCGTCAATCAGGCTGTGGATACCTTTGGCGGCATTCAAGTGCTGGTGAACAACGCACAGGCATCCGCTTCCGGCGTGCCGCTGGCAGAGCACACCACCGAGCAGTTTGATCTTGCCCTTTATTCCGGCCTGTACGCTGCATTTTACTATATGAAGGCCTGCTATCCCTATCTGGCCAAGTCCAAGGGCAGCGTGATCAACTTTGCATCCGGTGCAGGCTTGTTTGGCAACTTTGGCCAGTGCGCCTACGCTGCCGCCAAGGAGGGCATCCGCGGCCTGTCCCGCGTGGCCGCTACTGAGTGGGGCAAGGATGGCATCAATGTCAACGTGATCTGCCCGCTGGCCTGGACCGCCAAGCTGGAGCAGTTCCAGCAGGCATACCCGGATGCGTTCAAAGCCAACGTCAAGATGCCGCCCATGGGCCACTACGCCAACCCCGAGACCGAGATCGGCCGGGTATGCGTGCAGCTGGCCATGCCGGACTTCAAGTATCTGTCCGGCGAGACTCTCACGCTGGAGGGCGGCATGGGTCTGCGCCCGTAATTGCTCTTCTCATTCTTCCTCATACATGCAAAAGGGGCTGTGCCAGCGGCACAGCCCCTTTTGTGTTTAGGCCTGATTATTCGCGCACGGCGATGCACTCGATCTCCAGCTTTGCGCCCTTGGGGATGGCGGCCACCTGCACGCAGCTGCGGGCAGGGAACGGCTCAGCAAAGGCCTTGGCATACACGGCATTCACAGCGGCAAAATCGTTGATATCGGCCAGAAAAATGACAGTCTTGACCACATTTGCCATGGAAAGGCCAGCCTCGGCCAGAATGGCCTTGAGGTTTGCAAGGCTCTGTGCAGCCTGCTCTTCAACCGTATCGGCCATCTTGCCGGTAGCAGGGTCTACCGGGATCTGGCCGGAAACAAACACCATATTGCCCAGATCGATCGCCTGGCTGTAAGGGCCGATGGCTGCGGGTGCGTTGGAAGTGGAAACGACTTTCATGATAAAACGTTCCTTTCTTTTTTCTTCTATTATACTCTTTCGCTCACAAGCTGGAAACCCTCTTTTGCAAGCTCTGCGCGGATCTGCTCGATCTGCTCGGCATCGCGGGTCTCAAGGGTGAGCTTGAGGAAGCAGCTGGAAATGGGCATGTTGGGATCGGAGCCATCGTGCTGCACCGACACCACATTGCTGCCGCAGCGGGACACGATCTCGGCCACCTTCTTGAGCTGGCCGGGCTTGTCCTCCAGCGCAATGGTCATGTTCGCCTTGCGGCCGCTCATGACCAGACCACGGGTGATCACGCGGTTGAGGATGTTCACATCGATGTTGCCGCCGGAGACGACGCAGGCCACCTTTTTGCCCTCGACCGGCAGCTTGTGGAACAGCACTGCAGCCACCGGCACGGCTCCGGCACCCTCGGCCACCAGCTTCTGGTTCTCCATCAGGGAGAGGATGGCGGCAGCGGTCTCGTCCTCGGTGACGGTGACGATATCATCCACATACTGTTCGCAGATCTGGTAGGTCAGCTCGCCGGGGGTCTTGACCTGAATGCCGTCTGCAAAGGTAGAAACGGCTTTCAGGGTCTGGTACTTATGCTCGTGCAGGCTGCGGTACATGCTGGGTGCCCCCTCGGCCTGCACGCCGTACACCTTTACCTCCGGGCGCAGGCTCTTGATGGCAAAGGCCACGCCGGAAATCAGGCCGCCGCCGCCCACCGGCACAACGACCGCATCCACATCCGGCAGCTGATCCAGAATTTCCAGACCGATGGTCCCCTGCCCCGCGATGACCTGCTCATCGTCATAGGGGTGGATAAAGGTCATGCCGGTCTCTTCCTGCAGCTCCACGGCCTTGTCGTGGGCATCGTCGTAGGTGCCGGGCACCAGACACACCTCTGCGCCCAGATTCTTGGTGTTCTCCACCTTCATGATGGGCGCACCGTCCGGCATGCAGACGATGCTTTTGATGCCGCGGCGGGTAGCAGCCAGCGCCACGCCCTGTGCGTGGTTGCCGGCAGAGCAGGCGATCACGCCCTTGGCGCTCTCCTCCTCGGAAAGCTGGCTGATCTTATAGTAAGCACCGCGCACCTTAAAGCTGCCGGTGGCCTGCAGGTTTTCGGTTTTCAGGTACAGCTGGCAGTCCTTGGAGAGCTTGGGTGCCTCGATGAGGTCGGTCTTGCGGGCAACATCCTTGAGCACAAAGGCTGCATGGTAGATCTTATCCAGAGTCAGCATGGTTTTCTCCCTCTATTTTTATCGTTCCCTGCTCTGCGGCTTTTCCACCCTCAGAGCCTTTATTTCTGGCTTATTATGCATGTTTCTCAGTATAGGTTAACAAAGTTGATTTGTCAAATGAATTTCCTTCACGCCTGAAACCGAAAAAGAGAACTGCCGCAGGCATACCGCCCACAGCAGTTCTCCGTGTTTTTGTGTTTTTAACGGCCGCGGCCACCGCCGCCGCCATGGCTGGAGCCGCCGCCCATTCCACCGAAGGAGCCGCCGCCGAACGAGCCGCCCCCAAAGGAGCCGCCGCCGCGGGAGCCACCGAAGGACCCGCCGCCAAAGCCGCCGCCCATGGGAGGACGGGGCGGACGCCGGTTGTTGTTCCGGGGCGGGCGGGGCCGGTCATTGCGGGGGCCGGGGCCATAGCCCGGGCCGTATCCGGGGCCGAAGCCGGGGCCCGGAGGGGGCGGCGGGCCGGGATGGTGCCGACGGGCCGAGCCTGCCATGTAGCCCCATGCAAAGGGACCCCAGTTCCAGCCTGCTGCGTGGCCGATGGGTGCAATGAACACCCGGAACACGAACAGCACGATGATCAGCATCACCATCAGGGACATGAACAGGATCACGATACCCAGAACGATATCCCCAAAGGTGGTGGGGCCGTCGTCCGGCTGGGCATAGCTGCCGTCGTCGTAGCTGCCATTGTTCAGATTTACCCCATAAACACTTGCAATGGTGTCGGCCACATTGTTGGCACAGGTGATTACTGCATCGCTGTAATCGCGGTTAACAAAATCACCTTCCATGGTCTGAGCGAGGGCACTGGCCTGACTTTCCAGCGTGGTGTTGCGGAAGCCGTCGCCGTAGGTCACGTAGTAATCGCCGTCCTCGTAGATGGGCGACTCCATCACCAGCAGGATCAGCACACCGTTGTTCTCGGAAGCCGAGCCGATGCCCCAGGCGTTGAAGGCCTGTGTTGCATAATCCTCAGTGGAATAATTACCCGTATAATCTACAGTCAGTACGCCGATCTGTGCCCCGCTGCAGCTTTGTTCCAGCTGGTTGTTCAGATCAACGATGGTCTGGGTGGTGCTGTCGCTCAGGATGTTGGCGTCATCCACCACACACTGATCTCTGGGCAGATCCGGCAGGCTGGCGGCGGCAAATGCCGCCGGGCACAGGGCCGCTGCGCCCACCACAAGGGCCAGCACCAGAGCGCTTACGCGTTTTGCAAAATTTTTCATGCGAAGGGTTCAACCTCCTTTACACCGGCAATGGCTCCCAGCACGCTGGCCGGGAAGCCGCCGGTCTCTTTCTGGTAGTCGTAAACGGCATCGTTGTATTTCAGGGTGCCGATAATGGTAGCCGCACTGTTGAACTGGCCGTACTGGCCCTGCACCGCGCCCATCTTCATGGGGTCTGCGGCCTGCTCCTGCAGCTTTGCATAGAGCTGGTCGATCCGCGACCCCAGCACCTCGTTGGCCTGATACAGCGCATGCATCGTGCTGCCCTGATAATAGGGCAGCGAGGTGAGTGCCTGACTTTTGCCGCCGTTCTGCACGGCTTCCAGACAGGCGGTAAGATCGCTCAGCGCGCTCTGTGCGGCCTGTACCTCGGCACTGTCCGCTCCCAGCGTGCTGCCGGCGGTGGTGATGATGTTTGCCGCCGTGTTCATGCGGGTGGTCAGCTCCTCGTTGAGGTTATAGCCGTTGTCTGCCGCCACACCCACCGTGTACCATTTGCGGACTTCGTTGTACCGGCTGTGCAGCTTGGCGCTGCCAAAGCCCAAAAAGGCCGCCAGCATCACCACCACGCTCAGCGCCAGTGCAGCTGCGCGGGTGGAAAGGGCTGCGGGCAGCTTTGCTTCCAGCCCTGCCAGCTTCTGCTGCAGAGGTGTCAGCGGCACGGCCTGCTCCGGCTGCTTTTGTTCGCGGTAGCTGCCCGCGTCAAAACCGCCGGAAGTGCTGTTCTGTTTTTGCGAAAAATCTGCGTTTGCCATCTCAGCTCCGGATCTCCATCATTTTTGCTTTCAGTTCGTCCTCGATGCGGTTCAGCTCCTGCTCGGCGGCAGCGCGCTTTGCGCGGCCCTCGCTCTGGATCTTGTTCAGCTCGTCCAGCGTCTCGATCAGGCTCTTGTTGGTCTGCTGCAGGGTCTCGATGTCCACCACACCGCGCTGAGATTCCTTTGCGGTCTCGATGGTACCCATCTTCAGGGCCTCTGCGTTCTTCTTGAGCAGGTCGTTGGTCATGTCGGTCACGGCACGCTCGGCCTGCATGGCCTGCTGGCTGTGGGCCAGACCCAGTGCCAGCACCATCTGGTTCTTCCACAGGGGGATGGTGTTGACGATGGTGGACTGGATCTTCTCTGCCATCATGGTGTCGTTGTTCTGCAGCAGGCGGATCTGCGGCCCCATCTGCAGGCTGATGTTGCGGGTCAGCTCCAGATCATAGAGCTTCTTTTCAAAGCGTTCGCACTGGTCGGCCAGATCACGAGCCGCCTGTGCATCCTCCGGCAGGCCGGAAACCTTGGCCTTATCCATGGCCTGCTGCAGCTCGTTTGCGCGCACATCGGCCAGCTTCTTTTTGCCGGCAAGGATATACATGCTCAGCTCCTTGAAGTAGGCCATGTTCAGATCATACATCTTATCCAGCATGGCGATGTCCTTGAGCAGCTGCACCTGATGGCCCTCCAGCATGGACTGGATCTTTTCCACGTTGGTCTCGGCCTTGTTGTACTTCATCTTCATGGCATCCAGCTGGTCGCCCTTCTTCTTGAAGAAGCCGAGGATGCCCTTTTTTTCTTCCTCGCCTGCATCAAAGCTCTTCAGCTCACCGATCAGGCTGGTGATCATATCGCCCACTTCGCCCAGATCCTTGGTGGCCACCTTGGAAAGGGCGGCCTCGGAGAAATCGCCGATCTTTTTCTGACAGGCGGAGCCGTACTGCAGCACCTGCTGGCTGTTGGTAATATCGATCTTTTCAGCAAACTGATCCACCATGGCCTGTTCTTCCGGGGTCAGGTTCACCTGCGGCTGCTCCGGTGCGGCAGCTTCCTGCTGGGCGGGTGCTGCCTTTTCCTCTTCTGCCGGGGTGGGGTCCAGCGTCAGGGTGGGTACTGCGGGTGCATCGAGGTCAAAGTTGAATGTATTATCAGCCATAAGAGATTTCTTCCTTTCCAAATACCATTTACCTTTTTTCTTAGCTCAGGCCCTGCCCTTTGAGCATGTTCTGCAGCACCGTGATATCTGCAGAAAGGTCCATGCTCTCGGCGGCGTACAGGGCATCCAGCTGGTTTTCAAACGCCGTGGCAATGGAAGCAGCATTGTGCTCCACCTCGGTACGGATGGCTGCGGCATTTTCGCCGCGCACGCCCTGCTTTGCCAGCTTTGCATACTGCTGCAGAACGTTCACCGCATCCGGCAGGTAATAGTTTGCAAACCTGCGCACCTGCTTTGCCTTTTCCGGGTTTGCTTCCACCGCTTCCACAATGGAGCGGCCCGCCTTTTCCATGCGGGTCATGGCGGCAGAGAGCTGCGGGTCCGGCAGCTGCTCGTTGAGGGTGTGCAGGGTATCCAGTTTCTGCTGAATGTCGGTCAGCATCGCGTCCACATCCTCCACACCGGTGTGGAAAGGCACTTCGTGCTCCACCACCCGGGGCGGGCAGACCTTCTGTGCCGCACCAAAGGCCACAAATGCACCGCCCAGCGCCGCCAGCAGCGCCCACAGCTTATACACCGGCAGTACCGCGCACAATACCAAAAAGACCAGTGCCATTGCATAAAATGGCAGAACGCTGGGCTTTCTGGTGCGGATGATCTTGCTCATGTTTCTTCTCCTTGTCCGGGGCATTGCCCCTTATGTTACCCATAATACCGCACCCCGCGAAAAACGCAAGGCTTTCACGGATAATTTACAACCTGGCCATCATTTGTTGATCCACGGCAAGAGGGCCGCGCCCCAGATTTCGCGCAGCTTTTCCGGGCGGCAGGCAGCGTTTGCCGGGCTGGTGCTGGGCAGCTTTACCGCTGCAATGCCGGACACCGGCTGCAGATACTTTGTATAGATCCGGTATGCGGTGGCTCCGTTGCAGAATACTGCTTCGATGGGTGCCTTTGCCAGCAGAGCGGCAATATCATTCGGCACTGCATCCTTGATGGAAGCGTCCGCTGCGCCGGTGATGGTGCAGCGTTCCAGCGTGTCCCAGAGGGCCAGCCCATAGCGCAGGATGATCTGCTTTTTGGCTTCAATGTCCTCACGGACAGGCACCGGCTCCCCGGTCAGCGCGGCCAGCACGGGCCAGAAGCGGTTCTGCGGGTGGCCGTAGTAAAAGGCCATCTCCCGGCTTTTGGGGCTGGGCCATGTGCCAAGGATCAGCGCCCGGCTGTGTTCGTTATACACCGGTTCAAAGCTCATTGTCCGCCTGCACTTTCAATTTTATCCCAAGGTGAGCCAAGGTCGCGGCCGGACGGCTCTGCTCTGGGGCCGTCGAACCACAGCTCATCGATCAGGTCGGCAAGGCCGTCCTCCCGCACATCGCCAATGATGCGGTCGGCGGCAGCCTTTGCGTCCGGCGTGCCGTTTGCCATGCAGCAGCCAAGGCCCGCTGCCTTCAGCATGGCCACATCGTTGGCAGAATCGCCTGCCGCCACGGCATCGGCCAGTGTCAGGCCCATCTTTTCGCACAGGTCGGCAAGGCCCACGCCCTTGTCCATTCCACCGCGCACGATGTCGTAATAGCACAGGCCGTCGGCATTCTGCGCACCCACCTGCATCCAGTGCAGGCCCAGATGGCCGTACTTTGCCGCAAAATCTGCCACGTGCTCCGGCGGCACTGCCGCAAAGGCCGCGTGGGGCATGTCGATCAGGTGGCGATCCTGATCTTCGCCGTCCACACAGTCCAGCCCGATGCTGTTCATCTGCTGGTAGCCCCTGTGCAGATATTCATACTCGCAGTAGGCGTAGCAGGCATCCCTGAAATTGAACTGCAGCGGATAGTTATAATCCTCGCAGAAATCCACCAGCGCGTACATTTCCTCAGCGGTGAGCGGGTGCTCGGCCACAATGCGGCCCTCGCGGTCCACCACACAGGCACCGTTGCAGGTGATGGCATAATCGAACCGGATGCCGCCCAGCTGGCCTTTGAGGTTGACGCACGGATACGCGCGTCCGGTGCTGAGCACAAATCTGCCGCCTGCGGCCTGCAGCTTCTTTACCGCCTTGACCACCTTCTGACGCGGCTTGCCCTCGCCAAAGGGCACCAGTGTGTTGTCGTAATCGCTTGCCAGAATCTTATATTGCATTCTATTCTCCCCTATGGAACTGAGTTTTGTACCAGTATACCATACTTTTTTAAAATTGGGGTGCATTTGGGCATAAAAATAAGGCTACTGCACAGAATTCCATGCAATAGCCTTATTTTGTTTCACGATGCCGTTTTCTTTGCAGCTTCTTCTCGTGATCACGCAAACACGGCCACGACCACCTGCATTGCCACGCCGAGGAATGCGCCTGCACCCCATGTCAGGCCGGTGATGAACAGGTTCTGCTTCCACGAAGGATTGGTGCGCCACAGCACCGCAAGGCCCACGCCTGCACCGGTGCAAAGGCCCGCTACCAGACTGGAAAAGCGCAGAGCACCTTCCACATACAGCTGGGTCAGCAGCACGCTGGCGGCGCAGTTGGGGATCAGGCCCACCAGCGCAGCCACTACCGGCTGGAAGAAGCCCATGCTGCCCAGAAGGTCTGCAAACACATCTTCGCCCACGCCTTCCACGATCAGGCCGAACACCAGACTGAACGCAAAGATGAACACAAAAATCTCCAGCGTGTGGCGCAGGGCCGCTTTCCAGATGGGGGCGGGCTTGCCCTCTTCGTCGTTGTGCTCCTCGTGACAGTCCACCTCGTCGGCATGGCCGGTGTAGCCGCCGCGCAGCGATTTGGGCAGCACGCCGCGCAGCACAAAATCCAGCACAAAGCCCACCACAATGGCGTATACCACCTTGATGACCATGAGCACAGCCAGCTTATCCCAGTAGGCCGGCATGGATACCAGCAGCGGGATGGCTTCGTCGCTGGTAGCAAGGTAGACGGCCATCAGGGTGCCCAGTGTGATGACGCGGGAGGAGTAGAAGTTGGACGCAATGGCCGAAAAGCCACACTGCGGCACACAGCCCAGCACCGCGCCCGGAATCGCGCCCCAGCGCCCGCCGCCTGCCAGCAGTGCTTCAATGCGCTCACCGTGGCGGGTCTCGATATACTCGATCAGAAGATAAGCCAAAAACAGGAAGGGCAGCATCTTAGCGGTATCCACCAGAGATTCGCCCAGAACATCCAGAAACAGTTCCATATACGCTCCTAAAAACGACCGTTCGTCGCTTCATTTTAGTAAATTGCAAATTGGTTGCATTTTTGAACAGGGATGATTATACACGATATTCTCTCCAATTGCAATACCAAAATGCAAATTAGTTGCAAATTTATGTTATGGAACGCTGCATCGCAAAAAATACGATTTCAAATGGTCTCCGCTGATGCTCTGACCATTTTCAGCGGAATTATTATTTTATTTCGCAATTCTGGAAAATCTGCGGATTTTCCAGAATTGCCTTTTCACGGGAGGAGTCATAACCGAAAGCGGAAGCTGCCGCGCTGGTTTTCTGCGGAAACATTCACGCGGCGGAATTAACGTTCTGCCCGCAAGCACAAGCCTTTCCTCCACGACCCCCGCCCATGAAAATGGGGTCCAGAAACACCCGCAGGCGTTTCTGGACCCCAAAATCAAAAATATAATTTCCTTAGCTTATGCGCAAAGCAACGCGGAGCGCATTCAAAATCGTCCCACACAGCAGGAGTCTGCCTTTTGTTTTACCCCTTCATTGGCACAAAGCCCACAAGGTCTTTTACCACCTCGCCGCCGATGATCAGGCCGGCCACCGAGGGTACAAAGGCATTGGAGCCCGGCACCGAACGGCGCTGGGTGCACTTGCGCTGGGTGCCCGGAGGGCAGATGCAGTGATACTTGCAGCTGATGTCGTCATCCTCGATGGGGGTCATGGCAGGCTCCTTGGAGTAGACCACCTTCAGGTGCTTGATTTTGCGCTTGCGGCACTCGGTACGCATCACCTTGGCCAGCGGGCAGACCGAGGTCTTGTAGATATCGGTCACTTCAAAGCGGGTCGGGTCCATCTTGTTGCCTGCGCCCATGGAGCAGATGATGGGGGTGCCTGCCTCCTTGCACTTCATCACCAGCGCCAGCTTGCCGGTAACGGTGTCAATGGCATCCACCACATAGTCGTACTGGGTAAAGTCGAACTGGTCCTGTGTTTCCGGGCCAAAGAAGCACCGGTGGGTGGTCACCCTGATGTCCGGGTCAATGTCGTGGATGCGCTGCGCAGCCACATCTACCTTATATTGCCCTACCGTGCTGCGGGTGGCGATGATCTGGCGGTTGAGGTTGGTCAGGCAGACCTTATCATCATCGATCAGATCCAGTGCCCCCACGCCGCTGCGCGCCAGCGCTTCCACCGTGTAGCCGCCCACGCCGCCGATGCCGAACACCGCCACGCGGGAATTGTGCAGTTTTTCCATAGCTTCCGCGCCCAGCAGCAACTGCGTGCGGGAATACTGATTTTGCATTTTGTTCTCCTTGTTACTTTTCCACTCTCGTAATGGTGCCGCCGCCCAGCACGGTGTCGCCCTGATACAGCACCACGGCCTGACCGGGCGTAGGGGCGCGCTGGGGCTGGTCAAATTCCAGCCGGAAGCCGCACTCCGCCGGGTAGACGGTGGCGGCCTGCTCCACCTGATGGTACCGGGTGCGGGCTGTGACCCGCAGCGGCCCGGTCAACTCCGGAATGGCGATCCAGTTCACCTCGTCCGCATACACGATGCGGTCGAACAGCATCTCCTCCGGCCCTACCGTGACGGTGTTTGCCTGCATGTCCTTGCCGCAGACGTACACAGGTGCCCCCATGGCAAGGCCCAGCCCCTTGCGCTGGCCGATGGTGTACCGCACCGCGCCGTTGTGGGTGCCCACCACCCTGCCGCTCTCGTCCAGAAAATCACCTGCCGGGTAGTGTTTGCCGGTGAAGTCCTCCATAAAGCGGGCATAGTCGCCATCCGGCACGAAGCAGATGTCCTGACTGTCGTGCTTGCGGGCATTGACAAATTTGTGCTGCTCCGCGATCTCGCGCACCTCAGTCTTGTGCAGGCCACCCAGCGGCAGACGGATATGCGCCAGCTGCTCCTGAGTGAGGTTGTAGAGCACGTAGCTCTGGTCCTTGCCCTCGTCCAGCCCCTTTTTGAGCAGGAAACGGCCGGTGGCCTCGTCCTGCTCCACCCGGGCATAGTGGCCCGTGACCACATACTCCATGCCGTGTGCCCGGGCCCAGTCCAGCAGATGGCGGAACTTCATATATTTATTGCAGTCGATGCAGGGGTTCGGCGTGCCGCCCGCCTCATACACGCGGACGAATTTTTCAATGATCTGTTCCCGGAAGTCGGCCGTGAAATCCAGCACCTCGTACGGGATATCCATGGCATACGCCACCTCTGCCGCGTCCTCGATGTCCTTTTCCGAGCAGCAGGTGTGAAAGCCGGACTGTCCCAGCGTTTCGTTGCGGGTGAGCCGCATGGTGATGCCGGTGCAGTCATAGCCTGCCTGCTGCATGAGCCATGCCGCCACCGAGCTGTCCACGCCGCCGCTCATGGCAATGAGGGCACGCGGCTTTGAATCAGGGGTCTGTGTGGTCATAAGTTCTCCTTTGGTGCATTCAACACACTAAAACAGTAGTATAATAGTAACTCTGAAAAAAGAGCTTGTCAAGACGCAGCGAGCTGCTGCACTGCGGCCAGCAGGGCTTGCCGCTCGTTGGGATATTCTTCCCGGATCACACCGTCCAGCAGCGCTTCCAGCACTTTGCGGATGCCCGGCCCCGCCGGGATGCCTGCTGCCATCAGATCACGGCCATTCACAGCCAGCTGGCTGACGCGGCAGCACACGCCGTCCGCATCCAATCGTTCGGCCAATTCGGAAAGTGCAGCAAAATCAGCCGCGTGTTCCGGCTGCAGGGCTGTGCCCAGTGCTGCCAAACGCTGCACGGTACACAAGTTATATTTGCCCAGTAGTCGGCGGGCGTAGATAGTAAAGTCGGGTGTGACGGTAGTTTCTCTGAGGACCGTCCGCTGGGGTGGGACCCTGTTGCCGAAGGCAATAGGGCGGGCGATGGAATGGCCTGCAACAGCAACGACCGCCGCCAGTGGCGGAAACAGGAAGTTGCTGTTGGGACAGCGGCCAGCAGGATGCGAGTGCTGCTCAAAGCACGAAGCATCCGCTGGGTGCCGCAACCCGTACTCGTGTCCGAAGAGAAAGCTACCGTCACGCCTTCTGGCTTCCCGCACCAACACCGCAGCCTCTTCAATCAAGGCATTGGAGCAGCGCAGGCGCCTGAGGGTGCGGCGGGTGCCGCCCTCGCCAAGGCTCAGCAGCAGCGCCGCCAGCCGGATGGGCAGAGCCTGCTCCCCCGCCGGGCAGGCATCCACCACCGGCTTTGCCGCCGCCAGTGCCTCCGATGAAAGCTCCGGCAGAATAACAAGCAGTATTTTTTTGTCAAGATATGCCGCAGGGGCGGGTGCGGCCAGCAGTTTTGCAAGCTCTTCCTCGATGCGCTCCACCGATACGCAGTCCAGATGGGCACACAGCTCCTGTGCCGCCTGCGCCGTGGGCGGGTCGATGGCAAAGCCAAACCGGGCTGCGAAGCGGTACAGCCGCAGGATGCGCAGCGCGTCCTCGGTGAACCGCTGGCGGGGCACACCCACCGCCCGTACGATGCCGCTTTGCAGATCGGCCTGCCCGCCAAAGGGGTCCACAAGGCCCTCTTTTTCATTGTAGGCCATGGCGTTGATGGTAAAATCCCGCCGGGCCAGGTCCTCCCGCACATCCGGCACAAAGTGCACCTCGTCCGGGTGGCGGCCATCTGTGTAGGTGCCTTCTGTACGGAAGGTGGTGATCTCGTAAAGGGCACCGCTCTGCTTCACCGTTACCGTGCCGTGCTGCAGGCCGGTGGGGATGCACCGCTGCGCGCCGAACAGCTCCATCACCTGCTGCGGCAGAGCACTGGTGCACAGGTCCCAGTCGTGCGGTGTAAGGCCCAGCAGACTGTCCCGCACGCAGCCGCCCACCACGTAGGCTGCATAGCCCGCCCTGTGCAGGGTGTCCAGCAGCTCTGCCGCACCCTCGTCCATCCGGATGGTCATGGCTGTGCCTCCTCGTACTGCAGGGTGATGCTTTTGCCGTCAAAGCCGCACTCCGCCGCCGGGAAGATGCTCTGTGCCTGCGCGGCATACTCCTCCGGGTCGGTGATCATGGGGGAATAATGGGTCAGCCAAAGCCGCTTTGCCCTCGCCTGCGCGGCAAGGGTCGCGCTCTGCCCAAAGGTGCTGTGCCCCCACTGACGGGCCTGGTCTTCCTGCTCCGGAAGGGCATAGGTGGCATCGCATATCAGCAGGTCTGCGTCATGCGCTGCCTGCAAATAATACGGGCAGGGGGCCGTATCGCCGGAAAATACCACGCTCAACCCCTTGCGCGGGGCGCCCAGCACCTGCGCAGGCTGCACCGTTCTGCCCTCCACGGCAACGCTCTGCCCTTTCTGCAGCATCTTCCATTGCTGCACCGGCACCCCCAGCGCCCGGGCCTGCTCCGGCGAAAATTTGCCTGCACGGGGCAGCTCCAGCCGGTAGCCAAGGCTTTTTACCCGGTGCTTTGTGGCAAACGACACCAGCCGCGCACCGGCAGGCCAGCCCTCGCTCAGCGCATCCAGCGCCAGCGGCTGGCCCGGCATAAGCACCTGCGGCTTCACCGGATAGGGTAGCGGGCCGGTCAGTGCCCGCACCGCCGCCCAGATATCCGGCAGGCCCTCCGGACCCAGCAGCGCAAGCGGCCTTGTGCGGCCCTGCGCCCCCAGAGTCTGCAAAAGGCCCGGCAGACCAAAGATGTGGTCGCCATGGTAGTGGGTCAGGCAGATGGCATCTGCCCGCATCAGGTTCACGCCCGCACGGCGCGCTGCCGCCTGCGTGCCCTCGCCGCAGTCCCACAGCAGGCCGTGGCCGCCGCAGGCAGCAAACGCCGCCGAGAGTGCCCGGTCCGGCAGTGGCATGGTAGCCGCAGTGCCCAGCAGTGTAATGGTCAGCATAAAATCGTTCTCCCTGCACAGTAGATTTCGATATTTTATTGTACCACAGCCCAGCACGTTGCACAATCACTGCTGGCCGCGCATAGCATGGGCCAGCACAGCAAAAAGGGGGCAGCGGGATGAGACGCAAAAAAGGGGATCCTTTTTCCGGCAGGCCGCACAGCGGCCTTGGATGGGTGCTGCTGCTCGCCGCACTGGCCCTGTTTCTGCTGGCCGGTGCGCCCGGCTGCATGGCCCAGCGGATGGCGTGGTCTTCCCGCGGGACCATGATCTTTCTGCCCAGCGGGTTTTGAAAAAATGGGAGCATCCTGCTGCACAGAACGCTCCCATTTTTCTTTTTATTTTCCATCCGAATAGGGCAGCTGGCCGGTCAGGGTCAGCGTTTCGGCAAGTTCGTCCTCCGAGCGGAACCGCCACGCCGCCGCTCCCACGGCCACATAGCAGGCATCGGCACGACCCTCCGGTGTAACGGCAAGGATCATCGTTTCACCGTCGCCCACCGCCGTTACCATGCCATCCACACTCACAGTTGCCACGCCCGGATTGCTGCTGATCCATGTCATCGTTCCGTTTTTGGCGCCTGCAGCCTGCGCGGTCAGCTTCTGACTGGCTCCCACTGCCTGCAGTAGCATGGCGTTTTTGCTCATCTGCACCCGTCCGATCTCCGATGTGACCGTTACCGTGCAGCGCAGCACCTGCCCGGCTGTGGTCAGTGCGCTGATGACGGCCTTGCCGGACCCCTGCGCCTTTACGATACCGTTTGTGCTCACCGATGCCACCGCCGGGTTGCTGCTGACCCACTGCCGCACATAGGTAAACCCGCCTTTGTTCTGTTCCAGCTTCAGCTGTTTCGTCGGGGCAGGCTCCTGCTCTGTAATGGTAAGCGTCAGATCGCTGGTGTTCAGCACCAGGCGGCTGGCTGTGCTTTTGCGCACCGTGATGGTACAGGTGGTCTTTTCGCCGCGCTCATTGCGGGCCGTGACGGCCGCAGTGCCCTCGGCATGGCCGGTCACCTTGCCGGTGCCGTCCACCGATGCCACTGCCGGATCACTGGAAGTCCAGATCAGAAAGAAGTAGTCGTTGGGTGCCTGCACATTCAGGTAGGCCACCGGGGCCGGGTCTCCTTCGGTGATATCCAGCGTCAGTTCGGCAGTGTCCAATGTCATGCCGCTGTCCGGCAGCGGCTGCTCCTGCGCAGCATAGGCCGACAACGCCCCGACTGCAAACAGTTCTGCGCACAGCACCACTGCACAAACACACGCTTTGAACCCCTGCTTCATGGGCTTTGCCCTCCCCGCCTGCTTTGCTGCAAGATCCTTTAAATATTCCTGTCTCCGTATTATTTTACACGCAGTGCAAAACCGGGTCAAGTTTTTTGCCCATTCTGCCGGGCAGCTGAGCCTTATTTTGTGGAGAATAATAAAATCCGCTTTTCAATTTTGTACAAAACGCCGCCGCACCCGGCAAACCGGATGCGGCGGCGCTGTTCTGCTTTTGAATTTTCAGCTTAGTAGTTGATCTTTTTCAGCTCAAAGTAGCTCTGCGGATGTGCGCACACCGGGCACTTGAGCGGTGCGGACTTGCCGATATAGGTGTAGCCGCAGTTCCGGCACTGCCATACCTGCTGCTCCTCGCGGGCAAAGACCTTGTTGTTTTTCAGGTTTTCGGCCAGCGCACGGTAGCGCTCCTCGTGCTCCTTCTCGATCTGTGCCACCATGGTGAACAGTGCTGCGATCTGAGGGAAGCCCTCTTCTTTGGCCTCCTTGGCCATGCGGGGGTACATCTCGGTCCACTCGTCGTGCTCACCGCCTGCTGCCATGTCCAGACAAGTCAGGGTATCGGGGATCGCTCCGCCGCACAGCAGCTTGAACCAGATCTTTGCGTGCTCCTTCTCATTGCCGGCGGTCTCCTCAAAGATCGCGGCTAGCTGCTCGTAGCCTTCTTTTTTTGCCATGCTGGCAAAGAAGGTGTACTTGTTGCGTGCCTGGCTCTCGCCTGCAAACGCTTCCATCAGATTTTTCTCGGTTTTGGTACCCTTCAGTTCCATGATGCTCTCCTTTCAAAAACGGATCTTCTGTCAGGATCGACCGATCCCGGCTCTATCATTCAGCCCGGCGGTAATTTTTTCGCCTGCGGCTCAGGTTCTGAACAGGGTATACCATATTTTTTGATGGAAATCAAGAATAATTCCTATTTATTTTGAGAATATTTCTCAGTTATGCTGCTTCAGTGCACACACAGCAATGCTCAGGGCGCTCCACGCTGCCTGATACATCAGCACCGTTGCCACCGAAAGCTCCCAGATGCTGCCTGCACTGGTGAGCAGCGCTGCAATGATAATGGAGAATAGCACCGAGACCATCTGTACCGTGGTGGCGCTGCTCTCGGCGTTCTGGGCCTGATCCGCAGCCTGAAGGCCGCCGGTCAGGCTGGCAAACGCCTTGAGATGGATCATGCAGCAGGTGTCCTCCGGGTCTGCCGGTGCGGCCTTGATGGCGTTGCACTGCTCCTGATCCAGCACGGTGATCATGCCTTCCGGCAGGCGGTATGCTTCGGTAATGTGGTGTGCAGTCAGACTGGGGTCCTGGCATGTGACCAGCAGGCGGATGTTCTCCTTTTGCAGCACGGCAAGGCCGCGGGCCACATTGCGCCCGCCCACATATTTCAGCACGAACATAGCGTGCAGATTGCCGGACACAGCCAGATACAAAATTTGCAGCTCGCCGTTCTTCGAGTGCTGCATCTCGTATTCCTCGTCCGGCAGCGGCACGCCCTCCTGCTCCAGATAGCGGCGGGTACCAATGAGGATGCGGTTGTTATCGCACCAGGCGGAAAAGCCCAGCCCATGGTGCTGCTCCAGATCCTTGACCGGGAACAGGATGTCTGTGCGTTCCTCAACGATCTGGCGGAACAACCCCTTCAGGGTGCCGTGGCTCTCGTTCAACACGCTGGCCGCGTACAGGATGGCGCGGTCGATGCGGCCGCCCTTGAAGATGCGGATATCCTCCAGCTGTGCGCTGTCGGCGGTGAACAGGTCATCTGCATCGATCTGCAGCGTATCAATGCCGCCCAGCTGCTCAATGGCCTGCCAACCGGGCACGACTGCGCCCACAGCCGCAGCCGCACGCTGCAGCCGTAGCGAGGCAACGCCCGCGATCAGGGTAGAAGAAAGCGGTGCGCCCATGCACAGCACCGCTGCCATGGCAGCCGCCGCTTTGTTCCAGCCGGCACCTGCCAGCAGGAACAGCACGCCGCTGAGCAGGGCAACGCCCAGCAGGATGTACGAAACTTTGCGTGCACGGCGCTCGCTTGCGCGTTCGCTCAAGCTCTGCTCCACAAAGCCGTCAGCTTCCTTCATCGGGCGGCTCAGCAGCACCCAGGGGTCCTTCTGTTCCAGATCCCGTGCAAGGGCGCGCAGCAGGTCTTTGTCCTTGGCGCGGTAGGCGCCCTCGAACTCCACACCATTGGTCACCAGCTCATAGCCGCCCTTGACAGCAGCCAGCATCACCCGGCTGCCCAGCAGCGCAAGGAACAGCCCCAGCGCGGCCATGCCGCTGAGCAGCGAGATGCCGGTGGTGCCGCGGTAAACATTTGCGTTCAGCATGGCTGTGACCGCCTGCACCAGCGCTGCCACTGCGGCCAGCGCCGGCATCGTCTCGGAAGAAGACCGTCCGCGCAGGCCGTTCAGGCCGTCGCGCAGCACCGGGAAGCCCACGCACAGGCTTGCTGCCAGCAGCAGCAGGTTTGCAGCATAGAATGCCGCCGGGGCAGCATCCGGGTCCAGCGCCGCCATGGCGGGCAGCAGCCCATCCGATACCAAACCAAAATGCAGCAGCACCACAGCCAGAATGCCGCCCAGCACGCAGCGCAGCGTCAGCTCTGCGCTCATACGGTGCAGCTTATCCGCCGTGGTCTCCGGCTCGGTCAGCTCCGTTTCAGCATGTTCCTCCGGAGACACCGCGTCCTCCGCCTCAGCTTTCAGTTCCGGCTGTGGCGCAGCGGATGCCTTCTCCGGTGCCTGCTGCGGCTCTTCACCGTCCAGCGGCAGCAGCGGCAGGCTCATGGTGTCCTCTTTTGCGGCAGGCTCCTCTGCCGGGGCCAAAGGTGCCTGCGGTGCGTCCTCGCTCTGCGCCTTGCCAAAGAAATCGGCCACCGGCTGCTCCGTTTTTTCCGGCTGCGGCACAGGTTCCGGCTGCAGCTCCGGTACCGTCTCCTTTACCGCTGCAAACACAGCCGCGGGCAGCGGTGCACCGGACGGTTTCTTTTTGCTTTCATCCGGTTCAGTTTCTGCTGCCGGGGCCGCTTCGGCCCTCGGTGCAGGCTTTTCCGGCTTCTGGTCGCTCAGGCCGTTGATCATCGCCTTGAGCTGTGCCATCTCCTGCTGCTCCTGCTCTTCCTGCGGCAGCAGCACCTCCGGCGCATTCTTGGGGTGCCGGGGAGGCTTTGCCGTGCTGTGCTGCTCTGCGGGTCTTGCCGCCGGGACAGCGCTCTGCCGGGGTGTTTCCGGCTTCACTGCCACCGGGGGTTCTGCCGTTTGCGGTGCAGATTTTTCCTCCGGCTTTTTGGCGGGTGCTTCCGGCTGTGCATCCTCTGCTTCCTTCTCCAGAAAAGGCCACGGGGCCAGTTCCTGTTCCGGGTCTGCCTCCGGCTTCAGCATCAGTTCCAGATCCGCTTCCGGTTCCGGCTGCGCATCCTCACCCAGCCGCACCTCACCGGTAGGCATTTCCTGCGGCTGCTCTGCTGCAGCTTCGTCAGTCTCCTGCTTTTCCTTACCACGGCCAAACAGGCCAAACCGTTTCTGCGGCTTTTCCTCCGGCTGGTTTTCGTCCCTCCGGGTCATCTCCTCCGGGATATCCACCGCCGTGGTGCTGAAAAAGGAGCGGAACTTTTCATCCGGGGTCATTTCCCGGCCATTATTTTTATCTTTCGGCATTCTAGTCCCTCCTGTAATTCAAATTGAGGTTCCGGCCCGAATGCCGGATCATGCCTGCTGTGCTGCGCGCTGGGACTGGATCTCGTACAGAATAATGCCCGCAGCCACCGACACATTGTAGCTGTCCACACCGGTGCCCGGTGCTGCCATATCCAGCCGCACCACGCCGTCGCACAGCTTTTTCACCAGCTGCGAAACACCGCTGCCCTCGCTGCCCAGCACCAGTGCAATGGGGCCGGTCAGGTTGTTCCTGCGCAGAGACACGCCGTCCATATCCGCGCAGTAGACGAACACACCCTGCTCCTTCAGGCGGCGGATGGTCTCGCCGATGTTGGCCACACGAGCCACCGGCAGGCGTTCTGCGGCACCTGCGCTGGACTTGATGACGGTAGGAGTGACCGATGCGCCGCCGCGCTTTGGAATCACGATGCCATGCGCACCGCACAGCAGAGCACTGCGCATCACGGCACCCAGATTGTGCGGGTCTTCAATGCCATCGCTCAGCACCAGAAAAGGTGCCTCGCCCTTGTCCTTGGCTGCTGCCATCAGGTCGTCTACCGTCACGTATTCGATCTCGCTGGCAAATGCCGCCACACCCTGATGGCTCTCGGTGCCGGTCATCAGGCGCAGCTTGTTGGGGTGCACCCGCTTCACCGTGGCACCCGCTTCCTTTGCCAATGCGGTATAGTAAGCCGCCACGGCCGGAGCCATGCCCTCAGCAATGAGCACGGTGTCCACGCCGGAACCGCTTTTCAGCAGTTCGGTCACCGGATTTTTGCCATAAACAAGGCTCTCGTTCTTCTGCAGCGGCTCTTCCGGGCTGCGGCGCGGACGGCGCGGCTGGTTCTTTTCTTCCATGATGATTTTCTCCTTCCGTTGTATCACCGGAAGGTGCTGTGCACACCCTCCAAAAGGCGCGCCGCACTCTGGGCCGCGCACCGGTATGATCTGAAGATGATAACTCATTTTGAAGTATAGCATAAGCCGACCTTGTTTGCCAGCAAATTACCGTTTTTTATCCGCGTCCTGCAAAAGTTTTTCTGTTCGTGGTGCCGGAGACCGTTTCCGCTTTTTTGCAGAAATGTTCTGCCGCCCTGCATCAGCTTTACCCGGCTGCTGGGTAGATATCCCTCTGTTTTGCCGGAGAAAAAAGTTTTCCACAAAAACGCGGTATACAATCCGTAGAAGAGCGATTATTTTTCCACATGTTGAAAACCCTGTGGAGAAAGTTCAAAAGTCCAGCTTTAAAGCCTGTTTTGCCTGTGGAATTCCACACTTTCCACAAGGTTTTCCACTTTTTGGTTCGACCTTTTTTGATTTCCTGCGTACAATTTGTAGAATACAAGTCGGAAATATGACAATTTTTTGAACTGCATCCTGTCCGCTTTTGCCAAATTGCCCAATATCATTTTGACGAATGTGGATCTGTGTTGAAAATCCGTCCTTCATCAAGCTTTCTGTCTTTCGGCCGCTTATTGCACATTATATGGAAATTTGTTGCATTCTATCGAATATACGCGCTTCTGGCAGTAACCCCCTGCACCCTGCCAGAAACAGAATCCCCGCATTGTTACAGGAAAAACACCGGTTTGGATTGATTTTGGCCGCTGTTTGGGGTATACTAATTCTGTAGGTTCGTTAAACCGTGCACAAAGCGGATATGAAACGAGCAAGACCCCAATGATTTTGTGGAGGTAATGAATAATGTTGGTAAATGCAACCGAAATGCTGATCAAAGCACGTGATGGCCACTACGGTGTGCCTCAGTTCAACATCAACAATCTGGAGTGGACCAAGTCCGTTCTGACCGCCTGCGAGGAAATGAAGAGCCCTGTGATTCTGGGTGTTTCCGAGGGTGCCGGCAAGTACATGACCGGTTTCAAGACCGTCGCTGCCATGGTCAGCGCAATGGTCGATTCCATGGGCATCACCGTTCCCGTTGCCCTGCATCTGGATCACGGCACCTATGAGGGCTGCAAGGCCTGCATCGAGGCCGGCTTCTCTTCCATCATGTTCGATGGCAGCCACTGCTCTATCGAGGAGAATGTGGAAAAGACCAAGGAGCTGGTTGCTCTGGCACACGCTAAGGGCCTGAGCATCGAGGCAGAGGTCGGTTCCATCGGCGGCGTCGAGGACGGCGTTGTGGGTGCCGGCGAGATCGCAGACCCCGAGGAGTGCGCAAAGATCACTGCTCTGGGCATCGACTTCCTGGCTGCCGGCATCGGCAACATCCATGGTGTCTACCCGGCAAACTGGAAGGGTCTGGACTTCGAGGCTCTGGACCGCATCCACAAGGCCACCAATAACATTCCTCTGGTTCTGCACGGCGGCACCGGCATCCCCGACGAGATGATCGCAAAGGCAATCAGCCTGGGCGTTTCCAAGATCAACATCAACACCGAGTGCCAGCTGGTGTTTGCTGAGGCCACCCGCAAGTACATCGAAGAGGGCAAGGATCAGCAGGGCAAGGGCTTCGACCCCCGCAAGCTGCTGGCTCCCGGCGCAAAGGCCATCGAGGCCAAGTGCAAGGAGAAGATCGAGCTGTTCGGCTGCGCAGGCAAGGGCTAAGCGGAAGCTTGTATCGTAAGGGGAACTCCACCCAATAAAATATGCGGCCCCGTCACGTTGAATGCTCAACGCGGCGGGGCCGTTTTTTCTGCTTTTATTCAGAAATGCGGTAATGTCCGACGATGTCCGTTCGTTTTTCCAGAACGTCCTGCTCATAAGCCGTCTGCCATGGTTCATTGTGGTGAATGACATAGGGCACTCCGTTTTTATTTCGCCGGTCAGACACGATGCCGATATGTCTTTCAAAGATCACGATATCACCGCCCTGCCATTGTTCCGTTTCGGAAACATTGGTGGTCAGCTTGACCGCACTACGAGAGAAAAACACTTTCAGGTTCCGTACCCTGCGAAAGTCTATATTTTTATCCGGCGTTGTAATTCCATATTCTTCCGGATATTCCCGAATGTCCGCATCTACCAGAGCCTGCAGATCATATCCCGCATTTTTCAAGGCATATGCTACCACATCAGTGCACACTCCATAGCCGTCGTCGGGATAACCGGTCTCATAATAGCGGCTTTTGTATTTTGGACGTGTACTCACATATGCCAGTGCGCCGTTCAGGATGTCTGTCTGGTCGTCTACACCGTCACCGTCTGCGTCTGCTGTGCTGTGCAGCTGCGGGATCTGGCCAGAAAATCTATCCTTCGGTCGGACAGCAGAAGTGTGCTGATAACGGCATAAAGTCAAAATGGTAAGAGCCGCCAGCAGAAACATCCCCACCGCCCTGACTGCAGATTTTCGCCTCACCTCATATTCCCCCTTTTGATAGACACGATCTCTCCGAGCCTTTTCGTGCACTGTACGCGCAATATGCAGCAAAAATTTCTGAAGCAGATCAAACAAGAAAAAACGCCTCAGAATTTCTTCTGAAGCGTTTTTTGTTCAAGTCGGCGACTACCTATTTTCACG
>ENA-UOOA01002386-UOOA01002386.1-human-gut-metagenome-genome-assembly--contig:-P61old-NODE-2386-length-26770-cov-7.527157_pt1 | contig 26770 bp, 27 predicted proteins | sample MGYA00242467_ERZ724014 | MGnify/ENA metagenome assembly ERZ724014 | reverse complement strand
AAGGAGAATCAGGGGGACGAAATTCCCAGCTTCTGCCGAAATTTCGAGTCAGCCCTGTTATGACCACTTCGATGCCGCTGCGTATGGAGGCTTTGACCTGCCTATTATATCACAAATTTTCCCGCCGTGCAACAGATATTGCCGCATATTTTTCTCCGCCGCCGCATGAGATGATAGGGAGGAGGGAATCGCTATGAAACCGAAGATCTATCTCTATGGGACAAGCGGCCAATACGGCAACTATCTGGCAGCACTGACGGAGGCGGGAGCGGAGCCGGTGCTGAGCCGGGACCTGTTCCGGGCTTGCGGCTGCGACGGGCTGCTGTTGCCCGGCGGCGGGGACATCGGGGTCACGCTGGAGGCCACGGACAGCTTTCTTATCCGGTCCTTTGCCGACAGCGGCCGCCCCATTCTGGGTATCTGCCGGGGGATGCAGGCACTGAACGTCTTTTTCGGCGGCACGCTCCACGCCCGCATCCCCGGACACCAGCAGGTGCAGGGAGATCTGATCCACCCCACCCGGGCCAGAGGACTGCTTTCGCAGCTGCTGGGGCCGGCCCCGCTGGTAAACAGCAACCACCATCAGGCGGTGCGGGTGCTGGGGGAGGAGCTGTGCCTTTTGCAACAGGCGGCCGACGGCACCATCGAGGGCTTCTGCCATGAGACGCTGCCCATTTTGGGCGTACAATGGCACCCGGAGCGCCAGAGCGGCGCCCGCCTGCGGGCGGATGCGGTGGATGCCGGGCCGCTGCTGCGGTATTTTGTGGGCCAATGCAGTTGCAAATCTGCGCCGGGACTGGTACACTGTGAGAAAAGGGGGGAGGCTGATGAAAGCCATCACACGGGAACTAAATCTGGAGCTGGGACGGCCTACGGCGGATGAAGCTCTGCGGCGGCTGGAGGCGGAGCTGGAAGCGGCCCGCCATATGAACACACCGCTGCTGAAGCTGATCCACGGGTACGGTTCCTCCGGCAAGGGCGGGCGCATCCGCACCGCCAGCCGAAAGTATCTGCTGGCCCAGCAGGAGAAGGGGCGCATCGCCGCTGTGGTGCCGGGGGAACGGTTTACCATCTTCGATGAGACCACCCGCCGGGCCTTGCAGCAGTATCCCCATCTGCGGCAGGACCGGGATCTGGAGCGGGAGAACATGGGCGTGACCTTCGTGTTCCTGCGCCGCTTCTGAGGAAAAACCGCTATACCACATATATTTAATACGGAGGAATGGATCATGGAACGTACCTATGCAGAATACGCCGCCCGGCAGGCCATGGAGCTGCTGGCCATCGATAGCCCCACGGGCTTCACGGCCCGTGCGGCAGATTGGGTGCAGCGGGCCTTTGAAGAGCTGGGCTATACCGCCCGGCGCACCGCCAAGGGCGGCGTGCTGGTGGATCTGGGCGGCCGGGGCGAGGGCCTGCTGCTGGAGGCTCACGCCGACACGCTGGGCGGCATGGTGGCGGAGGTGAAGAATAGTGGCCGCCTGCGCCTGACGCCCTTGGGCGGGATGCGGGCGGAAAACGGCGAGGCGGAGAACGTCCGGGTCTATACCCGTGGCGGGCGGGTGCTGGAGGGAACCTTCCAGCTGTGCAACGCCTCCATCCACGTCAACGGCCAGTACGGCGACACCAAGCGCACCTTCGACAGCTGCGAGGTGGTGCTGGACGAGGACGTGAAGTCCGCCGAGGAGACCCGCACGCTGGGGGTCGAGGTGGGGGACGTGGTGTGCTTCGAACCCCGCACCCGCCTCACCGCCTCCGGCTATATCAAGAGCCGCTTTCTGGACGACAAGCTGTCGGTGGGCATCCTGCTGGGTCTGGCCAAGTACCTTAAGGACACCGGCACAGTCCCCCAGCGCCATGTGTACCTCCATGTGACGGTGTACGAGGAGGTGGGCCACGGCGGCGCCGCCAATGTCCCGCAGGGGGTGACGGAGGCCATCAGCGTGGATATGGGCTGCGTGGGCGAGGGGCTGCAATGCACCGAGCGGCAGGTATCCATCTGCGCCAAGGACTCCGGCGGCCCGTACAGCTATGAGGTGGTGGGCAAGCTTATCGATGCCGCCCGCCGCACCGGGGCGGACTATGCGGTGGACGTGTACCCCCACTACGGCTCCGATGTGGAGGCTACCCTGTCGGCGGGCCATGACCTGCGCCACGGCCTCATCGGCGCCGGGGTCTACGCCAGCCACGGCTACGAGCGCAGCCATGTGGACGGCGTGTGGAACACCCTGAAGGTGCTGGCGGGCTATCTGGAGGCGGACGGTGTCCGGTAACGTCTTCCCGCCCCGGCCCCACCTTACCACCCCACGCCTGACACTGAATGCCCTGACCCCGGCAGACTGCGGAGACTACGCCGCCCTGTGCCGGGATACCCGGCGCAACCGCTGGTGGGGCTACGACTACCGGGAGGAGCAGCCCCATCCCCCGGAGGAGTGGTTCCTGCAGGCGTCGGAGGAGGACTACGCCGCCGGGCGGGAGCTGGGTCTTGCGGTGCGGCTCCGGGGCCGGTGCATCGGGGAGGTGGTGTTCACCCACTTCGACGGCCACGGCACGGCGGAGCTGGGCTGCCGCATCGCTGCCGCCTATGCCGGTCACGGCTACGGCACCGAGGCCTTTGCCGCCGCTCTGGCGTGGGGCCTGACGGGCTGGGATCTGCGGCGGGTGACGGCCAAATGCTTCCGGGAGAATCATCCCTCCCGGCATATGCTGGCCGCCTGTATGGACCCCGCCGGTGAGGACGAAACGTACTTCTATTTTGAGAAATGTATACAAAATGAGAATGATATGCATATGGATATTCTATTAGAATGAAAAAAATATATAATTAGATAAAAGTATTGACAAATATAGACGAGATGTGATATGCTCCGAGTACACCAATATGTACCTTAGCGGAGTAAGGAGAAGCCTATGACAAACAAAAGCGCACTTGGTTTGGGCCTCATTATAGCTGCTGCCTACGCATTTGGACTGGGAGCGGGCCTTATGATTCATGTCGGGTATGCATTTGTACTGATAGGACTGTTTATCCTGCTGTTGGAGGCTATTAAAGAGTAACAGCATTACATGAAGAAGGATCGGAGAACGCTCACCTCGTGAGGTGGGCGCTCTCCTTTTGCATATTCCCCGGCAGAAATTCCCATACTACCTCCAAACGCAAGGCGGAGGAGACGGCATGAAACGGGTGAAGGATGCATTTGACGAAAGGGCGGCGGCGCTGGACGGCCTGCTGGGGGTGGGGCGCAGCTTCGACATGATCGGGCGGACCCTGCGGATCGGCGGCCGCCGGGCCAGGCTATGGGTGGTCAACGGCTACGCCGACGACACAGTGCTGGAGCGGGCTATCTCCGCATGGCTGCCCATCCCGTCGCTGGAGGACGTGGGGACATTGCAGGCCTTTGCCGACCGCTACGTCAGCGTCTGCGACGCAGCAGTGGAGACGGACCGGCTGAAGGCGGTGACGGCGGTATTCGCCGGCAAGACCCTGCTCGTCATCGACGGCTTTTCCGGCGGCGTGGTGCTGGATGCCAAGCAGTTCCCCCTGCGCTCCGTGGAGGAGCCGGATACCAGCAAGGTGCTGCGGGGCAGCCACGACGGCTTCGGGGAGAGCGTCATGAAGAATGCGGCCCTGCTGCGCCGCCGCATCCGGGACTCGCAGCTGACGCTGGAGTCTTTGCAGGTGGGGACCCGCTCCCGGACGGACGTGGTGCTGTGTTACATGGAAAACCGGGTGGACCGGAAGCTGCTGGATCAGCTGCGGAAAAAGCTGGAGGCCATGGACGTGGGCTCCATCGCCATGAGTCAGGAGAGCGTGGCGGAGGCCATCGCCCCGCCCCAATGGTGGAACCCCTTCCCCAAGACCCGCTATACCGAGCGGCCGGACGTGGCGGCGGCCTCGGTGCTGGAGGGGGATATCCTGCTGATGATCGACAATACCCCGGCGGTGATGCTGCTGCCGTGCAGCCTGTTCCGGTTTCTGGAGGAGGTCAACGACTACTATTTCCCACCGCTGGTGGGGACGTATCTGCGGATCGTCCGGGTCATCGTGCTGTTTCTCACGCTGTTTGTAACGCCCCTGTGGTATCTGCTGGTGAAGTCACCGGATACCCTCCACGAGAGCCTGCACTTCCTCCTGATCGAGGACGAGTACTATGTGCCGCTGATCTTGCAGCTGCTGCTGGTGGAGTTCATTATCGACGTGCTGAAGCTGGCCTCCCTCAACACACCGGACGTGCTCAGCAACTCCTTCAGTATGCTGGGAGCACTGATTTTAGGAGACTTTGCGGTGCAGGCCCGGTGGCTGGTGCCGGAGGTGCTGGTGTATATGGCCTTCGTGGCCATCGCCAACTACGCCCAGCACAGCTACGAGATGGGCTACGCCGTGAAGCTGTGCCGCATGGCGCTGCTGCTGCTCATCTGGCTGTTTGACTGGTGGGGCTTCATCGGCGGTATTCTGGGTATCCTGACCCTTATTGCCAGCACCCGTCCTCTCATCGGAAAGGGCTATCTTTACCCCTTCATTCCCTTCAACGGCAAGGACCTGTGGGCCCTGCTGCATCACCGCCCCATTGACCGGAATAACAGCTGAGGGTTGCAAAATTTCCAAAAACAAGGCCGTCCCACTTGTCAGCGGGGCGGCTTTGTGCTATTCTTAGCATGGTTTTTTGCGTAATGACGCATTTCTGTAAAGAGGGGAGAGGATATCGTGGCGCAGCTGAGCGAAAAGCGACTGTTCCTGCTGGACATGGACGGCACCATCTATCTGGATGAGCGACTCTTCGACGGCGTGCCGGAGTTTCTGAGGTATGTCCGGCGTGTGGGAGGGCGGTATCTGTTCCTCACCAACAACTCCTCCCGTGGCGTGGAGAGGTACATAGAAAAGATGCACCGGCTGGGCATCGACACCTGCCGGGAGGATTATCTGACCTCCGTGGATGCCACCATCCGTTATCTGCGGGCGAGCCTGCCGGGAAGGATCTGCTATGTGGCGGGAACTGCGTCCTTTATGGACCAGCTGGCGCAGGCGGGCATCCCTGTGACCCGTGACCGGGAGCAGGCGGAGGTGCTGCTGTGCGGCTTCGACACGGAGCTGACCTTTCAGAAGCTGGAGGACGCCTGCATCCTGCTGAACCGGGGCGTCCCCTTCATCGCCACCAATCCGGACTGGGTCTGCCCTACATGGTACGGCTCCGTGCCGGACTGCGGCAGCGTGTGCCGGATGCTCACCACCGCCACCGGGCGGGAGCCCACCTTCATCGGCAAGCCCCAGCCGGAGATGGCGAGGCTGGCCATGGAGCGGACGGGCTTTTCCCCGGAGCAGACGGTGCTGCTGGGGGACCGGCTCTATACCGACATCGCCTGCGGCGTTAACGCAGGCATTGACACCGTGTTCGTCCTGTCTGGCGAAGGCACGCAGGCGGATATCGCCGCCTATCAGATCCACCCCACCTGGGTGTATCCCGACATCGGTACCCTGTACCGGGAACTGGAGGAGACTGTATGAAACTCAACTACAAGCGGATCATTCTGGTGGGCTTTGCCTTCTTCCTGATCCAGGCCTTCTGGCAGGCGTATGACAATACCATCCCCATGATCCTCACCAACAAGTTCGGCATGAGTCAGGCATGGTCCGGCGCCATTATGGCGCTGGATAACGTGCTGGCCCTGTTCATGCTGCCGCTGTTCGGCGCCATCTCCGACAAGCACCACAGCAAGTGGGGCCGCCGGACGCCCTTCATCGTGGTGGGTACCCTCATTGCCGCCGTGATGCTCATTGCCCTGTCTTTCGTGGATAACGCCCAGCTGCACCACATCTCCGATGTGGCCGCCATCGATGACCCGGCGGCGCTGGAGACCATCTACGACCGGGAGGCGGATGAGACGCTGCTGACCCCCGGCGGCCAGAAGTTCGTGCTCAGCCGCCAGTTCACCAAGGAGGAGTTCACCCAGATCCGCAGCCAGATCACCGTGGACGGTGCCGCCGTCACCAACCCCGACTACACCAACTACGTGATGCCGGCCCGGCAGGCCTGCGCTTGGGACGCCACCGCCAAAAGCCCGGTGACGCTGGTGTTTTTCATCGCTCTGCTGCTGGTGATCCTGGTGTCCATGGCGGTGTTCCGCTCCCCGGCAGTGGCGCTGATGCCGGATGTGACCTTAAAGCCTCTGCGCTCCAAGGCCAATGCCGTCATCAACCTCATGGGCTCCGCCGGCGGGATCCTGGTGCTGGTGCTGGGCATGGTGTTCGCCACCTCTGCCGTCCGCAACTCCCTGATGAGCTATACCGGCTATTTCGCCGTCATTGCCGCCATCATGCTGGCGGCGCTGGTGGTGTTCATGCTGACGGTGCGGGAGAACGAGTGGGCCGCCGAGATGCAGCAGCAGTCGGTGGAGCTGGGGCTGGAGGATAAGGAGGAGGCCGCCACCGGCGAACGGAAGCTGTCGGTGGACGAGGTGAGATCCCTGATCTTCCTGCTGCTGTCCATTGTGCTGTGGTTCTTTGGCTACAACGCCGTGACCAGCAAATATTCCGTCTACGCCAGCAATATCCTCCACAAGGATTATAACCTGACCCTGATCATCGCTCAGGCGGCGGCTATCATTTCCTATCTGCCGGTGGGCTTCATCGCCTCCAGGGTGGGCCGGAAAAAGACCATTCTGGCGGGCGTCGTCATGCTGACCGCCGCCTTCACCACCGCCTCCTTCATGAGTGCCGAGAGTCCCACCATGCTCATGAACGCCATGTTCGCTCTGGCGGGCATCGCATGGGCCACCATCAACGTCAACTCCTTCCCTATGGTGGTGGAGATGTGCTCCGGCGGCAACGTGGGCAAGTACACCGGCTTTTACTACACCGCCTCCATGGCGGCGCAGGTAGCCACGCCCATGCTCTCCGGCCTGCTGATGGACCGCATGGGAATGCACGTGCTGTTCCCCTATGCCGCCGTGTTCACGGCGCTGGCCTTTGTGACCATGCTGTTCGTCCGCCACGGCGACAGCAAGCCAGAGGTCAAACGGGGGCTGGAAGCTCTGGATGAAATGGAGGACTGACGCCAAATGCCTGTTGTCATCGTACTGCTGGTACTGATCATTCTGGCGGAGCTGTTTCTGCTGATGCTGCGCTGCCGCCGGGAGCATCCCGGCTGGAAGCTGCTGCGGCAGTACCGCTACGCCCACCGGGGCTACCACGACAAGCCCCATATTCCGGAAAACTCCATGGCGGCCTTCCGCCGTGCCATTGAACACGGCTACGGCGCCGAGCTGGACGTCCATCTGATGAAGGACGGCCGCTTGGCGGTGATCCACGACGCCAGTCTCAAGCGCACCGCCGGGGCGGACGTTCTGGTGGAGGACCTGACGGCGGAGGAGCTGAAGCAGTACCGTCTGGAGGGGACGCAGGAGCAGATCCCCCTTCTGGAGGAGGTGCTGCCCCTGTTTCAGGGGAAAACGCCCCTCATCATCGAGCTGAAGGCGGAGCGGGGCAACCATGCCCGGCTGGCGGAGGCCACCTGCACCATGTTGGATCGGTTCCGGGTGAATTACTGCATCGAGTCCTTCGACCCCCGGTGCATCCTGTGGCTGAAAAAGCATCGGCCCCAGATCATCCGGGGCCAGCTGTCGGAGCAGTTCCTGCGCCACGGGGAGTCCGGCGGCGGACACGGAAGGCTTACCATGTGGCTGCTGGGGAATCTGCTGACCAACGTGGCTACCCAGCCGGATTTCATCGCTTATCGGTTCTCCGACCGGGAGAATCTGTGCCTGCGGCTGTGCCATAAAGTATATCATGTACAGGAGGTCAACTGGACCATCCGAGCGAAGGAAGAAATGGAAGCTGCGGAGCAGGCGGGGAACCTCGTCATCTTCGAGTGCTTCGATCCGGAGGTGTAAGCCATGCGAGTCATCACAGGAACGGCCAGAGGTCGGCGGCTCAAGGAGCTGCAGGGGATGGAGACCCGTCCCACCACCGACAAGGTCAAGGAGAGCCTGTTCTCCATCATCCAATTTGACATCGAGGGCCGCCGGGTGCTGGATCTCTTTGCCGGCACCGGCCAGCTGGGCATCGAGGCCCTGAGCCGTGGAGCGGCGGAGGCGGTGTTCGTGGACCGGCGTCCGGATGCCGTGCGTCTGGTGCAGGAGAATCTGGCTCTGTGCGGTTTTACCGATCGGGCCAGAGTGAAGTCCGGGGATGCGCTGGCGTATCTCAAAAGCGGGGAGAAGTTCGACCTGATCTTTCTGGATCCGCCCTACGCCGCCGACCTGCTGGAGCAGGCCCTTACCGCCATCGCTTCGTTTGACATTTGCCGGGAGCATGGTATAATTGTGGCGGAGAGCGCCGCCGATAAGGTGCTGCCGGAGCTTCCGGCGCCCTATCGCCTGTATCGGGAATACCGCTACGGAAAGATCAGACTGTCGGTGTATCACCGCAGCGGAAACGAGGACGAGACCACATGAAAACAGCCATCTATCCCGGCAGCTTTGACCCCATCACGCTGGGACATCTGGATATCATCCGCCGCAGCGCCCCCTGCTTTGACCGGCTCTTTGTCTGTGTCATGGTGAACTGCGACAAAAAGCCCATGTTCTCCCCGGAGCAGCGGCTGGAGCTGATCCGCCGCTCGGTGGCGGATCTGCCCAATGTGGAGGCGGAGCTTTACAGCGGCCTGCTGGCGGATTACGCCCGGCAGAAGGGAGCGGGCATTCTGGTGAAGGGCGTCCGCAACACCACGGATTTTGATTTGGAGTATCAACAGGCGGCCATCAACCGGGGCATCTGTCCGGAGCTGGAGACGCTGCTGCTGCCGGCCAGTCCGGCCTATCAGCACTTCAGCAGCACTATGGTGCGGGAGATGATCCGGTACGGCCAGCCTTTGGAAAAATATGTTCCCGCCCCGGTGGCGGAGGAACTGAAAGGGAGGTAAACCTTATGGAAGAGAAGGATGTGCAGCGACTGCTGGATATGCTTTACAGCATGATCGACGAGGCCAAGAGTGCGGCCTTCAGCTCGGATAAGTGCGTCATCAGCCGTGATGAGGCGCTGGATCTGCTGGACGATATCCGGGCCAAGCTGCCGCTGGAGATCAAGAAGGCGCAGGAGCTGGTGCGGGCGCGGGAGGAGTATGTGTCCTCCGCCAAGAAGGAAGTGGAGAAGATGCTGCGTCAGGCGGAGCTGGACGCCAAGGTCATCGTCTCCGAGAGCGAGACCCTGCAGCAGGCCCGCCGCAAGAGTTCCGAGATCATTCGTCGGGCCGAGGAACGCAGCAAGGAGCTGTACCACGTGGCCAACACCTACACCGAGGACGCTCTGCGCCGGACGGAGGAGGCCATTCAGGCGGCGCTGGACGAGGTGAAGGAGTCCCGTGTCCGGTTCCGGGCCACCTCCAACGAGCAGATGCAGGCCAATCAGGAGAAGCTGCGGGAGCGGAGATCCGCCTCGGAGCAACCCCAGAGCGATGAGGATGCTTGACGAAATTTTCGGCTGATTTTTGTGCAATTTTATTGAAAAACAACATAACACAAGAAGGGACAGGTGAGAGCCTGTCCCTTCTGTCGTTTGCGGAAGAAAACGGGCGAATATCTTGTAGTGATAAAAAACGGCGGGTACTATATATAGTGCCCGCCGTTTTTGCCTCTTTCGGCACTGAAACGAATGTTCTGGAAAACGGAGAAAATGATGGAAATAATGGAAAAAACCACGGGTTTTGCTTACAAAAGCCGGGAAAATGGTACTTGCAATCGGCGGAGAAATCCTGTATACTCAACGTAGCGGTGGGGAATTATGGTGCGTTTACCCATGATTGTGGTGCAAAAGCCCACAAAGTGGAGGGCCATTCCCTAAAGTGGGGCAGCTGCCCACAACGCTGAGATTTGCCGAAAAAGTTGCGGGAAAGGGGTGAAACAGGCATGACGGGCCAGTATTTTCACAATATTGATGCCAAGGGTCGCCTGTTTATCCCTGCCAAGCTGCGGGAGCAGCTGGGAGATACCCTCCACGTGACGGTGGGGCAGGACGGCTGCCTGTCCGTTTATTCCGACACCGAGTGGGAGAAGTTCCAGCAAAAGCTGGACGAGCGCAACTTTACCGACGTGAAAAAGCTCCGGCTGATGTTTGCGTACATGGCGGACTGCGAGCCGGATGCACAGGGCCGCATCCTCATCCCCAACCACCTGCGCCAGCGGGCAAAGCTGGAAAAGGAAGTGGTGGTGGCCGGTATCTTCAACCGTGTGGAGATCTGGAACGCCCAGCGCTGGGCAGAGCTGGAGGAGGAGGCCTTTTCCTCCGGTTCACTGGAGCAGGCGATGGAAGAAATGGGGCTGTAAGAGATGGCGTTTGACCGCAATGCCGAGGCCGATCAGGCCTACGGCCACAAGCCGGTGCTGCTGGACGAGTGTCTGGAGGCGCTGGCCATCCGCCCCGACGGCGTCTATCTGGACGGCACACTGGGCCGGGCCGGTCACTCACTGGAGATCCTCCGCCGCCTGACGGCAGGGGGAAGGCTCATCGGTCTGGACCGGGACGGGACGGCGCTGGAGGCCGCCCGTGTCCGTTTGGCGGAGTACGCCGACCGGGTGACGCTGGTCCACAGCAACTTCAGCCGTCTGGCGGAGGTGCTGGACGACCTGCACATCGACGCCGTGGACGGGATGCTCTTTGACTTGGGCGTCTCCTCCCCACAGTTGGACGATGCAGAGCGTGGATTTTCCTATATGCACGACGCCCCGCTGGATATGCGGATGGACCGCACGGCGGGTCTGACGGCACGGGACGTGGTCAACGGCTGGAGTTATGAGGAGCTGCGGCGCATCCTGTTTGAATACGGCGAGGAACGCTATGCCCCCGCCATCGCCCGGCACATCGTGGAGCGCCGGGAAAAGGCTCCCATCGAGACTACGGGGCAGCTGGTGGAGGTGATCCGCTCCGCCATGCCTCCGGCGGCGCTGCGGGAGAAGCAGCATCCCGCCAAGCGGAGCTTTCAGGCCATCCGCATCGCTGTCAACGGCGAGCTGGAGGAGCTGCCACCCATGCTGCGTGCAGCGGCGCAGCGGCTGCATCCCGGCGGACGGCTGGCGGTGATCTCCTTCCACTCGCTGGAGGACCGCATCATTAAGAAAACCATGCAGGAGTTGGCCACCGGCTGCACCTGCCCGCCCAATTTCCCGGTGTGTGTCTGCGGCAAGAAGCCGCAGATGAAGCTGGTGAGCCGCAAGCCCATCGTGGCCACGGAGGCGGAGCTGACCTACAATCCCCGTGCCCGGAGCGCCAAGCTGAGGGTGGCGGAGAAGCTATAAACGAGAGAACGGGGGCCTGTCCCCCTGACCATACAGAGGATACGGAAAGGAGCTGCCGTCATGGCACAACAGAAGAGACGACCCAACACAATGGTATATGGGAATCTGGCCTACGATTTGGATACACTGGCCAGCCAGCGGCAGCTGGAGGAGGCGGCCCGTCCGGAGCGGCAGTCCCAGCCCCAGCAGGCGCCCCGCCACCGGACGGCGGCCCGTCCCCGGCAGCGGGTGTCCCCCTTGGTCCTGTGTGCCATGGGTGCGCTGGCAGCCATGGCGGTGGTGCTGGTCATGGGTTACATCCAGCTGATGGCGGTCACCGGATCCATCAGCGACCTGCAGGAGCAGGTCAGCCAGCTGGAGGATCAGCGGGTGAGCCTGGTGATGGACTATGAGCGCACCTTCGATATGACCAAGATCAAGGAGGCCGCCGAGGCGGCTGGCATGAAGAAGCCCACCGCCGGACAGGTGGAATACGTGGAGCTGGGCGGCGGCAGCAAGGCAGAGGTCTATCAGGCCGAGAGCGACAGCCTGCTGAGCCGGCTGACCCGCAGCGTGAAAAACGGTGTCGGCGCTCTGGTGGAATATTTCCGCTGAGCGACGCCATATAGTGGACCATACGCAAGGAGTAAGAAGGTGACTTCTTGCTCCTTGCCTGACATTGCGGCGGCGCAGACCGTAGGGAGCGGAGCATGGCAGAAAGCAGAAGGAAAAGTGAAAACATCCGGCGAGCCAACCGGGTCATCCAGACCCGTACCTTTGTGCTGATGCTGGTGCTGGGCGTGGCGGTGTTTCTGGTGCTGGCCCTGAAGCTGTATCAGCTGCAGATCAAGCAGCACGACTACTACCAGAGCAAGGCGCTGGATCAGCAGACCCGCAGCACTGTGGTGACGGCCTCACGAGGCACCATCTACGACCGCAACGGCAACGAGCTGGCGGTATCGGCCACGGCGGAGACGGTGTTCCTCTCTCCCAAGGAACTGGCGGAGGAGCTGGAAAAGCCTGAGACCAAGTGGACCAAGGAGAGTCTCTCCGCCGGCCTGAGTCAGCTGCTGGGTGTGACGCAGGAGAGTATTCTGGAGCAGATGGAGCGCACCTACTCCCAGTATGAGGTGGTGAAGCTCCGGGTGGACGAGGACACGGCCAACGCCGTCCGGGAGCTCCTCAATGACAACGAGGTCCACGGCGTGTATCTGGAGACCGATGCCAAGCGCTACTATCCCTATGGCTCGCTGGCGGCCCACGTCATCGGCTTCGTGGGAACGGACAACACCGGCCTCTACGGGCTGGAGGCCCAGTATGAGGAGGAGCTGCAGGGCCAGACGGGTCTGGTGGTCAGCGCCAAGGACAACGGCGGCAACGCCCTGCCCTATGAATACGAGCAGTACTACGCCTCCCACAACGGCGACGATCTGGTGCTGACGCTGGATACCAACGTCCAGTACTATCTGGAGAAATACGTCAAGGAGATGGCGGACCAGTTCGAGGCTGCCAACGGCGCCACCGGCATCGTCATGGACGTCAAGACCGGCGGCGTGCTGGGCATGGTGTCCTACCCCAACTACGATCTGAACAACTACTCCGAGGTGTCGGACGCCCGCCTGAAGGCGGCTATCGAGGACGGCAGTGCCTCACTGGCGGATCAGCAGCTGCGCCAGTGGCGCAACAAGGCCCTCAACGACACCTATGAGCCCGGCTCCACCTTCAAGATCCTGACGCTGTCGGCAGCGCTGGAGGAAGGCGTGGTGGATATGAGTTCCACCTTTGAATGCTCCGGCTCCATCACCGTCATGGGCCAGACCATCCACTGCAGCAATACCAGCGGCCACGGGCATCAGACCCTGAAAGAGGCCACCGGTAACTCCTGTAACCCCGCCTTCATCAACTGTGGTCTGGGGTTGGGAACGGATACCTTCTACGAGTATATGCGCTCCTTCGGCCTGCTGGATGGCTCCGGCATCGATCTGGCCGGTGAGGCCACCGGCATCTTCATGGCCCAGAGCGATTTCTCCCAGCTGGATCTGGCCTGCTACGCCTTCGGCCAGAACTTCAACGTGACCCCCATCTCCCTCATCGCCGCACAGGCCGCCTGCATCAACGGCGGCTACCTGTACCAGCCCCATGTGGTGGAACAGATCCGGGACAGCAGCGGCGCTGTGGTGTATCAGCACGACAACACCCCCCTGCGTCAGGTAGTCAGCCAGCAGACCTCCGCCATGGCCCGTGAGTGCCTGGAGTATGTGGTCTCCGATGGCGGCGGCCGCAACGGACAGGTGAAGGGCTACCGCATCGGCGGCAAGACCGGTACGGCGGATAAGGGCAAGACCGGCGACGTGGTGGTGTCCTTCGTGGCCTTTGCCCCGGCGGACGATCCACAGATCATCATGCTCATCGCCATGGACTCCCCCGCCCGTGACACCGGCACCTACCCCTCCGGCGGCGCCATGGTGGCTCCGGTGGCCAGCAAGATCATGGCGGAGATCCTCCCCTATCTGGGCATCGAGCCCACCTACACCGCTGAGGAGCTCATGGGTGCCGACACCACCGTCCCCTATGTGGTGGGCATGACCCGTGAGGAAGCCCAGCAGCGGGTGAAGGATCGTGGCTTCGGCTGCCAGATCGTCGGTGACGGCGATACCATCACCGACCAGACCCCCGCCGGCGGGGCCATCATCCCCGGCAACGCCACGGTGATCCTCTATGCCGGGGCGGAGAAAGCCACAGAGCTGTGTACTGTCCCCAACCTGCTGGGCCGGACGGCGTCGGAGGCCAATTCGCTGGCCAGCAACGCCGGACTGATCCTGCGCTTCACCGGCGCCACCAACAGCGCCTCCGGCAGCATCGTGGTGCTGAATCAGGATGTAGAGGCCGGTGCTCAGGTGGAGCCCGGCACCGTCATCAGCGTGCAGCTGGGGGATACCAGCCTCAACGACTGAGCTAAAACAGAGCAGAAAGGAAGTCTTTTCGTGGATCTCAGGGCGCTGCTGGCGGGACTCACCTCCGCCGCCGTGCCGCAGGTGCCGGAGGTCACCGGTGTCTGCTGCGATTCACAGAGGATACGCCCCGGCGACGTGTTCGTAGCCATTCCCGGCTTCCGGGAGGATGGCCGCTGCCACATCGCCGAGGCCAAGGCACGAGGGGCCGTGTGCGTCCTGAGCCGGGAGCCGGTGCAGGAGCTGCCATGGGCCGCCGTGCAGGACCCCCGCCGTGCGCTGGCGGAGGTCAGCGCACGCCTCTACCGCCATCCGGACCGGGAACTGGCGGTGGTGGGCGTCACCGGCACCAACGGCAAAACCACCACCACCTGTCTGGTGCGCCACATCCTCCGACAGACGCTGGGGGTGCGGGTGGGCCTGATAGGAACCATCCGGAACCTGATCGACGAGACGGAGCTGGAGACGGAGCGCACCACCCCGGAGTCCTGCGACGTCTACCGCCTGCTGCGGCAGATGGCGGATGCCGGATGCCGCTATGGGGTGATGGAGGTGTCCTCCCATGCGCTGGCGCTGGAGCGGGTACGGGGCATCAACTTCCGGGTGGGGGCCTTTACCAACCTCACACGGGACCATCTGGACTTTCACCGCACCATGGAGGACTACTGTGACGCCAAGGCGCAGCTGTTCCGCCAGTGCGAGGCCGCCGTCTGCAACGGCGACGACCCGTGGACGCCCCGGCTGCTGCGAGAATGTGCCTGCCCCGTGCTGCGCTACGGCACCGGGGATAGCAGCCGCCTGCGGGGGGAGAACCTCCGCCTGACGGCCCGGAGCGTGGCCTTTGACGCCCTTCTGGATGGGCGGCGCATCCCAGTGACCGTCCCCATTCCCGGCCGCTTCACCGTGTATAACGCACTGGCGGCGCTGGGCATCTGCCATATGCTGGGCGTTCCGCCGGAGCAGGGGGCAGCAGCGCTGCAAACGGCCTCCGGCATCAAGGGACGCATGGAGGTGGTCCCCACGCCGGGCCTGCCGTGTACCGTCCTCATCGACTACGCCCATACGCCGGATGCACTGGAAAACGTGCTGACAGCGGTGCGAGGCTTTGCCGAGGGCCGGGTGGTGGCGGTGTTCGGCTGCGGCGGCGACCGGGACCGGGAGAAGCGCCCGCAGATGGGCCGCATCGTCTCCCGGTTGGCGGATGTGGCGGTGGTCACCTCCGACAACCCCCGCTGGGAGCAGCCGGAGAAGATCATCGAGGATATCCTGCCGGGCCTGACCGGCCCCGCCGAGAACGTCGTCATCTGCGACCGGCGGGAGGCCATCGGCTGGGCACTGAAGAGCAGCCGCCCCGGGGACGTTATCGTCCTGTGCGGCAAGGGCCACGAGACGTATCAGGAGGTGTGCGGCGAAAAGCGGCACATGGATGAGCGGGAGCTGGTGGCGGCATACACCAACGGATAACACCGCCCTGCGGGGCGAGAGGGAGAGAAGAATATGTATATTATACTGGCAGGCGTTATCAGCCTTATCGTGACACTCATCGCAGGAAAGCTGCTGATCCCGGCACTGGTGAAGCTGAAGGCGGGGCAGAGCATCAAGGAGATCGGTCCCACCTGGCACATGAACAAGCAGGGGACCCCCACCATGGGCGGCCTCATGTTCATCATCGGCATCGGCGTGGCCATTCTGGCGGCGGGCTGGCCGGAGATGCTGGAGGGCCGCTTCACCCACCTGTATGTCTACGCCTTTGCACTGGTGTTCGGCGTCATCGGCTACATCGACGACTATCAGAAGGTGAAGCACCATCAGAATACCGGCCTGACGGCCCCTCAGAAGTTCATTCTCCAGCTGGCGGCGGCGGTGGCCTTCCTGTGCCTTATGCGCTACGAGGGGATGCTGAGCCCCAACCTGTATATCCCCTTCTTCAACACCCACATCGTCATGAACTGGGTGGTGTACATGATCTTCGCTGCCTTCGTCATCGTGGGTACGGTGAACGCCGTCAACATCACCGACGGACTGGACGGCCTGTCCTCCAGCGTGACGCTGCCGGTGGCGCTGTTCTTTGCGGTGATGGGTGCCGTGTGGGGCGGCTTCACGCAGCTGGGTGTCTTTGCCGGGGCCATGTTCGGCGGCCTGCTGGGCTTTCTGTACTATAATCACTATCCCGCCAAGGTGTTCATGGGCGATACCGGCTCCCTGTTTCTGGGGGGCGCCATTGCGGCGCTGGCCTTCGCCTACGATATGCCGCTGATCCTGTTGCTGGTGGGCTTCGTGTACCTGTGCGAGACCCTGTCCGATATCATACAGGTGGCCTACTTCAAGGCCACCCACGGCAAGCGCATCTTCAAGATGGCGCCGCTGCACCACCACTTCGAGATGTGCGGCTGGAACGAGAAGAAGATCGTGGTGGTGTTCACCGCCGTCAGCGCCCTGATGTGCCTGCTGGCCTATTGGGGCGTGGCCGATCGCTTCTCCCTGTAACGACTCATGGACATTCTGCGGGAAAGGAGGGATCCCTATGCCTAATACGGTACGCCGCCCCGACGACGACAGACGCCGGTGGGAGGCCCAGCGCCGCCGCCAGCGAGAGGAGGCGGAACGCCGGGAGCAGGCCCGCACCAGCCGGGACCGCCGGCAGCGCACCACGCAGCTGGAGCGCCAGTCCCTCATGGGACCCATGGATCTTCCCTTCCTGCTTCTGACGCTGCTGCTCACCGGCGTGGGGCTGGTGATGGTGTTTTCCGCCAGCTTTCCCTCGGCCTATTATGAGACCGGCGACGGGACATACTACTTCAAACGCCAGCTGATCTTTGCGGTGCTGGGGCTGTTTGCCATGGTGGTCATGTCCCGCATCAACTACCAGCGGCTGCGAGGGGCCTCCAAGCTGCTGCTGGGCTTTGCCGTCTTCCTGCTGGTGCTGGTGATCGTGCCGAAGAACCCTCTGGCCATCACCAACAACAACGCCACCCGCTGGCTGGGTACGCAGAGCTTCTCCTTCCAGCCCTCCGAGATCGCCAAGCTGGCGGTGGTGATCTACTTTGCCGACAGTATCTCCAAGAAAAAACGGAAAATGGAGACCTGGCGCTACGGCATCGTGCCGTATCTGGCGGTGCTGGGCCTGATCGCCATTTTGATGATGCTGGAGCCTCACCTGTCCGGCACCATCCTCATCGTGGGGACGGGCATTGTCATGATGATCGTGGGCGGCATCCAGCGCTGGCTGGTGGCCGCTGGTCTGGGCGGCGTGGGCATCGTGGCGGTGCTGTATGTGCAGCTGGTGGAAAAGGGCATCATTCAATACGGTAAGGGCCGTATCGATACTTGGCGTGACCCCTTCAACGAGGCGTGGTTCCACGGCGACGGCTGGCAGATCAGCCAGAGCCTCATCGCCATCGGCTCCGGCGGCCTGCTGGGTGTGGGACTGGGCAAGAGCCGGCAGAAGTTCCTCTATCTGCCGGAGGAGCACAACGACTGCATCTTTGCGGTGGTGTGCGAGGAGCTGGGTCTCATCGGGGCCTGCGTGGTGATGCTGCTGTTTGCGCTGCTGATCCTCCGTGGCTTCTGGATCGCCCTCCACGCCAAGGACCGCTTCGGCACCCTGATGGTGGTGGGCATTATGACCCTCATCAGCCTGCAAACCTTTTTGAACATTGCGGTGGTCACGGGACTGATTCCCGCCACCGGTATCTCATTGCCGTTTTTCAGCTACGGCGGCACGGCGCTGGCGCTGCAATTATTTGAAATGGGCATCGTGCTCAGTGTATCCCGCCAGATCCCGGCGCCCCGCAACGGTTAGGAGGAAACTATATGAACGTGATCTTTACCTGCGGCGGCACGGCGGGCCATGTGAACCCGGCGCTGGCGCTGGCGGGCTATATGCAGGAGCGGCATCCGGATCTGCGGGTGCTGTTTGTGGGAACGCCCTGTGGCATGGAACGGGGACTTATCGAAAAGGCGGGGTACGACTTCCGCTCCATCGAGGTCTCCAGCTTCCAGCGGTCCCTGTCCCCGTCGGGCATCGCCCACAACGTGAAAAGCCTTAAAAATCTGGCGCTGGCCGGATCCAGAGCCCGTGCCATCCTCCGGGATTTCCGCCCCGATCTGGTGGTGGGTACCGGCGGCTACGCCAGCTATCCCATGGTGAAATACGCCGCCAAGGAGGGCATCCCCACGGCAGTCCACGAGTCCAACATGGTCCCCGGTCTCACCACCAAAATGCTGGAGGGCTATGCCGGGTGCATCATGGTGGGCTTCGAGGAGTGCCGCCGGCACTATAAGCACCCGGAGAAGATCGTGGTCACCGGCACACCGGTGCGGGGCGACTTCTTCCGCCAGACCAGGGAGCAGGCCCGGCAGAAGCTGGGACTCACCGACGACCGGCCGCTGGCCGTCTCCTTCTGGGGCAGTCTCGGCGCACGATTCATGAACGAGCATATGCTGGACTTCTTCCGCTTGGAGGCGAGGGACGGAATGCCCTTTCACCACATCCACGCCGCCGGCAAGGGCAGTTGGGATACCATGCGCCAAACGCTGGAGGTGGAGCAGCTGACGAAGACACCGGGACTGGATGTCCGGGAGTATATCTACGACATGGCGGATGTCATGCGTGCGGCGGATCTGGTGATCTGCCGGGCGGGAGCCTCCACCGTCAGCGAGCTGACGGCGCTGGCAGTCCCGGCGGTGATCGTCCCCTCCCCCTACGTCACCAACAACCATCAGGAGAAGAATGCCCGGATCCTGGAAAAGCACGGCGGCGCACGGGTCATTCTGGAGAAGGATGCCACCGGCGAAGCCCTCTACCGGGCCGCCGGAGAGATCCTCCGCTCCCCGGAGCTGCGCCGCAGCATGAGCGCCGGCATGGCGGAGCTGGGCATCCCCGACGCCACGGAGCGCATCTATCGGACCGTCATGGCCCTGCGGAAGTAACACCACACATTGTCCCCTGCATAGGATGGCGAAAACGCTAAGAAAGGCGGGGGCATATGAGTGCGATCATCATCCGGGGCGGGCGGCCCCTCTCCGGCAGCCTGACGGTGCAGGGGGCCAAAAACAGCGTGCTGCCCATTCTGGCAGCCACCCTTTTGAGCGGGGAGGTGTGCCGCATCCGGCACTGTCCCCGTCTGCGGGACGTGGAGACGGCCATGGAGATCCTGCGGCATCTGGGCTGCCGTGCGGACTGGCAGGGCAGAGACCTGCTGGTGGACGCCGCAGACCTGACCCGTTGGGATGTGCCGGATCACCTCATGAGCCGGATGCGCTCGTCGGTGGTGTTTCTGGGAGCCATTCTTGCCCGCTGCGGGCAGGCGGAAATGACCTATCCCGGCGGCTGTGAGTTGGGAGCCCGGCCCATTGACCTGCACCTTGCGGCGCTGCGGAACATGGGGGCGGCCATTCAGGAGACCGGCGGACGGCTGGCCTGCCGCCGGGAGCGCCTTACCGGCACGGAGATCGTGCTGAGCCTCCCCAGCGTGGGAGCCACGGAGAACGCCATGCTGGCGGCCTGCGGTGCAGAGGGAACTACCGTCATCGCCAACGCCGCCCGTGAGCCGGAGATCGTGGATCTGCAGACCTTTTTGCAGAAAATGGGCGCCCATGTGCAGGGGGCGGGCAGCTCCACCGTGGTGGTGGAGGGCGGCGCACCCCTCCATGGCTGCGTACATACGGTGGTGGCGGACCGCATTGTGGCCGCTACCTATCTGGCGGCCGCCGCCGGCACCGGCGGCGATATCCGGCTGGAGGGCGTGGACTACCGTCACCTCTCCTCCGTTGCCACGATGCTGCGTCAGGCGGGATGCCGCCTCACCTGCGGCGAGACCTCCATCCGCCTGCAGGCTCCCCGGCGGCTGCAAAGCGCAGGCCCCATCCGCACGGCTCCGTATCCCGGCTTTCCCACGGACGCACAGGCGGTGCTGATGGCGTCGCTGCTGCGATCGGAGGGAGCCACCGTCTTTGTGGAGAACATCTTCGACAGCCGCTACCGCCATGTGCCGGAGATGGTGCGGATGGGAGCGGATATCCGACTGGAGGGCCGGGTGGCCGTGGTATGCGGCGTAGACCGGCTCCACGGAGCCGCTGTCCGGGCCAAGGAGCTGCGGGGCGGCGCATCGCTGGTGCTGGCGGGCCTTCAGGCGGAGGGCGAGACCGCCGTCACCGGCGTGGAGCACATTCAACGAGGATATGAAGACCTGACGGGGGAGCTGGCGCAGCTGGGTGCCGACATCCGTCAGGAGGAACGATAAAAGGAGAGCACTTATGGCCAGACGCAGCAGAAGAAACAGACGGCGCAGCCGGGGAAGGTTTGCCTTCCTCTATCGGTTGCTGTGCTTCGTGCTGATCTGTGCCGCCATCGTGGGAGCGTTGGTGCTGTTTTTCAAGGTGGATACCATCTCTGTCAGCGGCAACGACCGCTACTCCCGTGAGACGATTTTGGCCGCCAGCGGCGTCTCGGAGGGGGATAATCTCTTCCTCCTGAACAAGTACGATGCGGCGGCCAGGATCACCGAGGCCCTGCCCTATGTGGAGTCGGTGCGGCTGAGCCGCAAGCTGCCGGGGACTCTGCGCATCGATATCGTGGAGTGCAGCGACCCGGCGGGCATTCAACAGGACGGCCATTGCTGGCTTATCAGCCCGGAGGGCAAGCTGGTGGATTCCCCCGCCGAGGCCCCAAACGGCTGCCCTATGGTCACGGGCCTGTCCCTGACAGACCCGCAGGTGGGGAGCCTTGCGGCGGTGCCGGAGGAGCAGTCCGGGGATCTTGCCCGGCTGCTGGAGCTGCTGCGCCAGCTGCGCTCCAAGGGCATGACCGCCCAGATCGGAGAGATCCGCTTCGAGGAGAGCGGCATCGTCCTGCGGTATCAGGACCGGCTGGACGTGTGTCTGGACCGGGAGGATGATTTCGCCTACCGCCTGAGATATCTGGCGGCGGTGCTGGAGAAGCTGGAGGAAAACGAGACCGGCACCATCCGCTGGGATGCCGAGGGCAGCGCCCGGTTTATTCCCGGATAAGGGATTTTTTCGGGAAATCCCGTCGGAACACTTGACGGGACAGGTAAACCGTAATACAATAAATAAAATACTGTATCTTGGGTATACGGACAGAAAACGTGTCTTTGACATACAAATTACGGCAGGAGGAAGCGTCATGGCTTTTGGGTTTGAAACAGGACCGGAGAACGTGGTAAGTATCAAGGTGGTGGGCGTCGGCGGCGGCGGCAATAATGTGGTCAACCGCATGGTGCGCTCCGGCGTAAAGGGCGTTGATTTCATCGCCGTCAATACGGATAAGCAGGCGCTGAATACCTCCAGCGCCGGATATAAGCTCCAGATCGGTGAGAAGCTCACCCATGGACAGGGCGCAGGCGCCAATCCGGAGGTGGGCCAGAAGGCCGCCGAGGAGAGCCGCACCCAGCTGTCCAAGGCGCTGGAGGACACCGACATGGTGTTCATCACCGCCGGTATGGGCGGCGGCACCGGCACCGGCGCAGCCCCCGTGGTGGCGGAGATCGCACGGGAGCAGGGCGTCCTGACGGTGGGCGTGGTCACCAAGCCCTTCGGCTTCGAGGGCCAGAAGCGGATGCGTGCGGCGGAGGCCGGCATTGAGCAGCTTCGTGGCAAGGTGGACTCTCTGGTCATCATCCCCAACGAGCGGCTGAAGTACGCCACCGATCAGAAGATCACCTTCCGCAACGCCTTTGAAATTGCCGACGACGTGCTGCGCCAGGCGGTGCAGAGCATCTCCGACCTGATCCGGGACACCGGCTTTATCAATCTGGACTTTGCCGACGTCACCGCCGTCATGAAGGATGCCGGCCTTGCCCATATGGGCGTGGGCCGTGCCGCCGGCAAGGGCAAGGCCGAGGAGGCCGCCCGCATGGCCATCTCCAGCCCCCTGCTGGAGACCTCCATCAACGGCGCCAAGGGCGTCCTCATCAACGTCACCGGCTCCATGGACATCGGTCTGGAGGAGGTGGAGCAGGCCGCCACGCTGGTGCAGCAGGCGGTACATCCCGATGCCCTGACCATCTTCGGCGCCACCTTCGACGAGGAGCTGGACGACGAGATCCGTGTCACCGTCATCGCCACCGGCTTCGAGAGCAATGACCAGCAGGAAGCCCCTGCTGCCCCCGCCGCTGCCGATACGCAGCAGCCCACGCAGGATGATGCCGCTGCCCCCGCCGCCCCCCAGCCTCTGGACGAGGCCAAGGGCGAGAAGGCAGAGGAGAGCGACGTGGACCGCTCCTTCGACGAGATTTTGAAGATCTTCAGCCGTGGCGATAAGTTCTGATGTTAAAAAGGACCGCAGAAAGTTCTGCGGTCCTTTTTATGCTTTCTCACGGAGAGAACTCCCACAAACTGATTGCTTCAGATTTTGGCAAAGCAACTAATTTTTGATTGGCATATTGCGTATATTATACAAAATCATTGCACTATATTGACAAATGATGAGGGGATTGATAGATTGAAATTGTCAGTAGCCATCCATCCGTGGAATAGAAAGGAGATGACGATTTGTCTGAGATTTCTAAAAAGGATCGTTTTACGGTGCCGGCGGTCATCTGCCTGATTTGCAATGTGCTGCTGTTCATCCATCTCTGCGGTGCAGGGGCTTACGCTGGCGGCAATCTTCATTATGAGGCCGCCAACACGCAGATGGAACGGAATGAGGAATTTTTCCATCAGTTTTTCCTGTCGAATCATCTGATGGGGATTGCCGAAACCCTTGCCATGGTGGCTGCGCTCATTGCCTTGCTGATGGTCATCCATGTTTGGTGGAAAAGTGCTGTGGAGCGCCGGACAAAGCTGCGGGATCTTTGCATTTTTAACGGTATCATCCTTCTGATTTCCGTCTATGAACTGGTGGCTCACGGCGGACTCACCGCCTACCGGGATGAAATGCCGCTGCACTATTTCGGTGGGCCTCCGGCCACGACCCTGCTGATTTGGCTGCCGTGTCTGGTGCTGACTCTCATCCCCATGATCGTTTACTTCCGCACGAAGCGAATCACCCCGGCGGATTAAGAAATAAAAACCAGCCCCATCGTATCCATACGATGGGGCTGGTTTTTGCAGAGTGCAGCAAGCAATTTTCGTTACGTCGGAGCGCCGCCGCTCATCAGCCCCAGCTGATAAAAGGCCACGGCGCTGGCGGCGGCCACGTTCAGGGAGTCCACTCCGTGGGTCATGGGGATGCGGACCGTGTAGTCGCAGGCGGCGATGGTACCGTCGGACAGACCGTCCCCTTCGGTCCCCAGCACCACCGCCAGCTTCTCCGCCGCCATGAGCCGGGGGTCGTTCAGAAGCAGCGAGTCCTCCCGCAGGGCCATGGCCACCGTCTGGAAGCCCAGCCGCCGCAGCCGCTCCGGCCACGGAGCCTCCAGATACGTCCATGGGATGAGAAACACATTGCCCATGCTGACACGGGAAGCCCGCCGGTACAGGGGGTCGCTCCCAGCGGCGGTGAGCAGCACCGCATCCATACCCAGAGCGGCGGCGCAGCGGAAGATAGCCCCGATGTTGGTGGGATTCATGACATTCTCCAGCACGGCGATGCGCCGGGCGTTGGCGCACACCTCCTCCACCGTGGGGAGGGCCGGGCGGCGCATGGCACACAGCATCCCACGGGTCAGATGGAAGCCCGTCAGCCGGGTCAGCACCTCCGGCGCAGCGGTGTAGACGGGGATGTCCTCCGGGCAGCGCTCCAGCAGGGGCAGGGCCTGAGACGTCAGGTGCCGTGGCTCCATGAGAAAGGACACCGGTACGCAGCCGCTCTCCAGTGCCCGCCCGATGACCAGCGGGCTTTCTGCGATAAAGAGGGCGTTTGCGGGGTCTGCCCGGTTGACCAGCTGGTTTTCCGTCAGACGGGCGTAGACGTCCAGCTCCGGGGTGTCGAAATCGGTGATGGAGATGATGTGGGCCATGGCTGCCTCCTGCGTTTTTTCTCTATTGTAGCCGTCAAAGGCCGCTGCGTCAACGGGATATTGACTTTCCGCCGTCAAAACGGTATGATACAAGGAGAATTTACGACATAGGGGAAAGTACGATGGCAGAGAGGATCACCGCACGAAAGAGGCAGGCCATGGAGATGCGCCGCCGGATCCAGGAGACGGCGCTGGATCTGTTTGACCGGGAGGGCTTTGAAAACGTCTCCGTGGAGGAGATCGCACAGGCCGCCGGCTGCTCCGTGGGCAATATCTATCACTACTTCAAAAGCAAGGACGAACTGGCCATCCAGCTGACCCAGCACGTGGACGAGGCGTATCAGGTGCTGGAGCAGGCGTATCTGGCGGACACCGATCGCTCCGGCCGAGAGAAGCTGCTGGACTTCGTGGGCCGGTCGTTGGAGATCAGCGTGGGGGACGAGGTGCTGTACAAGGCCTTCATCCACGGGCTGCGCTACCCGGAGCAGGGCGTACTGAAGGGCAGCGAGAAGCGGGTATACTACCGCCTGCTGGGGGAGTTGGTGGATCTGTGCCACCGGGAGGGCAGCATCCGGCAGGAACTGACCACGGCGGAGGTGGTGGAGGAGCTGGTGACGCTGCACCGGGGGATGCTCTTCGAGTGGCGCATCTATGAGGGCGGCTTCCCGCTGGCCCAGCGGGGCCGCCGCATGGCGGAGCATCTGCTGGAGGGGATGCGGGGATGAAGGCCCTGACCATCCGCAGGCTTCGGCCATCGGACGCCGAAGCGCTGTATAGGATTCTGTCCGACCGGCAGGTGATGCGCTATCTGGAGCCGCCTTATGACCGCCTTCAAACGGAGCAGTTCCTCCGGGAGGCGGGGCTTGCGGAGCCGCCCCTTGTGTATGGCACGGAGGAGGACGGCCGTCTGCTGGGCTACGTCATCTACCACGCCTATGACCCGGACAGCATGGAACTGGGCTGGGTGCTCTCCCCGGACTGCTGGGGGAAAGGCTATGCCTCCCGGCTGACGGACCGGCTGGTGGAGCTGGCCCACCGAGCGGGAAAGACGGCGGTCATCGAGTGCGTCCCGGAGCAGACCGCCACCCGGCACATCGCTGAGAAAAAGGGCTTTGCCTATGTGGGCCGCACCGACGGACTGGAGGTATACCGTCTGCCGCCCAACGAATAATGATCCCAGAGAGGAGCCATCCGGCTCCTCTTTTCTGCGTTTCCACCAGCTTCCGGCGGAGAATTTTGTGGGCTTTGACGGGTTTTGGAAAATTCCCCGCCGGACATTGACAAACCGGCGGCAGACTGCCATAATAAAATTATTCATTAAGTAATTCGGTGAAAGATATCACCGGGAGAGGGGGAACGGATGAAGGTACTGGTCATCAATCCCGGCGCCACCTCCACCAAGGTGGCGGTGTTTGAGGAGGAGCAGGAACTGCTGAAGAAGAGCATCGTCCACACGGCTCAGGAGCTGGAGGGCTTCGACCGGGTCATCGATCAGGCGGAGTTCCGCCAGCGGGCTGTGCTGGAGGCGGTGGCGGAGGGCGGCTTCCGCTTGGAGGATTTCGATGCCGTGTGCGGCCGCGGCGGCCTGTACCGCCCTATCCCCTCCGGCACCTACGCCGTCAGCGACCGGGTGATGCAGGATGTGGAGCAGGCCCCCTACGGCGAGCATCCCTCCAATCTGGGGGCGTATCTGGCCCGGCGCATTGGTGATCTGGTCGGTATCCCGGCCTTTTTCGTGGACCCGGTGTGCGTGGACGAGATGACGGAGGTGGCCCATGTCTCCGGCTTTGCGGAGTTCCGGCGGCTGAGCCAGTTCCACGCCCTGAACCAGAAGTCCGTGGGCCGCAAGGCGGCCCGCCAGCTGGGCAAGTCCTACGAGGAGGCTCGGCTCATCGTCTGCCATTTGGGCGGTGGCGTGTCCGTGGCGGCCCATGACCATGGCCGTGTGGTGGACGTGTTCAACGTCAAGGATGAGGGGGCCATGGGCATGGATCGTGGCGGCGGCCTGCCGGTGAATCAGCTCATCGACTACTGTTATGCCGGGCGCAGCCGGGAGGAGGTCAAGCGGACGCTGGGCCGCCGCTCCGGGATGCTGTCCTATGTGGGTACCACGGACTTCCGGGAGATCTGCGCCAGGGTGGTGTCCGGGGACGAGCGGTTCACGGCGGCCTACCGGGCGCTGGTGTACCAGCTGGCCAAGGACATCGGCGCCATGGCGGCGGTGCTGCATTTCGAGGTGGATGCCATCGTCTACACCGGTGGCATGGCCTATGAGCAGTTTTTCTGTGACGATATCACCGCCTATGTGGGGCGGCTGGCCCCCGTCCTGCGGTTTCCCGGCGAGGAGGAGATGCGGGCGCTGGCGGAGGGTGCCCTGCGGGTGCTCCACGGTGAGGCACAGGCGGAAAGATATTAAATACATCCCGGCATAGTCATGTTGATACCAACCGGAACAGAAAGGTGAAAAATCATATGAAGCATCTCATGAGCGGCAACGAGGCCACGGCCAGAGGCGTGTACGAGGCAGGCATCAAGATATGCTCCGCCTATCCCGGCACCCCCAGTACAGAGATTTTAGAGAACCTGCCCCCCTATCAGAAAGACGTCTTGTGCGAGTGGGCGCCCAACGAG
>ENA-UOOA01002368-UOOA01002368.1-human-gut-metagenome-genome-assembly--contig:-P61old-NODE-2368-length-26951-cov-14.987916_pt1 | contig 26951 bp, 25 predicted proteins | sample MGYA00242467_ERZ724014 | MGnify/ENA metagenome assembly ERZ724014 | reverse complement strand
TCATCGTGCGGTCGAGCGGGAACGACGAGCCGTATCCGGCGGCCGATCCCAGCGGGTTCTGATTGGCGATGTGCCACGCCGCGGCCAACAGGCGCATGTCGTCGATGAGCGTCTCGGCATAGGCCCCGAACCACAGTCCGAACGACGAGGGCATGGCGATTTGCAGGTGGGTGTAGCCCGGCATCAGCACCGCTTTGTAGCGTTCGCTGAGCTCTTGCAGCCGGTCGAAGACTACCTTCACGGCGTCGGCCGTCTGCCGCAGCTCGTCGCGCAGGAACAGTTTGAGGTCCACCAGCACCTGATCGTTGCGCGAACGGCCCGAATGGATCTTCTTGCCCGCGTCGCCCAGCCGGCGGGTGAGCATCAGTTCGACCTGCGAATGCACGTCCTCCGTGCCGGGTTCGATCTCGAAACGCCCGGCTTCGATCTCCGCGGCGATCTCCCGGAGCCCCGCCGTCAGCGTCGAAAGCTCTTCGGCGGTCAGCAGGCCGATCTTCTCCAGCATGGCGATATGGGCCAGCGACCCTTCTACGTCGTATCGCGCCAGCCGCATGTCCAGTTCGCGGTCGTCGCCCACGGTGTATTCCTCGATCATCTTGTCGGGTTCGAACCCCTTATCCCAAAGTTTTGCCATATTCCAAAGCTAATTTTTCGATGTAGTTTTCGTAGACGGCGATTCCCTCCGCGATCTCCGTCAGAAGCACGAATTCGTCCGCCGTATGCGAGCGCGACGACTGTCCGGGGCCCATTTTGAGCGACGGAAAGGGCATCAGCGCCATGTCCGATGTCGTGGGCGACACGTAGGGGGTGCGCCCTGCGGCCCGGGCCGCCCGCATCAGCGGATGTTCCGCTCCGAGCGCCGAGGCCCGGATGCGCGTCGAACGGGGCACGGCGTCCGACCGGATGGCCGCCCGCAGGATTTCGACCGTCTCCTCGTTGGTGTAGGCGTCCGTCGTGCGAATGTCCGCGACGAAGCGGCAGGTGTCGGGCACCACATTGTGTTGCGTCCCGGCCTCGATCTGCGTCACCGCGATTCCGACCGGACCCAGCAGCTCCGATTCCCGCTCGAAGCGGAACGAACGCAGCCGCGCGATGTCTTCCAGCGCGATGTAGAGGGCGTTGACTCCCTCGCCGCGGGCCGCATGGCCGCTTTTGCCGTGCGCCGTGCAGTCCAGCACCACCAGCCCCCGTTCTCCTGCGGCAGCCTGCATGCCGGTCGGTTCGCCGACCAGCGCCATGTCGATCCTGCCCAGCGCAGGCAGCAGGGCCCGCATGCCGTGCTCGCCCATGCACTCCTCCTCGGCCGAGACGGCCAGCACGAGGTTGAAGGGCAGCTCCCTCTTCCGGAAGGTCAGGAACGTCTGTATCAGACATACCGCCGAAGCTCCCGCGTCGTTGCTTCCGAGGCCGTAGAGGCGGTCGCCCTCGACCGTCGGCACGAACGGATCGCGGTACGAAGCCGCCGGACGCACCGTGTCGTGGTGCGAGTTCAGAAGCAGCGTCGGACGCGCCGGATCGAATCCCTCCGAACGCACCCAGACGTTGTTCGCAAGCCGTTCGGGCACGGCGCCGTGCTCCGTGAGGTATCCCGCGATCAGCTCCGCGGTGCGTGCTTCGTCGCGCGAGAGCGAGGGCGTTGCGATCAGCCTTTTCAGCAGCTCGACGGCATCTGTGACAGCTTTATCCAATTCTGAATTGTGAATTTTGAATTACGAATTCCGGATCACCGTTCCCGTATCGTTCAGTAAATTGTCCGAATGTTTGATCGTGACGCTTCGCACGCCTTTCTCGATGGCTTTCAGGGCGTTTTCGATCTTGGGGATCATCCCCTTGTTCACCGTTCCGTCCTCCTTGAGCGGGGCGTACGTCGCTGCCGTGATTTCGCGGATCAGCGTCGTGTCGTCCTCCGGGTCGCGCAGGACCCCGGCTTTCTCGAAGCAGAATACCAAGTCCGTCGGGGCGATCTGCGCCGCTCCCAGCGCCACGGCCGAAGCCACGCTGTCGGCGTTGCAGTTGAGCAGCGTCCCTTTCCCGTCGTGCATGATGGCCGAGAAGACGGGCGTGATGCCCCCTTCCAGCAGCCGGCGCAGCAGTTCCGAATCCACCCGCTCGATGTCGCCCACGAATCCGTAGTCCACCGGATGCGGATTGCGGCGGCGGGCCGTGACGGCGTTTCCGTCGGCTCCCGACAGTCCGAGGGCGTTGCATCCTGCGGCCTGAAGCCCCGCGACGACCTGCTTGTTGATAAGCCCCGCGTAGACCATCGTCACCACATCCAGCGTTCCTTTGTCGGTGATGCGGCGTCCGTCAACCATCTGCACTTTCAGCTCCAGCCGCTCGGCCAGCCGCGTGGCCAGCTTCCCGCCGCCGTGGATCAGGATTTTCGGACCTTCCAGCGCGGCGAACTCTTTCAGAAAGCATTTCAGCGCCGCGGGGTTGTCGATGACGTTGCCGCCGATCTTTACGACCGTGATCCGTTCCATCATTTCAGCCCCTCCAACAGTCGTTTGAGCACCACTTGGGCCGATATTTCGCGGTTCGCGGCCTCGGGAATCACCAGCGAACGGGGCGATTCGATCACCTCGTCCGTGACGATCATGTTGCGCCTTACGGGCAGGCAGTGCATGAAGCGGGCGTTGTTCGTGAGCGCCATCTTCTCCGCATCGACCGTCCATGCGCGGTCGCGCGACAGCACCTTGCCGTAATTGGGGTCCGTATAGGCGGCCCAGTTCTTGGCGTAGACGAAGTCGGCGCCTTCGAGGGCCTTGCGCTGGTCGTATTCGACGCGCGCCGCGCCCACGAACTTCGGGTCCAGTTCGTACCCTTCGGGGTGGGTGATGACGAAATCGTAGTCCGCGGCGTTCATCCACTCGGCGAACGAGTTGGGCACGGCCTGCGGCAGGGCGTTGGGGTGCGGGGCCCAGGTCATCACGACCTTCGGGCGCTCCACGGTCTTGTACTCCTCGATGGTGATGAGGTCGGCGAAACTTTGCAGCGGATGGCGCGTCGCGGCCTCCATCGAGAAGACCGGGCGTCCCGAGTAGCGGATGAACTGCTCCAGCACGCGTTCTTCGTAATCCTCGGCCTTGTCCGCGAAGCGCGCGAACGAGCGCACGCCGATCACGTCGCAGTAGGACCCCATCACGGGAATCGCCTCCAGCAGGTGTTCGGCCTTGTCGCCGTCCATCACCACGCCCCGTTCGGTTTCGAGCTTCCAGGCCCCCTGGTTCACATCGAGAACCATGACGTTCATCCCGAGGTTCATGGCGGCCTTCTGGGTCGAGAGCCGCGTGCGGAGGCTCGAATTGAAGAAGAGCATCAACAGCGTCTTGTTGCGCCCCAGCCCCGTGAACTGGAAGCGGTCGCGCTTGATCTCCTCCGCTTCGGCGACGGCCTGACGCAGGTCGCCTATGTCTTGTACGCAGGTAAATTTATCCATAATAATACGGTCGTTTCAATTTGTTTTTCTGTCCGGGTCTCGTTCCGGTCGGTCGTTGTCGCGGCTTGCAGCCGCGTTCGCAAATCTGACCCACCCCCAAACCCCCGCCTCGGCGGGGGCTTTCGGCTGTCGCCTATGCGAGTACCTCTTTGAATGCCGCCAAAAAGCGGTCCGCCATTTCGTGCGTGAGGCACAGCGCCGGCAGCAGCCGCACGGTCGAGGCTCCCGCCCCGCCGGTGAAGATGTGTTTTTCGAAGAGCAGCCGCTTGCGGAGCTCCGAGCCCGAACCGTCGATCTCGATGCCGATCATCAGGCCGCGTCCGCGCACCTCTTTCAGTCCGTCGATCTTGTGCAGTTCGGACAGCAGGTGTTCGCCGACTTCGGCGGCGTTCTTCACGAGTCCGTCGCGTTCGATCACCTCCAGCACGGCGATCGCCGCCGCGCAGGCCAGGTGGCTGCCTCCGAAGGTGGTTCCCAGCAGTCCCGGACGCGCCTCGAAATGGGGCGCGATCAGCACGCCGCCGATCGGGAATCCGTTGGCCATGCCTTTGGCCGTGGTGATGAGGTCGGGACGGATGCCCGCCGCCTGATGGGCGAAGAACCGCCCCGTGCGGCCGTATCCCGACTGGATTTCGTCCAGCACCAGCTGCGTCCCGGTTTCGGTGGCCGCTTCGCGCAGCCCGCGCAGAAATTCGTCCGTGGGGCAGTGGATGCCCGACACGCCCTGGATGCCCTCGACGATCACCGCCGCGAACTCCCGCGTCGCAAGTTTCTGCCGGGCGGCTTCGAGGTCGTTCAGCGGCGTGAACTCCACGTTGGGGGTGCGGTTGAAGGGCGACTGAATCGCGGGGTTGTCCGTCACGGCGACGGCTCCCGACGTGCGGCCGTGGAAAGCCTTCGAGATGGCCAGCACCTTGCTGCGGCCCGTGTGGAACGACGCCAGTTTCAGGGCGTTTTCATTGGCCTCGGCCCCCGAGTTGCAGAGGAAGAGGCGGTAGTCGTCGTAACCCGAGATGCGTCCGAGTTTTTCGGCGAGTGTCCGTTGGAGCGTGTTCTCCACCGAGTTCGAATAGAACCCGAGGCGTGCGACCTGCTCCTGCACGGCCCGTACGTAGTCGGGCTGCGCATGCCCGATCGAGATCACGGCGTGGCCGCCGTAGAGGTCGAGGTACTCGGTGTCCGCCTCGTCGTAGACGAAGCAGCCCCGGCCCCGGACGGGTTCGATCGGATATAGCGAATATACGTTGAATAATTCCATCTTAAAATGCACTTGCTTTGAGTCGCAGGCCCTCCTTCTCGTCGAGCCCGAACATCAGGTTCATGTTCTGCACGGCCTGCCCCGAGGCGCCTTTCAGCAGGTTGTCGATCGCCGAGACGACGTGCACTTTACCGTCGTAGACGGCCGTGTGCAGCAACGCCTTGTTGGTGTTCACCACCTGTTTCAGGTCCACGCCGCAGTCCGTGACACGGGTGAACGCCGCCGGGGCGTAGAAACTGGCGTAGAGCTTCCGTACGGCCTCGCCGTCGAGCGGACACGCCGTGTAGACGCTCGCCAGAATGCCCCGCGTGAAGTCCCCGCGCATCGGCACGAAATTCACCGCGCGGTCGAACGACGGCTCCAGCAGCCGCAGGTTGCGCCCGATCTCGATCAGGTGCTGGTGCGTGAAAGCCTTGTAGACCGAAATGTTCGACGCCCGCCAGCTGAAATGGGTCGTGGCCGAGGGCTTTACGCCCGCGCCCGTCGATCCGGTGACCGCCGTCACGTGCACCTCGTCCTGCAACAGTCCCGCTGCGGCCAGCGGCAGCAGCGCCAGCTGGATCGCCGTGGCGAAACAGCCCGGGTTGGCCACGCGCTCCGCGCGGCGGATGCGTTCGCGGTTCAGTTCCGGAAGTCCGTAGACGAACCCTTCCGATTCGTCGCGGAAATCCTGCGCCAGGTCGATGATCTTCACGCCTGCCGGAACGGCGTTCTCCGCCATCCATACCTTGCTCTGCCCGTGCGCCGAGCAGAGGAACACGACATCGGCCGCCGCCAGGTCGTACGAGTCGCAGAACCGCATGTCGGTGTCGCCCTCCAGTCCTCCGTGTACGTCCGCGAGGCGGTTGCCCGCGTTCGACGTGCTGTGGACGAATACGATCTCCGTCTGCGGATGGTTCGTCAGCAGGCGGATCAGTTCGCCGGCGGTGTACCCGGCGCCTCCGATGATGCCGGCCCGGATCATTTCCCGTTGCGTTTCTGGACGTTATAGAAGATTTTGATCTGGTTGCCGAGGATCTTCGTGAATCCCTTCACGTCGTCGGCCGTCCACGCCTTGTTGACCTCGCCGTATTCGCCGAAATCGGTCTTCATCAGGTCGTACGTCGAATCGACGCCCACCAGCGTGTAGTTGCGCGGACGCAGGATCAGTTCCACGGTGCCCGTCACGTTGCGCTGCGACGAGAGGAGCATCGCCTCGATGTCGCGCATCACGGGTTCGAGGTACTGCGCCTCGTGGAGGAACATGCCGTACCACGTCGCCACCTGCTCTTTCCAGTAGATCTGCCACTTGGTCAGCGTGTGTTTTTCGAGCATCTTGTGTGCGGCGATGATGAGCATCGGCGCTGCGGCTTCGAACCCTACGCGGCCCTTGATGCCGATGATCGTGTCGCCGATGTGCATGTCGCGACCGATGCCGAATTTCGAACCGATGGCCTCCACGGCGCGGATGGCCTCGACTTTATCCGCATAGGGTTTGCCGTTGACCGCCGCCAGCTCGCCCTGTTCGAAGGTGAGTTTCAGCCGCTCTTCGCCCTCGGCCGTGATCTGGCTGGGATAAGCCTCTTCGGGAAGCGTCTGCTCCGAATGGAGGGTCTCCTTGCCGCCGATCGAGGTGCCCCACAGCCCCTTGTTGATCGAGTATTCCATCTTCTTGTAGTCGGCCGTGATGCCGTGCTTGCGTAGGTAGTCGATCTCGTATTCGCGCGTCAGGGTCATGTCGCGCGTCGGGGTGATGATCTCGATCTCGGGGGCGAGGATCTGGAATGTCAGGTCGAAGCGCACCTGGTCGTTGCCCGCGCCCGTCGAACCGTGGGCAACGGCGTCGGCGCCGATCTTCTTGGCGTATTCGATGATGGCGATGGCCTGGAAGATTCGCTCCGAGCTCACCGAAATGGGATAGGTTCCGTTGCGCAGGATGTTGCCGAAGACCATGTAGCGGATGCTCTTCTCGTAGTACTCCTGTTCGATGTCGAGCGTGGCGTGGGCCGCGGCGCCGAGCTCCACGGCGCGCCGTTCGATCTTTTCGAGTTCGGGCTTCGAGAATCCGCCCGTGTTGGCGATCGCCGTGTAAACGTCGTACCCCTTCTCCTCGGAGAGGTATTTTACGCAAAACGAGGTGTCCAGACCTCCGCTGAACGCCAGAACCACTTTCTTCTTTTCCATTTTATTTCGGTTTTTACTATTTCAGGTGAAACAACTTCTTTACTTTGTTCCTCAGGAACATCCGGTAGGGCGCCAGGCGCGACTGCTTCGCGGGCGGCTCCTTGGCCGGGTCGTAGAGCATCCCCGTGCAAAGGCACATGCGGCGGTTGTTGCGTTGCAGGATGTCGTAGTTGCAACAGCCTTCGCAGCCGCGCCAGAACTCCTCGTCCTCGGTGAGTTCCGAGAAGGTCACGGGAACGTAGCCCATCCGCGAATTGAGCTTCATGACGGGCAGCGACGTGGTGATACTGAATAACTTGGCAAACGGGAATCGTCGTCGGGCAAGCTCGAACGTTCGTCGTTTGATCTGTTCCGCGAGTCCCATGTGCCGGTACTCCGGATCGACGATCAGTCCCGAGGTGGCGACGAAGTCGCCGTGACCCCAGCACTCGATGTAGCTGAACCCGACCAGTTTTTCACCGTCCAGCGCCACGACGGCCTTGCCACCGGTCATTTTTGCGGCGATGTATTCGGGCGAACGTTTGGCGATGCCCGTGCCACGCTGCAATGCCGACTCGTAGATCAGGTCGCAGATACGCTGGGCGTAGTGGGCGTGCGACGAGTCGGCAAATAAGACGCTGATAGAGTTGTTATCCATTTACTTAGTTATGTGGGTAAAATTGTGTGTGAATCAGTTGTTGATGCGGAAGGCGCGCTGAACGCCCTTGATGCGCATGATCGAATGGATGAGCGTATCGACCACGCCCGCGCCGGGCACCTCGACGCTCACCGTGCCCGCGATGCAGCCGTTGGCCAGCGAGGCGAAGTTGATCGAGCGGATGTTGAGTTTCAGGTCGCGGCTGATGACTTCGGTGATGTGGTTGGCCATGCCGGTCGTGTCGGCGGCGACGATGCGCAGCGAGACGCGGAACGCACCTTCGGCCGTCGAACGCCAGCGGGCGTCGATGACGCGGTAGGGGTAATTCTCGCGCATGCGCTTGGCGTTGGGGCAGTCGCAGCGGTGGATCGTGATGCCCGAATTGATCGTCACGAAGCCGAACACCTCGTCGCCCTTGATCGGGTTGCAGCATTTGGCCAGCTTGTACTGGATCTTCGAGATGTCGTCGTCGATGACCAGCGCGTCCTGCGCCGCGGGACTCTCCTTGGCGGTGTGGACCTTGTTGCGTTCGGCTTCGGCCGCAGCGGCGCGCCGCTGCTCGTCGGCTTCGCCCGAAATATGGCGCGTGAGGATCTCCTTGATGGTCCCCAGATCGACCTTCTGCGTGGCGATCAGGGCGTAGATTTCGGTGCCTGTGCGGACTTTGAAGTATTTGACCAGATAGGCTACAGCCTCGTCGATCGTGAGCGGGAATTTCCAGTTCTTGAGCTTGCGTTCCAGCTCCTCGCGTCCCATGCGGGTATGCTTGGCCTGCTCCTCGCGCAGGAACGATTTGATCTTGTTGCGGGCCTTCGACGTGACCACGAAGTTGAGCCAGTCGGATTTGGGCGTCTGGTTCTTCTGGGTGAGGATCTCGACGATGTCGCCGTTGCGCAGCTGCTCGCGGATCGACACGGCCCGGTTGTTGACCTTGCCGCCGACGCACGTCGAGCCCAGACTGGTGTGGATGTCGAATGCGAAGTCCAAGAGCGAGGCCCCTTCGGGCAGCTTGCGCAGGTCGCCGTTGGGCGTGAAGACGAAGATCTCGCCCGAAGCGGGTTTGGCATCGAAACGCTGCGCCAGCGAGTGGGTGGTGTCTTCGAGCAGTTCGCGCAGGCGACCCAGCCAGACTTCGCTGGTCTGCGCGCCCTGATTCACCCCCTTGTAGCGCCAGTGCGCCGCGATGCCGCGTTCGGCCACGGCGTCCATGCGCTCGGTGCGGATCTGCACCTCGACCCAGCGGCCTTCGGCCGACACGGTGGTGTGCAGCGACTCGTAGCCGTTCGACTTGGGGATCGAGATCCAGTCGCGCATGCGGTTGGGATTGGGGGTGTAGAAGTCCGTCACCACCGAATAGGCCGTCCAGCACAGCTGTTTTTCGGCCTCCTTGTCGCAGTCGATGATGATGCGGATGGCGAAGATGTCGTAGACGCCTTCGAACGGGACGTGCTGTTTGTGCATCTTGCTCCAGATCGAGAAGATCGACTTGGTGCGGCTTTTGACATGGTATTTGATGCCGAGGCGGTGCAACCGCTGTTCGATCGGTACGAGGAAGCGGGCGATGAACGCACGGCGCTCCTCTGCGCTCTCTTCGAGCTTCGTGACGATGTGTTCGTAATCCTTCGGTTCGAGGTATTTCAGGGCGATGTCCTCCAGCTCGCTCTTGATCGAGTAGAGGCCCAGCTTGTGGGCGATCTGGGCATAGAGGTTCATCGACTCCCAGCTCTTCTTGCGCCACTTTTCGCGCGGGAACATCTCCAGCGAGCGCATCACTTCGAGGCGGTCGGCCAGTTTGATGAGGATCACGCGCGGGTCTTCGGAGTAGCTGACGATCAGGTCGCGGAAGTTGTCGGCCTGCTCCTTGGCCACTTTGAGTTTGAGCTCCGAGATGTTGGCCAGCCCGAGGGTGATGCCCATGACCTGATCGCCGAAGCGCTTGCGGATGTCGGAGCTCAGGGCGAGGAACTCCTCGGCCGGAAGCTGCTTGTGGGCCAGACGCACAACGTCGTGCAAGATGGACGCCACGGAGGAGTTGCGGCCGAGGCCCACTTCCGAGATCACGATCGAAGCCACCGCGACGGCGTGGTCCAGCAGGGGCGAGCCGTCGTAGCGCACCAGCCCGGCGAGTTTCCCGTCGGCATACTCCAACGCTTCGTCAACGAGGCGCTGAGTTTGCTCCGAGAAGTTCGCGCGAACGAGCGTGCGGAGTTTTTCGTACCGTGAAAAGTCCATTTTTACCTGACCGAATGCCTATGCTCGCAAAGATATGAAAAAAAATTATAAATTTGTAACATTGAACCGATACGTTCTGCTATGGCAAAGAAAAAGGAGATTTACGTGCCGACCGTCGGCGAGGAGGTCGCCAATGCCGTGTCCCACGGCGTGATGTCGTTTTTGGCGCTCGCGGTGCTTCCTTTTGCCGCCGTGTGGGCCTATGTGCATGATCCCGACGGGGTTCTGGCGGCGGCCTCGGTGTCGGTTTTCGTGATCTCGATTTTTCTGATGTTCCTCGCCTCGACGCTCTACCACTCGATGAATCCGCAGTCGAAGCACAAGGACGTTTTCCACATCCTCGACCATATCTTCATCTACGTCGCCATCGCGGGCAGCTACACACCCATCGCGCTGGTGGTCATCGGCGGCTGGCAGGGCGTTTTCATCACCGTCCTCCAATGGGCGATGGTCCTTTTCGGCATCTTCTACAAATCGCTGTCCCGCAAGTCGATACCGGCCGTCAGCCTGACCATCTATCTGGTCATGGGCTGGACGATCGTCTTCTTCCTGCCGCTGTTCGTGCGCCGGGCTTCGACGCCGCTGCTGGTGCTGATCGCGCTGGGCGGCCTGCTCTACACCCTCGGGGCCTGGTTCTACGCCAAAAAGGGATTCCGCTATCACCACATGGTCTGGCATCTGCTGATAAACCTCGCGGTCGCGGCGCACTTCGTCGGGATCGTCTTTTACCTCTGCTGATATGGCCGCTTTCGATCTGCACATCCATTCCGAATACAGCAGCGACGGGGAATTTTCCGTCGCCGAACTCGTCGGCAAGTGCCTCGGGGCGCAGCTGACGCTCTTTTCGCTGACGGATCACAATTCGGTGCGGGGCGTCGGCGAAGCCGCCCGGCTGGCCTGCGAACGGGGCATCGGATTCGTTCCGGGCATCGAGATCGACTGCAACTACCGGGGTACGGACCTCCACCTGCTGGGGTACGGCATCGACTGGCGGTCGGCGGATTTCGCACGGCTCGAAGAGGAGGTCGCCGCCAAGGTCATGGCGTCGTTCGGCGGCATGGTCGATAACCTGCTGAAACTGGGTTTCTCCGTGGATGCCGAAGCGGTGCTGGCGGCCGCCGGAGGAGGACTCCCGACGGGCGAACTGATCGCCGAGGTGATGCTTTCCGATGCGAAATACCATACGCCCCCGCTGCGACCCTATATGGAGGGCGGCGCACGGAGCGATATGCCTTACATCAACTTTTATCTCGATTATTTCGCCCAGGGGCGTCCGGCGTTCGTGCCCGTGGAGTATATGGATTTCCGCCGGGCTGTCGAACTGGTCCGCGACAACGGCGGGGTGCCGGTCGTGGCCCATCCGGGGCTGAATTTCCGGGGCCGCGAGGAGATCGCCGAACAGCTTTTGGACTGCGGGGCCGCGGGACTGGAGGTCTTCAACAACTACCACACTCCCGAACAGGCCGCTTATTTCGCCTCGCTGGTCCGGTCCGAAGGGGCCCTGATGACCTGCGGGAGCGATTTCCACGGCAAGACCAAACCCCGCATCGCCGTCGGACGCTTCCCGTCGGACAGCCGTTTCGACGGCCGTCTGTCAGACTTTGTAAACCACGTAGATGTGATCGGCGGGCAGGGCGTATAGCCTGCGCTCCTCGTCGGTGAAGGTCGCGGCGTAGTCGATGTCCGCGGCCTCGAAGCCCGCTTCGCGCAGGCGGTCGGCATAATCGGCGCCGTAGATGCGCCGGTGGTCGTACTGCCCGAAGATGCGCGTGCGCTCGTCGGGGTCGGTGATCGAATCGTCCTCGTAGGTCCGTTCGTAATCCCGGTCCACGGGCGAGAGGACGATGCCCCAGCCGCCGGGTTTGAGGATGCGGTGCAGTTCGCGCAGCGCCTTCCGGTCGTCGGCGACGTGTTCCAGAATGTGATTGCAGATCACCACGTCCACCGAATCGTCGGCCAGCGGGATCTGCTGCACGTCGAAATGGATGTCCGCCAGCGGGCTTTCGAGGTCGGCCGTGACGTATTGTCCCGGATGCGGGCGGAAGTGGGGTTTGAGGTGGCGCATGATGCAGACCTCGGGGGCGATGTGCAGCGTGCGCGGAAAGGCGGTCAGGAGGTCGGTCTCGCGCGTCAGGTAGAGCCACAGCAGACGGTGGCGCTCCAGCGACAGACACTTGGGGCACAGCGCGTTGGGCCGCGACTGCACATAGCCGTAGGGCATGAATTTCCGGTATTTCGCGCCGCATACGGGGCATTCGACCCCGCGGCCCTTGTAGAGGAGTCCCGCCGCGGGCACGGCCCATCCGGCGATGCGTTGCAGCACGGGGCGCGGAATGTGGTTCAGCGACCAGCGGATCAGCTTTTTCATCCTATTCCAACACTTTGTTCACGTCGGCTTCGGCCTTGCGCAGGCGCGCCTTGCACGAGGCTATCAGCTCCGTGGCGCGTTTCACCTCCGCCGCGAGGCCGTCCACGTTCATCTCCTCGCTGCGCAGGCGTCCGAGAATCTTTTCGATTTCGGCCATCGCCTCGGCGTAGGTCAGCTCTTTTTTTGCCATATCTTTTCAGCGTTTACGGTTGCACTTATCTTGCCGTCGGCGACTTCGACCTCGATGGGTTCGCCCGCCGCGACCGCCCGGACCGAGGTCACCGCCCTGCCGCCGCTCCGCACCACGGCGAATCCCAGCCGGAGGATGCGTTCGGGCGACCGCCCGGCGATCAGCTCCGCGGCGTTTTCCAGCCGCGTCGTCTGCCGCGCGAGGAAATCCCGCGCCGCTTCGGGAAGCACCCCTGCGAGGTGTTTCAGCCGCAGCGACTGCCGGGTGAGAAGTTCGCCGCTCAGCCGCCGCAGCTCGCCCGAAAGGCGTTCGAGACGCACCTCCGAGGCGTGCATCGCCGCCGCCGTCGTGTCGTGGAGTTGCAGGGCGGCGCTGTCGAGCCATCCTTCGATTCCGGCCATCCGTTCGACGAGCCATCCGGCCACCGCCGTCGGGGTTTTGAGCGCCGTGTGGGCCACCATGTCGGCGACGCTGGTGTCCTTGTCGTGCCCGATGCCCGTCAGAATGGGCAGCGGGAACTGCGCCACGTGGGCGCAGAGGCGGTAGGCGTTGAAACAGTTGAGGTCGCTCCTCGACCCGCCGCCGCGGATCAGCACCACGGCGTCGAAATCCTCCGCACGGTCGGCCACGGCGCACAAGGCTTCGACGATGGATTCCTCGGCCGCTTCGCCCTGCATGAAGGCGTCGAACAGCGTCAGATGAAACCGGTAGGGGCTTTTGTCCAGCTCCTTGCAGAAGTCCTGGTAGCCCGCGGCGTTGACGCTCGACACGATGGCTATGCGCTGCACGACGGCCGGCATCGGCACCTCGCGGTTCATCTCCCAGACTCCGTCCTGCTGCAACTGCGCGATGGTCTGCTGCCGCTGCCGCTCCATGTCGCCCAGCGTGTACGAAGGGTCGATGTCGGTGATTTGCAGCGAGAAGCCGTAGAGTTCGTGGTAGGAGACCAGCACTTTGGCCAGTATCTTGATGCCCGCGGCCAGCGGTTGCCCCGTTTCGGCCTCGAAGTAACCCGAGATGCGCGGGTAGTGCGAGCGCCATACGACGGCCCGGGCCTGCGCCGTCGGCACGCCGTTGTCGCCGCCCTTCTCGACCAGTTCGAGGTAGCAGTGGCCCGAGTAGTTGACCTTTATTTCGGAAATTTCGGCGCTCACCCACACGGGCAGGGCGAACTGCCCCTCGAGCGCCGCTTTCACGCGGCGCTGCAATTCGCGCAGGGTGATATGTTGCGTCTCAGCCATCAGCCCAGCAGGATTCCGGCGGTGAACAGGGCTCCGAACAGCAGGATGTTGCGGGCCGTTTCGCCCAGACAGATGTTCAGTTCTTCGCCGTGGTCGATGCGCACCATCTTGCGCCACGTGGCGGTGTGCGCCGCGAGGTAGGCGAGCGGCAGCAGCGCAGCCCACGGGCGGCCTCCGGCCAGCAGCGTGAGGCAGAGTGCGACGGCGGCGGCCCCGAGGGCGAAATAGCCCCAGCGGCCGACTCCGGCCCCGAGGCAGACGACGACCGTGCGCTTGTCGCAGCGCGCGTCCTCGTCGCGGTCGCGGAAATTGTTGACCATCAGCATCGTGTCGATCACCAGTCCGCAGACCAGCGCTGCGACCGAGACTTCCCAGGTCCACGCTCCGGTTTGGATGTAGTAGGTGAATCCCACGGGGATCAGTCCGAAGAAGAGGATGACCGCTATGTCCCCCATGCCGTGATAGGCCAGCGGCCACGGGCCGGCGGTGTAGAACCAGGCGAAGACGACGCAGGCGGCGCCCACGGCGACGAGCTCCCAGCCGCCGTAGCGGAGAACGCCGGCATGCAGGGCCCAGACGAGCAGTCCGATTCCCGCGGCGCAGGCCGCGAGGGTGAACGCAACGATGCCGGCCTTCATGGCCGGAAGGGTGATGTAGCCCTTGGCGAAGGCGCGGTCGGGTCCCAGCCGGTCGGGTTTGTCGGCTCCTTTCATAAAGTCCCAGAGGTCGTTCACCAGATTGGCCGTGCACTGCATCAGCACGGCGAACAGCAGGCACAGCAGGGCCGGCAGCCAGTGGAACGAGCCGTCGGTGCGGGCCAGAGCCGAGCCGACGAGGACGAGGATCACGGAGTTGCCCAGACTATACGGCCTCACGGCCAGTATCCAGGCGGAAAGGGAGTTAGTTTTCATAGACGGGGATTCATTTCTGCGGGGATGGTTTTCAGCGGATGACGAGCTCCACGGGACGCGGCATGCGCTTGCCCTCGGGGAGCTGGATGCGCAGCACGCCTTCGCTCTCGATCGGGCGGCCGTTCTTTTGGGCCGGGGTCCAGCGCGGGGCCTCGGCCACGGCTTTCAGCACGCGCCGTTTGAGGCGTTTGTCGGTCGATTCGAGCTCCTGATGGACGACGGTGTCGCCTTCGGGCGTGACCTTGTAGCGCAGCACCACGCGGGCGGCGGGTTCGCTCGCGTCCCACCGCACCCGGCTGGCGATATAGTGGCCGAACGTGGAGTCGGCGGGGAAAGTCGCGGGCTGGTCGTAGCGCAGGGTGATGAGCATGACGCCGTGCACGGCGCGCTGGCCGTAGCGGGCGATGGTCTCTTCGTCGGCGGGGAGCATCTCGACGTTCTCGATGTCCTCGGGCGGTATCGAGCGGATTTCCGTCGTCTCCTTGCCGTTGACGATGTACATCGGCGTAGGTTTCGGCGACGCAGCCCGGACGGTTGCGGCGAAACTCAGGAGAAAGAGAAGTATGACGTATCTTTTCATAGCTGAACGATTCCTGTTTTTCGATATAATGTAGTTCCCGACCCCCGTTTTTGCCGCCTGCGGCGTCATTTGCAAATCCGACCCACCCTTTCCCTCCTTCAGGGAGGGAGATGGCGTGCTTTTCGGACTGTCGGCGTATTGTTTATTGGCAAAACGGTCGCCGGGGGCCGGATATTGTCCGCCGAAACCCGTTTGCAGGCCGGGGCGTGATAGGAATGAAGAGCGCTGCGGCCTGCCGCCGCCCCTTAGAACTCATCTCTTAGGTGGGCGAGGTCCACACACCCGTTGCGCCGGAAACGGATGCCCTCCGCTTCGAGCAGCTCCCGCTGGGCGGTCCATCCGGGGGCCGTGCGGCCTGCGGCGCTGACGACCCGGTGGCTGGGAATCCCCGCCGGAGCCGTGGCCATCGCCCGTCCCACGCGGCGCGCGTAACCGGGCATGCCTGCCAGCCGGGCCAGCTGCCCGTAAGTTACGACCCGTCCCGCGGGAATCTGCGCGACGATGTCGTAAATCTCGGCGTCGAAGTCGGCGGGAAGGTGCATCAGAGCTCGCTTTCTTTCAGACGTTCGGCGTTCTCGGCCACGATCAGATGGTCGATGCAGTCCTGGATGTCGCCGTCCATGAAGGCTGCGAGGTTGTAGATCGTATAGTTGATGCGGTGGTCCGTGATGCGCCCCTGCGGGTAGTTGTAGGTGCGGATCTTGGCCGAGCGGTCGCCCGTCGAGACCATCGTTTTGCGCTTCGAAGCGATTTCGTCGAGATATTTCGAGTATTCGAGGTTGAAGACGCGCGTGCGCAGCTCCTCGAACGCCTTGTCGAAGTTCTTCAGCTGCGATTTCTGGTCCTGGCACTGCACGACGATGCCCGTCGGGATGTGCGTCAGGCGGATGGCCGAATAGGTCGTGTTGACCGACTGGCCGCCGGGGCCGCTGGCGCAGAAGATGTCCTTGCGGATGTCGTTCATCGAGATCTCCACGTCGAACTCCTCGGCTTCGGGAAGCACCGCCACCGACGCCGCCGAGGTGTGCACGCGGCCCTGCGTCTCAGTCTGCGGCACGCGCTGCACGCGGTGCACGCCCGATTCGTATTTGAGCGTTCCGTAGACGTTCTGGCCCGTGACTTTCAGCACCACTTCCTTGAAGCCGCCCGCGGCGCCCTCCGACGACGAGGTGATTTCGTAACGCCAGCCTTTCGACTCGATGTATTTGGTGTACATGCGCAGCAGGTCGCCGGCGAAGATCGCCGCTTCGTCGCCGCCCGTGCCGCCGCGGATCTCCATGATGGCGTTCTTCGAGTCCTGCGGGTCCTTGGGAATCAGCAGCAGCTTGATCTCCTCCTCCATCTGCTCCAGCTGGGGCTCCAGTTCGGCGATCATCTCGCGGGCCATTTCGCGCATCTCCTCGTCCTTGTCCGTGGCCAGCGTGTCCTTGGCTTCGGCGAGGTTGGCGATGGCCGTGCGGTAGCGCTCCGAGGTCTCGATGATCGGTTCCAGCTCCTTGTACTCCTTGGTGAGCTGGATGAACTGCTTGACGTCGGCGATGACTTCGGGGTCGGTGAGTTTCTGCCCCGTCTCCTCGTATTTGAGTTTCAGACCGTCCAGACGGTTCAGTATGCTGTTGTCTGCCATAAGTGTTTATTTTGGGTGCAAAGATACTAAAAAGGCGGAGGAGTTCAAAACCGAATCGCAGGAGATTCGGTAAAACTTTCTGACTCATAAAAGTGTCGTTACGACACCAATAATCGGCAAACGGCAATGCGCCTCCCGAAAAAACGAAAGAGGGGCATGCGCCCCTCTCGTTATCGGTTGACCTCCCGCAGCCACTCCAGCACGGCGGCTTTCCAGACTTCGTGGTAGGGGAAGTTCGTGTGGAAGCCCCAGCCGTGCTCGCCCGTCGGGTAGATGTGCATCGAAGCCTTCACGCCGTGGGCTTTGAGCGCTTCGTAGTAGAGCGCGCTGTTGACCGCGGGTACGCCCGTGTCGTCGTCCGAATGGAGCAGCAGGGTCGGGGGCGTGGCCTCCGTCACGCGGTTTTGGAGCGAGTAGTATTCCGACTGTTCGGCCGTGCGGTCCGTTCCCAGCAGGCTGTCGAACGACAGCTGGTGCCCCTTTCCGGGTTCGGCCGTGATGACCGGATAGAAGAGGATCGAGAAGGCGGGTTTGAACGCCCCGATCGTCGAGGCCGTGGCTGCCAGATGGCCGCCGGCCGAGAAGCCCATGACGCCCACCTTGTCGGCGGAGAATCCCGTGGCGCCCGCTTCGAGGCCCGCCATGATGCGCAGTGCTTGCTGAACATCCTCCAGCGGAACTTCGGGATGCCCGTTGGGCATGCGGTATTTCAGCACCGCGGCCGTGACGCCGTTCTGCGACAGCCAGCGGGCCACGTCGTGCCCCTCGTGACCGATGGCCAGCCCCAGGTAACTGCCTCCGGGGCAGATCACCACGGCCTGTCCCGTGGCGCGGGCGGTGTCGGCCGGGTAGATATAGAGTTCGGTTTCGGTCGTGCGGGTCGTGCGGGCCGGGTCGTCCTCTCCGGGGACGGGGACGATGCCGTTGCTGTGGGGCGCGGTCGCGTTGTCCCAGATTTTCAGCGTCGCCACGGGCTTCTGCGCCGTTGCGGCGAACACCGTGAGGATCGCGGCTGCGGCCGCGAGCGTCGTTTTCAGTTTCATTGCGGTTGCGGTTTAACGTTTGCGGAGCCAGTCCAGCACGGCGTCCTGCCAGGCTGCCTTGTAGCGGAACGATTCGCGGATGCCCCAGCCGTGGCCGCCCGTGGGATAGATGTGCATCGAGGCTTCGATGCCGTGTTCCTTCAGGGCCGTGTAATAGCAGGTGCTGTTGACCGGCGGCACCGTCTTGTCGTCGTCCGAGAGCAGCAGCAGCGCCGGGGGCGTGGCTTCGGTCACGCGGCTCTCCAGCGAATAGGCCGCATCCTGTTCGGGGGTGCGCTCCGCGCTCAGCAGGTTGATGAACGACCCCTGATGGCGCTTGCCCCGCACGGCCGAGATGACCGGGTAGAAAAGGATCGAGAAATCCGGACGGACGCTGCCGATCGTCGAGGCCATCGCCGCGAGATGGCCTCCGGCCGAGAATCCGGCGATGCCGACCTTCGGGCAGGTGAAGCCTTCGGCGCCCGGCGCGTCGCCGCGCATGATGCGCAGGGCCTGTTCGGCATCTTCCAGCGGCACTTCGGGGTGGTGGTTGGGCATGCGGTATTTCAGCACCGCGCCGGTGATGCCGTTCGCGGCGAGCCATTGCGCCACCTCGTAGCCTTCGTGGTCGATGGCCAGCCGTCCGTAACCGCCTCCGGGGCAGATCACGACGGCTTGTCCGGTGGCTTTCGACGTGTCGGCCGGGAAGATGTAGAGTTCGGCGTCGGAGGTGTTGGCCAGCCGGTTGGGTTCGGGTTCCTGTTCGGGGGTGTCGATGCCGTTGCTGTGGGGTGCCGAGGCGTTGTCCCAGATGCGGACCGTCAGGGCCTGCCCGTAGTCTTTGGCGGAAGCGGATGCGCTCATAAGCAAAAGTGCCAGTAAAAGTCGGAAGGTTCGTTTCATTTTGGATTGTATGTTTGTAAGCGCCCACTGAGGGACGTTTGAGAAACCGTATTTCAGAGGTGGAGGCGCGGAACCGGACGAGACCCGGCGCCGTCCCCCCCCCTAAATCCCGGCTCTTAGCCGGCCGGCGTTCAGATTACGATGTTGATGATCTTGCCCGGCACGACGATGATCTTCTTCGGGGTCTTGCCGTCGAGCCACTTTTGCGCTTCGGGTTCCCCGACGACTGCGGCCTGGATCTCGGCGGGCGTCATCGACATGGCGTACTCCTTCTTGAAGCGGAGCTTGCCGTTGACCGACACGGGGTATTCGAAGGCGTCGAGCGTGAGGTGCTTCTCGTCGAAGGTCGGGTAAGCGGCGGTGCAGACCGATTCGGCGTGTCCGAGCGCGGCCCACAGCTCCTCGGCGATGTGCGGGGCGAAGGGGGCGAGCAGCACGGTCAGCGGTTCGAGCACTTCGCGCTTCGAACACTCGCCCAGCTCGTTGAGGCAGATCATGAAGGCCGCCACGGAGGTGTTGAACGAGAAGTTCTCGATGTCCTCCGAGACCTTTTTGATGGTCTTGTGCAGGGTGCGGAGCTCCTTTTCGGTGGCTTTCTCGTCGGTGACGCACAGCTGGCCGTCACGGTCGAAGAAGAGCCGCCAGAAGCGGCGCAGGAACTTGTGCACGCCGTCGATGCCGTTCGTGTCCCAGGGCTTCGACTGCTCCAGCGGGCCGAGGAACATCTCGTACATGCGCAGCGTGTCGGCGCCGTAGTTATCGACGATGTAGTCGGGGTTCACGACGTTGTAGAACGACTTGGACATCTTCTCGATGGCCCAGCCGCAGACGTATTTGCCGTCTTCGAGGATGAACTCCGCATCGTTGTACTCGGGCCTCCACGCGCGGAAGGCGTCGAGGTCGAGGATGTCGTTGCGGACGATGTTCACATCGACGTAGAGCGCCTGCGTGTCGTACTGCTCCTTGAGGCCCAGCGACACGAACTTGTTCGTACCGACGATGCGGTAGACGAAGTTCGAACGGCCCTGGATCATGCCCTGGTTGACGAGTTTCTTGAAGGGCTCCTCCTCGCACACGACTCCCAGATCGTAGAGGAACATGTTCCAGAAGCGCGAGTACATCAGGTGTCCCGTGGCGTGTTCGATGCCGCCCACGTAGAGGTCCACGTTGCGCCAGTACTCGTCGGCTTCGCGGCTCACGAGCGCCTTGTCGTTGTGCGGGTCCATGTAGCGGAGGTAGTAGGCCGACGAGCCGGCGAATCCGGGCATCGTCGAGTATTCGTAGGGATACCCCTCGGGCGTCGCCCAGCCTTTCACGCGGGCCAACGGCGGTTCGCCCTGCTCCGTGGGACCGAAATTCTCGATCGGCGGCAGCTCCAGCGGCAGTTTGTCTTCCGACAGCGGGTAGGCCGTGTCGTCCTTGTAGTAGATCGGGAAGGGCTCGCCCCAGTAGCGCTGGCGCGAGAAGATGGCGTCGCGCAGGCGGTAGTTGACGAGCTTCTTGCCCAGTCCGCGCCGCTCGACTTCGGCGAACATCACCCGAATCGCCTCCTTTACATCCATCCCGTCGAGGAAATCCGAGTTGATCAGTTTGCCCGACTTGGCGTCGTACGACTCCTTCTCGATGTCGCCGCCCTCGACCACCGGAACGACCTCCAGCCCGAAGTGGCGGGCAAAGGCCCAGTCGCGCGAGTCGTGCGCCGGAACGGCCATGATGGCGCCCGTTCCGTAGCCCGCCAGCACGTAGTCGGAGATATAGATCGGAATGGCTTTTTTCGTGAAGGGATTGATGGCGTACGAGCCTGTCGCCACGCCGCTTACGCGCTTCGTGTCGGCGATGCGCTCGCGTTCCGAACGCTTCCGGGTCTGGCGGATGTACTCCTCGACGGCGGCCTTGTTCTCGGGCGTCGTCAGCTCGCCGACCCACTCGTGTTCGGGGGCGATGACCATGAACGTCACGCCGAAGATCGTGTCGGGACGGGTGGTGAAGATTTCGAGTTTCTTCGCCGAACCCTCGATGTCGAAGAAGACCTGGGCGCCCTCGGAACGTCCGATCCAGTTGCGCTGGATCTCCTTGAGCGAGTCGCTCCATTCGAGTTTGTCCAGTCCGTCGAGCATCCGCTGGGCGTAGGCTGTCACGCGCAGGAGCCATTGCTTCATGCGCTTCTGCTCGACCGGATAGCCGCCGCGGACCGAAAGTCCGTCGTGCACTTCGTCGTTGGCCAGCACGGTCCCCAGCTTCGGACACCAGTTGACCATCGTGTCGGCGCGGAACGCCAGCCGGTAGTTCTGGAGAATCTGCTCCTTTTCGGGTTCGCTCTTGGCCTTCCATTCGGCGGCCGTGAAGCGCATTTCGGTCGTGCAGGCCGCATCGACGCCCTCGGTGCCGCTCTTCTCGAACGCCGCGACGAGCTCCGCGACGGGTCGCGCCTGCTGCTTCGAACGGTCGTACCAATGGGAGAACATTTCGAGGAACGCCCACTGCGTCCACTTGTAGTAGCCGGGGTCGCACGTGCGCACCTCGCGGTCCCAGTCGAACGAGAAACCGATCTTGTCCAGCTGTTCGCGGTAGCGGGCGATGTTCTGCTCGGTCGTCACGGCCGGGTGCTGGCCCGTCTGGATGGCGTATTGCTCGGCGGGCAGGCCGAAGGCGTCGTATCCCATCGGGTGCAGGACGTTGAAGCCCTTGAGCCGCTTGTAGCGCGAGTAGATGTCCGAGGCGATGTAGCCCAGCGGGTGCCCGACGTGCAGGCCCGCTCCCGACGGATAGGGGAACATGTCCAGCACATAGAATTTGGGCCGCGAGGGGTCCGTTTCCACCTTGTAGGTCTTGTCCGTCCGCCAGCGGCTTTGCCATTTGGCCTCGATCTCCTTGAAATTGTACTCCATATCTCCTCTAAGGATTTTGTTTTGTCGTTGTTTGACCGTTTTTGGTTCTGTCTCTTTCTAAACCCGGCTCTTGGGCGGGCTTGCAAAAATAACAAAAGTTTTCCGATTTGTCATTCTTCGGGTCGCGGAATGGCGCATAAAAAGGGACACGGCCCCGAAAGACCGTGTCCCTTTCCGTTTCCGATGCGGCGCGTCAGTCGTAGAGCGGTACGACGAACATCGAGTAGACCTCGCCGTGTCCCGTGCCGTCGGTGAGCGTGTGGAGGATCTTCTCGCCGTGCCACACCGCGGCGGTGCGCGACGTTCCGAAGAGGGTCCCGGCGCTGAAAACGTCGTCGCCGTAAACGGCTATGGCATAGGGTATCGAGCCTTCGCCCGAACCGTCCGAAAGGTCGTAAAGTTCCCGGCCGTTCTTCCAGACGACACCCTCGTTCTCGAAGCCGTCGATGACGTAGCCCGCGGCGTAGAGCGCGCTTCCGGAGCGGCAGACGGCGGTGGCCTGGGCCGAGGAGCTGCCGTCGGTCAGCGTGTAAAACACGCTGCCGTCCTTCCAGACGATGGCCTGTGTGCCGGCGTAGCCCGCCGTGTAGAACGTGCGGCCGTCGAGACAGAGGGCCGTCGCGCCGGCGTCGGTCTGTCCGTCGGAGAGCGTGAAATGCGCCTTGTCGTTCTTCCAGACCACGGCGAGCTGCTTCCCGAGTCCGCTTCGGAGGCTGCCTGCGGCGTAAACGTCGCTCCCCGCGACGGCCACGGCTTTGGCCTGCGACACGGCGGGGCTCACCGAATAGGCGTAAACCTCCGTGCCGTCCTTCCAGATTTTGGCCGTCAGGGCGCCGTTCTCGTCCTCGCTGCCGGCGACGTAGAGACTGCCGTCCGCGGCCGAAATCGAATAGAGATAGGCGCTGCCCGAAGCCGGTGCGACGGTGTATTTCAAGGCGCCGTTCACCCAGATTTTGCCGACGATCGCGTCGCCCTGCTGCTCGTAGCCCGCGGCGTAGACCGTGCCGTTGTCCACGAAGACGGAGTAGGCCCAGGCGTCGTTCGTGCCGTCGGTCAGGGCGTAGAGCTCGCTGCCGTTTTTCCAGACCGTCGCCACGGACTTTCCGGACGGGGTTTTGTAGCCGGCCGTGTAGATGTCGTAGCCCGAGGGTTTCGGCCGGCTGTCGTTGTCGTCGTCGCTGCATGCTCCCGAGCAGAGGGCCGCTGCGAACAGCGGCAGGAAGAGGTTGTGTAAGAGTTGTTTCATGGCGGTATGCGTTGTTTTCGGTGCGGGTTCGTTCGTCGCCGGGGCGTTCGGTGCTCCGGCGGCCCGTACCGCCGTTCCGGGGGCAAAGTCCGTGCCGCGCCTACCTGCCTGTCTGCCTGCCGCCGAAAAATGGCCTATTCGTAAATGATTTCGGTAGTGGCGGGGACGCTCATCAGGATATTCGCTTCCTTGTGGGCTCGCAGCATACGGAGCTGTTTGAGCGAGGTCATGTCAACGGCATACAACTGTGTGATTTTCGGGCATTGGGTGATGTCGAGCGTTTCGATCTGATTCGACATGAAGCTCATAATGCTCACATAGAGATGTTCCAGCTCCGGATTGCGGCTGACATCGAGCGCGGTGAGCTTGTTGGCCTGCACGTAGAGGTATTTGAGTTTCGGATTTTTCGTTAGGTCGAGTGCCGTCAGCGCGTTGGAGTTGCAGTTCAGGGTTTCCAGTTCGGAAAGGGCTCCGAGGTCTAACGCCGTGAGTTTTCCGTACATCAGTGCCAACGATTTCAGTTTCCGGTTGCGGCTCAGGTCCACCGACGCGAAATTGCATTTGGTGCAGGCAAGCTCTTCCAACTCGGTGAAATACTCGATTCCGGCGAGCGATTCGATTCCGGCGAGCGAGGTATCGGTATTGGCGTCGAGTGTCAGCTTTTTGACTTTTTGGGCTTCGCTTTCGGTTAGGATGCCGTCGCCGTTGGCATCGAAATGCGCGAGGCTGTAAGTTGCGAACGTTGGGTCGTCAAAGGTTACGGGCGTGGAATTCCCCCCCCCTCGTTGTCGTTGCACGCAACCAGCAGGGTCAGGCATGCAGTCGAAAAAAGAAATTTGTTCATGGTCTGAAAATTTTTGATGATTGATTTTTGTCATTCAGGAGGTTGCCCCGGAATGCACAGGCAAATTTAGTGATTTTTCCGCGAATTTCAAGCCCTCCGAAAAGTTCGCATAAGGCTATGAAAGTCAGCGGTTTGCAATTTTATGTATAAATGATATGATATATCGCTGCGAAAACTATAAGTAAAAAGAATGAAAAACGGCGCGAAATCCCGTAAAATCACGAAAAAAGATGCCCTTATATATTGTATTTCCGAAAAAATGCGTACCTTTGCAGTCCATTTTGGACAATGGAGATAGATTTTTTAACAATTAAAGGACAGTTTTAGAAATGCCAACTATTCAACAGTTAGTGAGAAACGGCCGTGTGAAGATGGAGGACAAGTCGAAGTCTCCCGCACTGGCTGCGTGTCCCCAGCGCCGAGGCGTATGTACCCGCGTGTACACGACGACCCCGAAGAAGCCGAACTCGGCAATGCGTAAGGTAGCGCGTGTAAGATTGACCAACGGCAAGGAGGTCAACGCCTACATCCCCGGAGAAGGCCACAACTTGCAGGAGCACTCCATCGTGCTCGTCCGCGGCGGTCGTGTGAAGGACCTCCCCGGTGTACGTTATCACCTGGTGCGCGGTGCGCTCGACTCGGCAGGCGTCGACGGGCGTCGTCAGCGTCGTTCGAAGTACGGTGCCAAACGCCCCAAGGCAGGCAAGTAGTCAAGAGAAATTTTTAACGAAGAACATTTTTAATAGCAATGAGAAAAGCTAAGCCAAAGAAGCGAATTCTACTTCCGGATCCGAAGTTCGGAGACGTGGCTGTGACCCGTTTCGTGAACAACCTTATGCTGGATGGTAAGAAGAGTATTGCCTACACGATTTTCTACGACTCGCTCGAAATCGTCGGCAAGAAGATGAAGGATGCTGATAAATCTCCGCTGGAAGTCTGGAAACAGGCTCTGGAGAACATCACACCCCAAGTCGAAGTGAAATCGAAGCGTATCGGAGGTGCGACGTTCCAGGTTCCTATGGAGGTTCGTCCGGAGCGCAAGATTTCTATTTCCATGAAAAACCTTGTCCTCTATTCCCGCAAGCGCGCCGGCAAGACGATGGCAGACAAGCTTTCGGCAGAGATACTGGATGCCTTCAACCAGCAGGGTGCCGCCTTCAAACGCAAGGAGGAGATGCACCGCATGGCCGAGGCAAACAAGGCATTCGCACACTTCAGATTCTAAAAGAGAGGATTGACAGATGGCAACCAGAGACTTAAAGTATACTCGTAACATCGGCATCATGGCCCACATCGACGCCGGTAAGACCACCACATCCGAGCGAATCCTTTTCTACACGGGTAAGACCCACAAGATCGGCGAGGTGCACGACGGCGGCGCCACGATGGACTGGATGGTTCAGGAGCAGGAGCGCGGCATCACGATCACCTCGGCCGCTACGACCGCATTCTGGAACTACAAGGGCAACCAGTACCAGATCAACCTGATCGACACCCCGGGACACGTTGACTTCACGGTCGAGGTGGAGCGTTCGCTGCGCGTGCTGGACGGCGCTATCGCCACGTTCTGCGCCGTGGGCGGCGTCGAGCCCCAGTCGGAGACCGTATGGCGTCAGGCCGACAAATACAACGTTCCCCGCCTCGGTTACGTCAACAAGATGGACCGCACGGGCGCCGACTTCCTGTCGGTGTGCGCACAGATCAAGGAGCACTTCGGGGCTACGGCCCTGCCGGTAGTCCTGCCCATCGGTGCCGAGGACAAGTTCGAAGGTCTGGTAGACCTTATATATAATAATGCTATCTATTACTACGACGACAAGACCGTCCGCGACAACTTCGAGTTGAAGGAGATTCCCGAGTCGATGAAGGCCGAGGCTGCCGAATGGCGCGCCAAGCTCATCGAGGAGGTGGCCTCCACCGACGATGCGCTGATGGAGAAGTTCTTCGAGGACCCCGATTCGATCACGGCCGACGAGCTGCTCGCCGCAATCCGCAAGGCCACGATCTCGATGCAGATCGTGCCGATGCTCTGCGGTTCGTCCTTCCACAACAAGGGCGTGCAGAAGCTGCTCGACTACGTGATGGCATTCCTCCCCTCGCCGCTGGATCTGCCCCCCGTCAAGGGCCTGAACCCCAAGACCGAGCAGGAAGAGGTGCGCCACGCTTCGGAGGACGAGCCCTTCTGCGGACTGGCCTTCAAGATCGCTACCGACCCGTTCGTAGGCCGTCTGGCTTTCGTGCGCGTCTACTCGGGCAAACTCGATGCAGGTTCCTACGTCCTCGATTCGCGCAGCGGCAAACGCGAGCGTATCAGCCGTATCTACCAGATGCACGCCAACAAGCAGAACCCGATGGAGACCGTCGGCGCCGGCGACATCTGCGCAGCCGTAGGTTTCAAGGAGATCCGCACGGGCGACACGCTCTGCGCCGAGAACGCACCTATCATGCTGGAGCAGATGACCTTCCCCGAGCCGGTGATCGGTCTGGCCGTAGAGCCCAAGACCCAGAAGGATCTCGACAAGCTCGGCATCGCCCTGGGCAAACTGGCTGAGGAGGACCCCACCTTCACGGTTCACACCGACGAGGATTCGGGTCAGACGGTCATCAGCGGTATGGGTGAGCTCCACCTCGACATCATCGTAGACCGTCTGCGCCGCGAGTTCGGCGTGGAGATCAACCAGGGTGCCCCGCAGGTGAACTACAAGGAGTCGCTCACCAAGACGGTTCAGCACCGCGAGGTCTTCAAGAAGCAGACCGGCGGCCGCGGTAAGTTCGCCGACATCATCTTCGAGATCGGTCCCGCCGAGGACGGCAAGATGGGCCTTACGTTCGTCGATCAGGTGAAGGGCGGCAACATTCCCAAGGAGTTCATTCCTTCGGTTCAGAAGGGCTTCGAGTCGGCTATGGCCAACGGTGCGCTGGCCGGTTATCCGATGGACTCGATGAAGATCACGCTGATCGACGGTTCGTTCCACCCGGTGGACTCCGACCAGCTGTCGTTCGAGATCGCAGCCCGCAACGGTTACCGCAACGCCGCTCCCAAGGCCGGTTCGGTGATCCTGGAACCCGTGATGTCCGTGGAGGTCGTTACCCCCGAGGAGAACATGGGCGACATCATCGGCGACCTGAACAAGCGCCGCGGCCAGATCACCGGCATGGAGACGAAAGGCACCGCCCGCGTGGTGAAGGCCAAGGTTCCCCTGTCGGAGATGTTCGGTTATGTGACCGTGCTGCGTACGATCTCGTCGGGCCGCGCCACTTCGTCCATGGAGTTCTCGCACTTCGAGGAGGTTCCTGCCAACCTGGCCAAGGAGATCATCGAGAAGTCGAGTGGTAAACGTAAGGAAATAGAATAAGCAAACAATATGAACCAGAAGATTAGAATCAAGTTAAAGTCATTCG
>ENA-UOOA01002351-UOOA01002351.1-human-gut-metagenome-genome-assembly--contig:-P61old-NODE-2351-length-27082-cov-4.467162_pt1 | contig 27082 bp, 18 predicted proteins | sample MGYA00242467_ERZ724014 | MGnify/ENA metagenome assembly ERZ724014 | reverse complement strand
TAACCGCACCGCCGAATATCCGCGGCAATACCGCACGTACTCGCAGAACAACCCCTCGATAAATACATTGATTTCAAGTTCGAGATTTTCTCTGTTTTTCAGATACGGCGATTCGTAACAAAGTTCCAGAAACTTATTCGACGCAATCGCCGTGAGCTTCTTCGCCGTGAACAAGAAATCGTTCGAGCAGCACAAAAGCTTATAATTCTCGTCGTTTTTACGGATATAATCAAACAGCGTATCGATAAACTGCTCCACCGTGGACGGCGACAAAAGCCGCGCGTTATCGAAAAACAGATCGATCAGCTCGTTTTCGTAGTCCTCTGCCACACCGTAAATATCGTCGTAGTGAGAATAAAACGCGCCGCGCGAAATTTCCGCACGCGTACAAAGTTCGCTCACCGAGATTTTTGAAAGCTCGCGCTTTTCCGATAGCATTTCCGCAAACACGTTTTTAATCAGTCTCTTCGTCTTTTTCGACGAGCTGTTTAAATTTTGTACTTTCATCGCCCTTTCCTCGCTTTTTTTGCCCCATTTTACGGGAAAATTTACACAAATTTACCATACAGTGTTAAAATTTGAACAATGACGCATTTATTGTGCTTTATTTTTTTGCTTTTTTATATTATAATACAAATGTCGAAAGAAAGTCAACAGTGTTCAAACTATTTTCTGAAAAAATTTTTTCGGCAAAAAAAATCGGAGGAAACACAAAGGATGAAGTACCGAGTATTGTACAACCCGCTTGCGGGACTCGGAAAGGAAATCGGCGGATTGGATCAGGCGAAGAAGCTGATGGAAGGCAAGGACGCCGAATTTTCTGACGTAACGAAAGAAGGCGCGCTCGACGAGCTTTTTTCGAAGCTGGAAAAAGGCGATAAAATCGTGCTTTGCGGCGGCGACGGCACGCTGAACAAGTTCGTGAATTCCATTCCCTTTATTCCCGAAAACGAGATTTTGTACTACCCCACGGGCAACGGCAACGACTTCTACCGCGACGTGGCCGAGGGCGGCGATTTAAGCGAGCCGTGCAAAATCAATCCCTACATCGTGAATCTGCCCACTGTGGCGGTGAACGGAAGAACGTGCAAATTTTTAAACAACGTAGGATTCGGCATCGACGGCTACTGCTGCGAAACGGGCGACAGGCTGCATCTTGAAGCACCCGATAAGAAAGTTTCTTATTCGGGCATCGCCGTGAAAGGCTTGCTTTTCCACTTCAAGCCGGTGAACGCTACCGTGAATGTAGACGGCGAAATCTTCAATTACAAGCACGTGTGGCTTGCGCCTACGATGAACGGCAAGTACTACGGCGGCGGCATGATGCCCACACCCTTACAAAAACGCCTGAACGACGACGGCACGGTTTCCGTGATGATTATGCACGGAAAAAGCAAACTGAAAACGCTGATGGTGTTCCCCTCGATTTTCAAAGGCACGCACGTAAACCATAAAAAAGCCGTGGAAGTGAAAACGGGGAAGGTGATCGAAGTGAAATTCGATCGCCCAACCGCACTGCAGATCGACGGCGAAACGGTGACGAACGTTACCGAATACCGCGTGACGGCGGCAGGCGCGGAAAAAGGCTCAGACTGCGAAGATATGCCGGCAACCGAAATCAAAGCGGACGTTACCGCCGAAATCGCGGCGGGCGAGAAAAACAAAAAAGAATAATTTCGGCGTAAAAAATATATAAAAATATATTTATAAAGGTATATAACGGCGGAAAATCGGTGAAATATTCAAAACAAGGAGACAAAAATGCACGTTATTGAAGTAAACGATCTCACTAAAGATTACGGCTTCGGGCGAGGCGTATTCAACGTGAATCTTCACGTGGACGAAGGCGAAGTGTTCGGCTTTCTCGGTCCGAACGGCGCGGGAAAGTCCACTACGATAAGGCACCTGATGGGTTTTTCGAAACCGGACAGCGGCTCTACGAAGATTTTCGGCATGGAAACTTTCGATAAGTACTACGAAATTCTCGCAAACGTGGGCTATATTCCGGGCGAAATCGCACTACCGGCGGGCCTTACGGGAAAAGCCTTTATCAAAATGATGCAGGATTTGCAGCATTGCCACAATCAGAAGCAATTAAACCGCATGCTTGATTTATTCGAGCTGGATCATACGGCGCTCGCGGGCGAAACTAAGCGAATGAGTCTCGGCGTTAAGCGAAAACTTGCGGTGGTCACCGCGTTTATGTCCGATCCCGACGTACTCATTCTCGACGAGCCGACGAGCGGACTCGATCCCGTGATGCAGGAAAATTTCATTGAATTTATTCACGAGGAAAAGAAGCGCGGCAAGACGATTTTATTATCGAGCCATATTTTCTCGGAAATCGATTCCACCTGCGATCGCATCGCAATCATCAAGGACGGCAAAATCGTTTCGGAATTCGTGGCAAACGATTTAAAGCACGCTTCGCGGAAATTCTACAACGTAACCTTCCGCTCGCCCGTAGGCAAAGCGATTTCGCTGGATCGCGCGAAAGCGCGCATCCCCTCGCTGCAACTGCTCGGCGGCGGAGACGACGACGCGTATATTTCCGTGGAAGATCGCGATCTGAATATTCTGATCGATATTCTTTCGGATATGAACGTGGTATCTTTCTCTAACCGCAAAGAATCGCTGGAAGATTACTTTATGAAATTCTACAAAGAAGACAAAGATTTCGGAGGTGCGTTGAAATGAGCGTGATTCAATTAGACGACTTAACGAAAGACTACGGCAACGGGCAAGGCGTTTTCGACTTAAACCTCGATATCGCGGGCGGCGAAATGATGGGTTACGTAGGCACGAACGGCAGCGGAAAAACCACCACGATCCGCAACATTTTAGGCTTTTTGAAGCCGACGAAAGGCAAATCGTACGTGAACGGGCTTTCTTCGTGGGAACACGCAAGCGAAATCGCTTCGTTCGTGGGATATGTGCCGGGCGAAATCGCGTTTCCCGATTTGAAAACCGGGATCGACTTTTTAAAATGTCAGGCGGAATTTTTAGGTCTGAGAGATATGAGCTACGCCAACGAGCTGATCGAAAGATTGCAACTCGATCCGCGCGCGAATCTGAAGCGCATGAGTAAAGGCATGAAGCAGAAAACCGCGCTTGTGGCTGCGCTTATGAACGACGCGCCCGTGATTCTGCTCGACGAGCCGACAACCGGTCTCGATCCCCTGATGCGCGCCACGTTCCTCGACATTATCAAGGAAGAACACAAGAAAGGCAAGACGATTTTTATGAGTTCGCACTCGTTCGACGAGCTGGAAAGCACATGCGATCGCGTGGCGCTCATAAACGACGGGCATATCATCGACGTGTGTAAAATGGACGATATTCACAACCGCGAATACAAAGAATTTAAAATCGAATTCAATACGGCGGAAGATTATCAAAGGTTTATTCGCGGCAAGTACGAAATCACGCGTTTACAGGAACAGTACTCGCAGGCAACGATTAAAATCCGCTCGACGGAAACGGGAGGTCTGCTGCACACGCTGCGGAATTACAACGTGAAATTCATTTCGGAATTGCCCTACTCTTTGGAAAGACATTTCAAAACGGTACTCAGAAACAAGAAGGAGAACGAAAAAAATGGCAAATAAAACGACTACTATGCCGATGAAAGGCAAAAAAAAGTATGAAGAGCGGTTATTCAGCAAAGCTCTTTTCAAGCAATCGTGTAAAGCGAACGGCACGATGTGGATGATTATCACCGCCGCCGTGTGCTTTATGCTGGCGTGCGTGATGCTCATTTCGGGCAGCGTCTCGCTCGGCGAAGTAAAAAATTCCATTCAGGATACGATCATTCGCAAGGAAGTGGATTCTCAGCTCGAACAACGCGGACTCAATTATTATCTGATGAGCAAAGACGGCATGGAAACGTTTGATCCCGCGTTTGAGGCTAAGTTTGAGGCTAATATCAACGATACCGTAAGTTATTTAACTTGGCTTTCGCAAAAACCTGCCGACGCTTCGCAAATCCCTGCGTGGGCGGCAATGAAGCCCGAAATGAAAACGGCGGCCGGTAAAGCGTTTGAGCAGAAAGTTTCGGAAGATCCCGCAAATTACGCAAACCCTACGGCGGCATTCAAGGCGGCATTCAAGGCGGCTTACGAAGGAGCGGCGGCTGCCGTACAAGCAAAAGCGACTGTGGCGACGGACGCGGCGGCCGTTGATAAAAACGGCGTGCCTTACGCGAAAGATTCCGCCGAATACAAAACGGCGGCGCAGGAAGTGACGGCGGCGTACCTCTTCTCGGTGGCTACGTACAGTAGCGAAACGTTTACGGCGATGCTCGCGAACGAAAAAGATGCGGATAAGCCCAAGGATTATTCCGACGCGCTGATCGCAAACCAGACGAACCTTTCCGCATACCTGCAAAGCGACGAACGCGCCGAATATATCGAAGAACGCGCGCAGTACTGCTCTTCGGTGTTCCTTGCGTTCAACATGACGCAACCCGCGAATGTACAAAACATCGTAAACGCGCTTTCCTCGTTCGGCGTAACCAAGGAAAAATACGATTCGTTCGGCTACAACTACGCGGCGATTAAAAATTTAGCCTCCACCACGGTGGTTTCCTATCGCGGAAGATTTTCCTTCGAAAAAGGCGAGCTTGATAAAAAGCTTACGGCCGGCGAAATTACGGCAGACGAATACAAAGCCGCTCTCGCCGCCAAAACCGACGAAATCACGGGCGATCTTACCGACAGTTTGCTTGCATCTCTCCCCGAATCCGTTTCGGAAGCGTTGGAAGAAATCGGTCAGGCCGATCTCTATACGCTGATTGTAGGCTCGATTTTCTACAAACTCGCGGGGCTTCTTCTGCCCATCATCTTCATGATCATGGCTTCGAATAACCTGATTGCGGGGCAGGTGGACAGCGGCTCGATGGCGTACGTGCTTTCCACTTCCACAAAGCGCAAAACCGTGGTATTCACGCAGGCGATGTACCTGATCGGTTCGCTGCTTTCGATGTTCGTTTTAACCGCGATCACAAGCTTTATCTGTCTTGCGTTCGTGAAGAGCGACGTTACGCTTACCTGCGGCAAGCTTGCGCTTTTAAATTTCGGCGCGTTCCTTGTGCTTTTCGCCCTTTCCGGACTTTGTTTCTTCACTTCCTGCTGGTTCGACAGGAGCAAGCGTTCGATGGCGATCGGCGGCGGCTTATCCATCTTCTCGCTTGTGGCGGCGATGCTCGGTTTGTTCGGCTCGCCCGTGATCCCTTCCGTGGTGCGCATGGATTCGCTTAACTACTTTAATAAAGTTACGGTGATTTCGTTCTTCGACGTGATCTCGATTATGGACGGCACGAACGCGTTCCTTTGGAAATTTGCGATTCTCTTCGCGCTCGGTATTCTCGGCTATATCGTAGGCTCGATTCGCTTCACGAAGAAAGATCTGCCGCTTTAAATGCAATTTCTTTAAAATTTTAAAATGTCGTTTATTACCCTTCCCGCCCACCCGGCGGGAAAGGCGAATCGGGAAGAAAAAACTATGTTTGAATTTTTTAAACTTTGTAACGAATATGAAAAACTGAGCGCTTTGCAGCGCGGCGCGATCCTCACGGAAAAATCGGTGAAAATTTTAGCGCGAATGCGCTTTATCGGCGCGGACGAAAATATCGATCCCGTGGAAACTTTGGCTTGCTTTATTCTCGCTTCGATCGCGGCGGACGGCAAGGTGAACGAGCAGGAATACATTTTAATGTACCCCGCGCTGGTGAAAGTTTTCGGATCGGACTTCGATTTCGCTTCGGTGAAAAAAATCGTGGCGGAAAACTCCGCGCTGAAAAAATCGGCGGTGGATTATTCGAAAATTCTCGCCAAACAGCTCTCGACAACCGACGAAGCGTTTATCGACGACGTGATCGGCTTGTGCCTGTGCGTGGTTTCCGTGGACGGCAAGATTTCTTTCCGCGAACGCAATTATATTAAAAAATTAATGAAAGTCTGAGGTGACTGCCCATGCAAACGCTGCTTAAACTATCGATTATCTATGTATTCGGCGGCACAATAGGCTGGATTACCGAATTTTTCTTTCGCCGCGCGGTGCATAAAAAATGGATCAATCCGGGGTTTTTGGTAGGCCCGAATCTGCCGCTGTACGGCACGGGTATCACGCTTTTGTGTGCGATTTGTTCGATCGATTATTCGTTTATTTCATCGGCGGTTTGGCGGAATGTATTTATCATTTTCGTGATCACGGCAGCGATGACGGCGATCGAGTACGTGACGGGTTTGATTTTCATTAAAGGCATGAACGTGAAGCTTTGGGATTATTCCGATCGGAAAGGGAATATTCAAGGCATTATCTGTCCCCTTTTCACGCTGGCGTGGGGCGCGGCAGGCACGGCATATTATTTTCTGGTACATTCGCATCTGGCTACGCTGGCGGACTGGATTGCGGCAAACCCAGCCTACGGGTATTTTCTCGGCATTTATTTCGGCATTATGATTGTGGACGTATTCTACTCTTTTAAAGTGGTGGAAAAGATCCGCAAGTGGGCGAAGGACAAAAACATCGTGGTGCGTTACGAGGAATTGAAAGAAACGATCAAGGCGCGTGCGGCGGCATTGAAGCAGAAACATTCGTTTTTGTTGCCTTTCAAAACCAACCGCGGCTTGAATAAAGAGCTGGAAGAAATGAACGCGCCGACGGACAAACGGTAAATCTTTGATATTTAAGGCTTCCCTTTTGAAGTGCCGCAAAGCTTAGACAAAATATAATATTAAACGGTTTGCGAATGAGTTCGGCATTGCGCCGGGCTCATTCTTTTAGTTTAAGAAGCAGCCCCTCGTTGTTGCGCTAATTATACGAAACAGCTCCGACATATCATTGCAGCGCGTTTACGAATCTTCTTGTGATATTCTGCGGACGGGTAATCCCGCCGCCGATTACGATTTTCGGCGGATCGCAAAACCCGATAATCGCCGCGATCACGCGCATCACTTCCGCGCAACATTTTTTTATTGCGTTTTTTGCCTGCTTGAAAAAATCGCACATATGCCTGCCATTGCTTATTTTCGATGCAAAAAAATCAAATCGCCGAATAACTGAGTTCGTTCAGCCACGCTTCCGTTTTCTTTTCTACGGAAACGCCTTCGCGGTACGATTTCAAATCAAGTTCTTTTGCGTCAGAAGCAAAAGATTTTATCATGGCAATCTGTTCTGCTTTATCATAATATTTTCTGTAATGATCAAGAAAAATAAAGCGCGGCGAAAGTTCTTCAATCCTGATCCGGCGTAAAACTTTTGCCCGATCTTTATGATCGGAAATTTTTTTCGCTTCGCTCTTTGCCCGCGCAATAATTTCAAGCTCGCTTTCGAGAATCTCTTTCGGATAAAATTTCATTAACGCGTTATCTCGCGTTTCCCATCCGCCCGCATACGCCAGATACCCTTTCGTGAGTTCCATGATTTTAAAATTCGCTTCCACAAGCTCTGAATATTTTTTCATTTCTTTTGCTGCGGCTTTGAAATAATGCTCCGTAAAATCATCTGTCAATGCGGCAACGTCGGAATCCGCCTTCCATAACAAGTGTGAAAAAACATAACTTTGCAGCGACATGAACGGCAGTCCCGCCGTATCCGCCGCCCCTTGCATCAAAACGTCTTTTACGCCGCAACTTTTAAAAATCGCACAATTTTTTTGCCAGACATGCCGACTGTACTGCGGATATAAATATCCGCCGAAACACGCTCCGTATTCCCAGATTGAAAGCTTTGCGCCGATACCCGACCAGCCGAGCAAAGATGTGCGCGAAGATTCGTTGTATTCCGCGTTTAAAAAATCCTTTGAATACACGCTTGCAAGCGGAGCAAACCGCACCATTACGTTATTTTCGGGTTTCACCGCTTTGTGGCATTCGTATGTTTTTGTTTCAACGTTGTAGGTAACGGGCGGCTGCTGCGTTTTTTGATACGCAAAAATCACGAGTTTTACCGCTTCCGCGCGGTTCGGTGCGTTATGTTTCAGCCATTTTTTCACCTTGCGCGCCAAATAATTCACAAAAACCAGAAGCGTACCGCATGCGGCATGCTTTTCTCCGCCATACTTCTCGTTTGCCGTACGACATTTCGGACAATCGCAACTATAAGCCACGTCCTCTTGTCCGATCATAAAATAGCGGGCGTGTTTCTCTTCGGCGATTGCCGCTTTGAGATTTTCGAGAAACGTTTCGCGCATTTCCTTCCCTTCTGCGTCGTTTCCGATCGCAGTACCGAAACACAGTTGTTTTCTATTTGCCGAATACCATGCGGGGTGTTTCTCGGCATAACGTTCGGGCGGCAAAAACATAAACGTGGTATGGCACCAATACTTTTTAGACCATGCGCTACCCACGCCCGCTTCTTCCGGAAACGGCACTCGCACGCCGTTCGAACGCATGCGAAGCGACAACAAAGCATTATTGAAAAGCGTATAATTGTGTACGTCGCGCCCGTCGAAATCGGGAATATCCGTAATGTCCGCCGTTTTCAGCGTTTCGCCGTTAGAATGTTCGATGAAAATTTCGTCTTCGGCGTAGACGTCAAACCCGTATTCCGCCGACAAAAACTCGTACACCGCGTAAATTTTGCCGCTTTCCGAATACGAATTGAGAAACGCGCCCGATTCGTTGACAACCACACGCACACCGTCTGTATCGAGCATCACGCGGGGCATGGAAACGCCGCTTTTTTCAAACGCATCGGTATTGCCGACGGATAAAAAATACGCCCCCGAACGCTTCGCCCCGGCCTCTTCTTCCGTTTGTTCCCTTACTACGGAAATTTGTTTGCCCGTAGCCTGCGTATAAAATAAGGCAAGCTCCTTTGCGGCAAACTTCTCGCTTTTTGTAGGCGTGTGCGGCAACAAAACCATACAATTATTAACCGTTATTTTTTTTCTTTCTTTCATTTTTTTAATTTTATTCATTTAAAAAATTCTTCCATTGCGCGTATTTCGAAGAAATCAACGCGCCCTCCGCGTAGTAGCTCAATCCGAGCTTCGAAGCGTCGGTTTCGAACACGGAGAGTTTCGTGCGAGCCGTTTCTTCATCATAATACGAAAGATATTGATCGAGTTCGATATAGCGCGGGGAAAGCTCTTCTTTCTGTACGCGCCTGAGCGTTTTTTCTTTTTCCGCGCTCTCGGGCATACCGTCGATTGCCGCATACGCCTTTTCAAAAAGTTCTAAGCAGCGATTTAAATAAGATTTGGGATAATATTTCGCCAACGCGTGATCGCGTGATTCCCACGCGCCCACGTATTGCAAGTACCCCTGCGTTTTTTCCGCCAATGCGTAATTCGCGTTGATCAGATTGAAATATTCGAGCATATACGGCGCGGCGGCTTTGAAATAGTTTTGCATAAACGCGGCAATCAACGCATTGCAATCTTGCTCAGAGTCCCACATCAGCTCGGCGAGAAGATAATCGCGAAGGGCTTGAAACGGCAAAACGCTGCTTTCCCGAGGACCTTGATCGAGAATATCCGTGACGCCGATTTGTTTGAAAATTCTGTAATTTTCCTGAAACACGTGCCAGCCGTAGAACGGGTACAGGTATGCACCGAACGGGCAATTATACGACCAGACGGAAAGTTTCGCACCCATTGCCGACCAGCCGAGAATCGTTTCGCGTATGTTTCTATTCGCCGTTTCGTCGAACAGCGATTTTGAGTATACGGAAGAAAGCGGCGCAAGGCGGATAAACACGTTTTCTTCGGGCTTTACCTCGGGAGAAAACGCATATTCGCCCGTTTCGCGATTCAACGTGACGGGAGGTTGCTCTGAATCTTGATAGGCAAACATTCCGATTTTTACTTGCTCCGCGCGGGCGGGATAAGTATTTTCGAGCCAAGTTTTTATTTCGCGTGCGATTTTATTTACGAAAACGAGCATCGTGCCGCTCATTCTTGCGTACTCTCCGCCGTACTTCTCGTTTGCCGCCGCGCATTTATCGCAAGAGCACGAGCCGCTGTTGTCTTCCAATCCGATCATAAAGTATTTCGCCGTCGGCGCGATTTCGATATACCGCTTTAAATTTTCCGTAAGCGCGGCGCGCATCGCCGCACCGCTTTCGCTATCTTCTATACCCGTGCCGTAACAGATATCCAGACCGTTGGTGCTGAACCAATCTCTATGCTCGCTCATATACAAGGCGGGGCGCAACAGAATGTGCGTGGAGTGACAAAACAATGTAGGCGACCATACGCTGCCTTCGCCCTGCGCTGCCGAAAACGAAGTATTTACGCCTCGCAAACGTTTACGCGCCGCAAACGTAGCGTTACCGTAACGATAGGAAACGTCGTCTACGTCGCGCCCCTCGAAGTCCGGTTCTTCTGTTACGTCGAAATTTTTCAATTTTGCGTTTTCGGTGCTTTCGATATACGTTTCATCCGCCGCGTAGACTTCGAAACCGAATTGCTCTTCCAAAAAATCGTACGCCGCATATAATTTGCCGCTTTCGCCCGCCCCCGCCATCGCCACGCTGTTGCCGGTAAGCGAAATTTTAAAACCGTCGCTTTTCAACCCCGTCGCGTCGATACCGTACGTGCGCGAAAACGCCGTGTCGCCGACCGAAAGATATTTGCCGTAATTAGTTTCCGAGCCTGTTTCGGAAACGGTTTGTATCCGCGCGCCGGTGGCGATTCCGATAAATTCGGAAAGCTCGCCCGCCGCGTACCGCTCCGTTTCCGTAGGAGAAGCGGAAAGCAAAATTTTATAATCGGTTTTTCCGTCTTTCACGAAATCGAAGTCGGTGTATTCCGCACGCACGCCGCCGTTTTCTCCGGACGGATTTTTTTTGCCGCATGCGCTTACAAACACCGTGATTCCCGCCAAAGCGGCGATTAAAACCGAGCGCAACCGTTTGTTTTTCATAGTTCTATTCCACCGTAATCTCGTATTCGTTTAAGGCGTACGCGTAGCTGTTTTCCCTCTCGCGCACGGCATAATAATATACCTTGTATATTCCCTTTTGCTCCGCCGAAAACCGCATTGATTCGCTTACGTCGATAAGCCCGCCGCGCGGACAAATTACATACACGATCGCAGACGCATCGCCGCTTTTTCCGCTTAGCGCGTATTCCGGCAGAGAAACCGTATCGCCTTGATTCGCACGGGTTTGCACCTCGCCCGACAGCACGATTTTCAACGGAGAAACGTCGTACACGTTTAACGCGTAATCAGCGGAGGAATAATTTCCGCGATCGTCGCTTGTGCGGTACGTCACCGTATATTTGCCGGATTTTACAATAGGCACACCGACGCCTTGCGCGCCTACTTTTCCGAAAAACACGCGTTCTCCCGTATCGGCGCGGCAAATTTCCGCCTCCGTCGAAACAACGCCGTATAACACGTCGACGCCGATCGCGCCGGGGACGATTACTTTGCCCGCGAGTTGTTCGCTTTGAAACGCCGAAGAAAGAAGCAGTTCCGGCCCGATATAATCATCGGAAAGTTCCGCGTCGAAATTCTGACTTTGAATTTGCGTAATTTGAAGCGCCGATTCGCCGACTACGCCGCCGAACGAAAAGGAAAGATAACAAAGATTTAAATTGAAACCGCCGAACGATTCGCCGGAAGCATAATTCGAAATTTTGCCGAGAACGTTGCCGCGCGCATCGGAAATTTCATATAACGCGTTGATTTTTATACAAAAATCTTCGAGCAGAGTATCGGCAAAATTACCGAAAATTTCAGCTGTTTTTTCTCCGTTGATATAAAAATCGCAAGTAGTTTTTTTCGACGATTTTTTTATGCCGAGCGTAACGGCGCGGTCTGCTTTTTCATAATCGGTCAGCGTGACGTATATCTGATCGTATGCCGCGGCCTCCGCGGGAACGCGGAAAGAAACGTTTATCCCTTTCAGCGGCAACGGTTGAGAATACGCAATCTTAGCTTCGTCTGTTGCAAAATAAAACGCGATGCAGGATTCTCCCGAAACGTTACCTGCCGTGCGTAAGATATTTTCCGCCGGAAAATAATCGGAAAAATTTACAGACTCGTTACGGTCGATCAAATTCATTTTTATCGAGCCTTCCGCTTTTTCTTTATGCGCAAGACTTTTTGCCGCATAATTGACGATTATTTCTTTTCCCCAAGATAATTCGGGAGAAAAAAGTTCTTCCGGATCGACTTTTTTAAGCAATGCGCCGCCAAGACTGCGGACTTCATAATATTTTTCGGCCGGTATGCGCCTGCCTGCAAGCGAATAATAATCGTATGCTTCGAAATCGGGGAAAGAAACTTCTTTGCCCGCGATCAATGCGCGAGGCAAGGAAGGCGCGCTGACGAGTACCGGCGTTTTTTGAGTCTTTGCCTGCAACGGATAAGAAAATTCCGCCGTTCTGCCGAGAAAATCTTCTACGCGCACGCATACGAGATACATGCCCGCTTTTAACGGTACAAACGCGCCGTTTTCCGGAAGAAATTCTTCTCCCGAGGCATATTCGCGCACAACGACGGCGGCGGAATACTCTCCGCAAACGCCCGCAGCTCTCCCCTCGGGCAAAGAATATTTTTCGCCTACCGCGATCGTTTGCGGCAACGGCGAAGAAAATTCATAAGATATTTGAGAAATATCGCCGCAATAAACAAATAACTTCTTTTCCGCCGCGTTTCCCGAAAAATCCGCCGCGCGGTATTCTATGACGTATGCGCCCGTCTGTCGCGGCACAAAATATCCCTCTTCTATCGGCTCCGCAATATCGGGCGTACCGGCAAAGTACACCTGCGTTTCCACCGTTTTTTCGGCGGAAGCAATACCGAGCGCGCCGTCGAATTTATCGAACGCGACGCACGGAAACACGGGATAAGGCACGAACGGCTCCGCTTGCGGCAGGTCGCTTTGGCTATACCCACGCGTATCCACCCGGAAAAACGGCTGTTCGGAATCGGGCGGAATCTGCTCCGACAAACCGATTCCGGCAAAATTCAAAATCATAAATCCGGAGTTTCTGTTGTTGTAATTTTCCGATTCCGCCGTAACGGTGAGAATGACTTTGCCGCTTTGAAAACCGCCCCATTCCCCTTTCATCGATTCGGAATTTTTCAGATCGGCCACAAGCGTACCCCGCCATTCGTCGGTGACGTTGGCGTGAATTTGCGCCGATTCGTAATCGTAAGACAACGAAACAGGGCGGATATCCGTTGTCAACGAAACATTTTCCCGCGCTCTGCCGTAAAAATTCGCGTATACGCCCCTGCCGTAATCGCCGCCGGAAAAAATCTCTTCTTTGCCGCGATCGTAGTTCCAGCCGCTGAGCACCTGCGTATCGCCGCGGGCTTTGGCATAGCTTTGATAGGGATATTGCGCGTCCGGATTACATTGCACGTTCATTTCCGCAAACACGTCGGGGTTTTCCGCGTCGGTAAGGCGCACGGTAATAGAAGAAATTTCGAGTTCGCTGCGCTTCGCGATCGGCTTCGTTGTGACGGGAAGTAGTTCTAAAAGCACGTCTTTTGCCGTAAACATACGAAGATCGAGCGTGTGATTCAACGTGACGACGGACGCGCCGTTTTCGGGAGCCCGAACAAAAATTCCCTTATATTCGCCGATGTGCGCGGGCGCAAGATAATCCGCTGCAATCTCCGCGTTTTTCGTTGCCGCGAATAAGTCTTCCGTGCGCCGCAAAGCTTGCACCGATTGCGGCGACGTAGATTCGGCAACCGTTTTTGCGCCGTGAAACGCATCGAAAGAAAACGCGAGCGCGCCGCCTAAAAGAAAGCACGAAGCCGCTGCGGCAAAGATGTTTAAAACCGATTTTTTCATCCTTTCAAGCCTCCCACGCTGACGTTTAACATAAATTTTTTTCTGAATGCGATAAAAATCGCGAGTACGGGCAAAAACATAATGAAACACCCCGCAAGGCGCATCGGCACGTTGACAAGCTCGCCGTCCGTTTTTTGATTGAATTTGAAAAGACCGAGCGCGAGATTCGGAACGTCCGGCATATACATAAGCGGCGTATTCGCGTCGTTCCAGAAGCCGATCACCGCAAGCAAAGCCAGCGTGCAAATCGTGGAAACCACAAGCGGAAACATGATATTTACCATAATGGTAAAATGTCCGGCTCCGTCGATGCTTGCCGCATCGGCGTAATCGCGCGAAACGCCTTTGAACGCCGCGTAAAATATCAAAAAGTTCGTGCCGAGAAAGTTCGCTTTCATCACGAACATACCAAGCATATTATTATAAAATCCCAGCTTGCGCACCACTTGCATTTCGGAAGGTCCGCTGCCCACGATAGGAAGCACCATCACCACGATAACAACGGTGTACAAAATGCTGCCCGTAACGCTTTTGTATCTTGCGCAGCCGTACGCCGTGACTGCGGGAACAAGAACGCTTGCGAGCGTGCAACCCGCTGCATACGCAATACCGTTGAAAAACATTTGCCACACGTAAATTTTTTGCGGATTCGTGCCGCTCGGATTTACCGTGAGATTCATTTTCGTAAACGCCGTAACGTAATTTTTCCACTGCCAGGTTTCGGGCAAGCCGAAAACATTGTAATAAAAGTCTTCTTCCGATTTAAGCGAAGTAATCGCTGCCCACAGCGTGGGAACAAGAAGCGATATACTGTATACAAGCAAAATCGCTGCCCCTACCGCAGTGAGCGCGCCGTAACCGCGTACTTCGCCGTGTTTTTTCCGTTTCGCCATTGATTTATTCTGCATAAACGTCACCTCAAAACTCCACGTTCGGATCAAACCGATCGAGAACTTTTCTTACAATCAATACAAGCGGAGCGGTAATGAGAGTAACCGAAAGCCCTACCGCCGAAGCGAACGGGTATTGCTCAAACGAAGCGTTTACACCGATCACCCGCGTAAACAGATAATACCCAAGCGTTTGCATTTCGCTCGGCGCGCCGTCGCCGTAGAAAAGATACAGAGGACCGGAACTCATAAAAAGACCCGTGAGCCCCGTAACGAGAAACAGGCTGACCGTAGGATAAATCATCGGAAAAATCACCGAAACAAACTCGCGGAAAAGCGTGATTCCTTCTAATCTGCCGTATTCTACCACCGATACGGGTATACGCGACATTGCGCTCATATAGATGATCATTCCGCCTCCGACGCCTACCCAAAGCGAATAAAAAATCATCACGGGAAACGCTACGCCGGGATCGGTGAAAAACCGCGGCACGTCGTATTCGTCTACGCCGAAGCGGCGAATAATAATGTCCGTAATGCCCTCGTTAAGGAAATTTTGAAACATGATCACCATCGCCACGGAAGAAATGAGGCTCGGAATAAACAAAATCACTCTGAACGCCTCCGCGCCCCAGATCTTTTTATACAAAAGGTAAGCCACAAACAGATTTACGGGCATCCCCACGAACGTGGAAAAAAGGTAGAAGATCATGCCGCGTTTCACCGTGCCGAACAGCGCGGAATCTCCCGTAAAAATGTGCAACACTTCTCTGAAATTCACTAAGCCGTTCCAAAAATAAACGGCGTTTTCGCTATCGTACGTTTTAAACGCAAGCAAGATAGAATTAACGTTTACGCATATATAAAATATAATAAATTGTATAATCGGAAACGCAAAAATCGCTGAAAGAAACAGCTTTTCCGAGCGTTTTTTATGCGAAAAACCGCTTTTTTTCGTTTCCGTTGCAGATCCTAACCGTACATTCATAACTTTCTCCGAATACCGTTGTCGCGGCATAAATTTCACGCGACTACGCTTTGACGCGACTTATTTTTGCGTGGCAAGCCAACGTTCGTATTCCTTTATGTAAGACTCCGCCGAATATCGGGCCGCCAAGCCCTGCATATATTCCTGTGCGGAAACGTCTTTATGGTTGAGAAAATATAAGAACGGATCGGTAACTTTTTCGCCGCCGAGGGTAGCGCCGTAATTCCATTCGTACGTGCCGAAATAATTCGTGTTCGATTTGAACGGATGCCCTTTTTTGTCATAATAAATTTTAGAATTTTGCGAGGTGCAAATATCCCAAAAATTCTTACCGAACGGCGTGAGAGAATCGTATACCCCTTCTTCGAGCGTGTATTCGTACGGGCGGGAGATTCCTACGTGTTTGGTGAACGTAGACATCGCGTGATTCGTGAGTGTGAAACGCAAGAAATCTTTGGCAAGTTTTTTCTGTTTAGAGCTTGCGTTAATCAAAACTGCCACCGAGCCGGAAGTGCAATAAAGAGATTCGCCGGCTTCGGCATTTTCATCGTATTTCGGCACGGGCATATACGCAAACCTACGGTTTCCGAGCGCGTATTTATCGCCGCTCCTTTTTGCGATGCTTGCAAACGTGGAACGAGCCTCGTTTTCCCACCACCCTCCTTCAAGAATCATTGCAATCGGCTTATTATCCGGTCTGCCGCGCAAAAATTTATTCTGCGCGTCGGTGTGCGTGATAGAGCCGTTTACGCTGTCGGGGTGATAATATTTATTCGAAATAATTTCCTTCGCCATTTCCACGGCAAATTTTCTGCCGTTGTCCTGACGGAGAAGATAGGCGTTTTCCGCGGTGATTACCGTTCCGTTTTTCATAGTGCCCGTAAAAGTACTGTTCAATTCAAAATCGTTTACTCCGTCGTAGCCGATGCGAAGGGAATCAAGATACAGCGTGCGGTAAGAATCGTCCGTACACCAGATATAGGGCGTAACTCCGCGATTTTTTACGTAGCGAAGCCACGTTTTATATTCATCGAAGGTAGAGGGTAAGCCGTCGTCGTACGTGTTCGGCAATCCGTCTTTGCCGAGGCTTTTTTCTTTTGCACCGCTTACGCCGGACGTATAACCGCCGTCTTTCGCGATAAACAATTCCTTTTCCTCAAACAAATCCACGTCGTAAATCGCGCCCGAAAAGTTGGTATAAAACGGCACGGCGTAGTAGCGCCCGTCTCTGTTGTACACCGATCGAAGATTTTCGTTCATACGTTCTTCCACCGTTTTTTCGCCCGTAGCCGCAGGAGATTTCACTATATCGGTGATCTCTTCGAGCAGCCCTCTTTGCACGAATTCGCCATAGGAAATTTCGTGCGTGAAAAACACGTCTTCATTTCGGTTTTTGATGTCCGCCAGAAGTTTTTGATTTTTGATTTCGTCTTTCAATTCGGAATTGATGAGAATTTCCACATCGGGATTCTGCGTTTCGTATTCTTTTTCAAGTTCTTTCAGCCATTCCACGCTGACGCCGCCGATAAAATACGCCACGTTGAGTATTTGCGACGCGCTCGGATTGCTTCTTCCGCCGTCGTTGCTTCCTCCGCCCGAACACGCGCCCGCGCCCAGCATTACGATTGCCGCCGCAGATATGCCGATGATACTTTTTACGTTTTGCTTATATTTCATTTTTTCGCTCCTTACGTCCTTAAATTATTTGCGCCGATTAACGCGCGCCGCCATTGTGTTTTCGTTTTTTCGAAACGACGACAATCGTTGCGTAGAGTGCCGCCGTAACCGATGAGATCGCCGCCGCGTTGCCGCCGAGCGAGCCGTTACACCCCTTCTTTTCTTCATCCGGCGCGGGTACTGTGATTGCATATTCTTTCACCGTTTCGTTGCCCGAAGTATCGGTAGCCGTGTATCTGACTACATATACGCCGTGGCGGTCGATTGTGAATCTCCCGTTTTCTACGGCAACTTTCGTGTTCCCGATATACACCTCGCAGATCAGTTCGCAAACGCCCGCGTCATATATTTCGGCGGAAACAATCCCGATAGTATCGCCGATCGACGCCGTGCTTTTGTATTCGCCGTTAAGCTCGATTTCGGGGGCAACCGTATCGCACACGGTAAGCTTTGCCGTAAACGTTTGCTTAGCTTGCGCATACGTGACGGTGTATTCGAGAACAAATTCGCCAACGTATTGCAAAACAAACGAATCGTTCTCTTTTGCGATTTCCGCGCCGCCGAGATATACGCGCACCTCATACGCGGGGGATTGAATTTTTTCGCCCGTCAACGCCTCGAAAACATCGGGCGCGGCGGGAACGAACGATTGTTTGAGTTCCGCCGTCTGATCGGGAATTTCCGCTTCCAGACAGATTTTCCGCACCTCTATAAACAACGCATAGGCAGCCGAATTGCCGCTTCTGTCCGTTGCCGTGTACACAACGACATACAAGCCGAGCCGATCGAAAATCAACTCACTCTGCGCAGCGGCAGGCGCGCCCTCTTCTTCGCCGGGTTTTTTTACGGTGATTTGCACCGCGATTTCGCCGTCTACGTCGTCGGTTGAAACGACAACGGGCAAAAGTATTTTATTGCCTTGCGCGGTGACGAAATATTTTCCGCTTTCACTGCTTTTCGCTACGTCCTCTTTTGCGCCGTTCAATTTTACTTCGCCCGCATCCAACTGCGGCGCATAGCAGTCTTTCAGCGTATACACTCGTTCAAGCGTAAGCGAATCTTCCTCTTTTTCTATAACGAACCGCACGCTATAATCGCCCTCGCCGAGCTTTAAGAACGTTTCTTTCAGATTGAAAAATTGCCCGACGTCTGCGGCGGAATCAAGCCGCCCCGCATTTTGCCACGCCCCGGCCGTTTCGTTGTAAATTTCCGCCGAAAGCGAAAAATCGTTGATTTCGCCAAGCGCGGAATACACTTTGAAATCGCTTTTTTTCAAAAGGAAATCCCGGCCGAGCGCAACAAGCGTATTCTCATTGATTATATACCCTTTCAAACCTACCGCCCGCACGCTTGCAACGATTTTGCTTGAGCCGCCGACGGCATTTTTTATCGTATAAATCAGCGAATATTCTCCGTTTTCCGAAAAGGCATAAGCGTAATTTTCGCCGATTTCAAGCATTTCACACCCCGCAATCGGCGTACCGTTCTTCTGAACGGTGAGGTACGTTTTCAATCCTTTTTCTTTCGGTTTTGCGCCGAATTCTACGCTCATTCCTCTAAGCACTTCTTTGTAGCGCGGAATTTCCGCGGCTTCCGTTTCCACGACAATCGGCATACGCAAAACGCGCTCTCCGCCGGGATACGCCCCGAATGAAAACTCTCTTGCCGTAAAATCGTTCTCATCGGTCATACCGCCGTATTCCGCGAAATACATGCCCGCCGCCTCGGGTGTGAACGTAACGTTTCCGTTCCACTGTTGTAGGGGTAACACTTCGTTTCCTTCGTTATCCGTTACGCGCACCGTGCCTTCAAAAGGCTTTTCGCCCGTAAGCACCGAACTTGCATAGGGCGCAGGCAAAACGTCTTTCATTCCTACGAATCTTTTACCGAACGGTGCAAGATACATGCCGTACCCGCCGTCGCTTTCAAGCAAGCCGCCTTCGCCGCCGAGAGACTGACCGTTAAGATGATATATTAAAAACGCCGCGCTTTTGCCTTCCGTCACGTCGGTTACGCTTACCTGCACATTGTATTTTTTAAACGTACTTTTTTGAAACGCCGCGCCGACTTCCCCGTCTCTCTTTCCCGCCGACGTTTGCGTTAAATACGAAAAATCTTCCGCGTCGTCCAGATCGAGGATCACTCGCTTATAGCATCGATATTTTTCCGCTTTTCCGTACACATACGCGTACACTTCTTTGCTTACGGGATCGAATCCGATATTCGTGGAATACCCCCCGCCTACGATTTCGCCGCCGTCGTTCCGCGCCCGATTCACAAAGCTCGTGCCGAATATCGCCGTGTTGTATGTGGTATTCGACAACCCTTTATCATTGTTTTTATATCCCGTGTTGTCCGAATACTCGGTATACCAACGCCCCGAGCCGTAATATTCTCCCGCCGCTCCGTACGCTACGCGCGCGTTCGGCGTATACGCGTTCCATTCCGTTCCGCCTTTTACGTACACCGTGAATTTTTCGCCCGTTTCTTCGTCCGTCACCGTGATTGCTATCTCGCGCAATTCTTCCGAATTCGTACGATCGTACCACGCGCCGCCGTCCCACCAACTGCCCGACGTATCTTTTACTTCCGTAAACGCGCGGAAATTCAACTCGAACAATCCCGAAAGCGAATTTTCAAACGTAAGACTCGCGCCCTTTGCCGCTGCGCCCGTCTGCTCCGTTTGAAATAAAATCCCTTTCGCAGTATCGTTCGTAAGCCCTTCCTGCGCTTCGTTCCCCGCTACGTTATAAGCTACGCTAAAACCGTTTGCTATAATCAGTTCCGCCGCGTTTCCCGTAACGCGATTCGACTTTTTTACGGTGAAGGGATACTCGTACGAAAGTTCCGCGCCGCTATATACCGCGCCCGCCGCGAACGTTTTTCTGCCCGCACCGCTTAACGATACGATTCCGCGATAAATCAAGGTATACTCGCCGTATTCTTCGGGCGTGAATTTTAACCCGCTTACATACTTCGCTTCGGCAAACACGGTTGTGCCGCCCGGAGCTTTTACTTCTACCGTACCCGTAAATTCGGGACTTTCGCCTAATACGCCGCGCAAAACCGGCTGCGGTAACGTATATTCGCGGTATTGTTTTCCTTCGGGCGTTTCCACCGCCGCCCCGGGCGCTACGGATGATACGATTTTACCGCCTTCGCCGCCGAGAGACTGACCGTTAAGATGATATATTAAAAACGCCGCGCTTTTGCCTTCCGTCACGTCGGTTACGCTTACCTGCACATTGTATTTTTTAAACGTACTTTTTTGAAACGCCGCGCCGACTTCCCCGTCTCTCTTTCCCGCCGACGTTTGCGTTAAATACGAAAAATCTTCCGCGTCGTCCAGATCGAGGATCACTCGCTTATAGCATCGATATTTTTCCGCTTTTCCGTACACATACGCGTACACTTCTTTGCTTACGGGATCGAATCCGATATTCGTGGAATACCCCCCGCCTACGATTTCGCCGCCGTCGTTCCGCGCCCGATTCACAAAGCTCGTGCCGAATATCGCCGTGTTGTATGTGGTATTCGACAACCCTTTATCATTGTTTTTATATCCCGTGTTGTCCGAATACTCGGTATACCAACGCCCCGAGCCGTAATATTCTCCCGCCGCTCCGTACGCTACGCGCGCGTTCGGCGTATACGCGTTCCATTCCGTTCCGCCTTTTACGTACACCGTGAATTTTTCGCCCGTTTCTTCGTCCGTCACCGTGATTGCTATCTCGCGCAATTCTTCCGAATTCGTACGATCGTACCACGCGCCGCCGTCCCACCAACTGCCCGACGTATCTTTTACTTCCGTAAACGCGCGGAAATTCAACTCGAACAATCCCGAAAGCGAATTTTCAAACGTAAGACTCGCGCCCTTTGCCGCTGCGCCCGTCTGCTCCGTTTGAAACAAAATCCCTTTCGCCGTATCGTTCGTAAGCCCTTCCTGCGCTTCGTTCCCCGCTATGTTATAAGTCACGTTAAAACCGTTTGTTGTAATCAGTTCCGCCGCGTTTTTCGAATATTCTTCCGCGTTTGCGCGCAAGCTTACGCCGAACGTTCCCGCGGCAAAGCACGAAAGCGCGCACAAGCACAACGTTTTTAATAATTTTCTTCGCATACGCCTCTATCCCGTAAACCGTCTTTTTCGGCGGAGCGCATCGTTCCTGCTCCACCGAAAACCTTTTGCCCGATTATTTCCCTAAATTGTTTGAAAAATTCGTCCACCCTTCCGCTTTCACCGTAGGCAATTCGTTAGGATCGCCGTTACCCGCGTCGGTTAAGCTCGACGTGATCACGTCCTGATGTATTTTTACGATTTTCACTTCCGGCTTTTTATACGTTTTCATCGTGATGCTCCTCCTTACTTACACATTCGCGCCGAAATATGCGTTCGCCGCCGCATAATAGGCGTACAATGCCCTTACGAGATTTTTTAAATTTACAACCGAAGTCTCTTCCGAAACAATTCCTTCCACCGCCGCGGCGTAACTCAACGCGCTGCACTTTATCGTGTAATCGCCGATTGTAAGCACTTGTTCCGCGCCGAGATCTTTTGCCGCAATATCTTCCACAGACACATAGTAATACCCTTCCGCTTTCGCCGCGCGCTTTTCCGCCGCCACGCCGCCGATAGTACAATCGAGATCGCCTTTGAAATAAATTCTGAGCTCCGTACCCGATTTCAGCAGCAGACTCATATTGATATCCGCGTCTTCGGCTTCGGAGGCTTCCGCTTTTTCGATAACGCCCGCGAATGCCGAAAGATCTGCCGCTTCCGCCGACGCCACCGTTTCTCCCGCAAAGTACGCGCGCGCCGCTTCGCAATACGCCTTTAATGCGTTTACTGCGTTTTTCAGCTCTGCGCTTGCGCTTTCCATGGCGTTTACCGCAACGATATAGTCGTTCACGCTATACGAAAGCCCCGCGATCTCCGTGCCGTTTTCCAAAACCGTCAGCGTGATTTTTTCTTGATAATCGCGCGCCGCCACGGGGTAAGAAAATTTATATTTGCCTTGCATTTCCCCGCTTGTTTCCGCTTGCACCGCGTTCAGCGCGATCGGCTCGCCGAGCGTTTCGCCCGCCGCGTTTTTAAATACTGCCGTTGCCGTGCTGCTTTCGCCCGTCAATTCGCTTGATAAATCGGCGTAATAATTGATTGCCACGTTGCCTTTCAACGAAACGGAAGCGTTCGCCACCGCCGCTTTTACTATGGGGAGTTCGCATTCCGCGCTTACCTTAACGTCGTCTTTGATCGTGCCGCTGTAATTGGAATTATACGTTTTACGCGTGTTTCCCGCCGCGTCCGTGCCGCTTGTGTACACGATTTTGTAGGTATCGGCTTTTTCGGGCGAGAAAGTAAGCCCTTGCCGCCACGCGGTTTCTTCAAGCACCGTAGCGCCCGCGCCGTTCAGCACTTTTACTCTTCCGTTGAATACGGGCGCTCTTTCCGCAAGCGAGCAAACCCCGGGCGCGGGAATTTCCGCCGTCATTCCGCTTTCGTAAATTTTCGCTTCGTACGTTCCGCCGACGGGCACGGGCGCGGAATCGCTTGTAAGCACGCCGTTTTCGCCGCCGAAAGACTGACCGTTAAGGCTCGCGATTAAAATTTTCGCGCTTGCGCCCTCGCGCACTTCGGGAAATTCGATTTTCGCCGTGTAGTTATTAAACGGGATATCGCGAAGCACGTTGCCCGAATCGCCTACGTATTTGCAATCGTTGTCGTTCGAAAGATCGGCGATCGTACGCAAAACCGTGCCTTTTCTATCCCAACGCGCGGTTAATCTGCCGTATACTTTATCGGTTGCGGGATCGAAACCGATTAAAGAAGGAACGTTCCCCGCATAAGTCTCTCCCGTATTGTGCACGGGCGCGCCGTAATTGCAAAACGACGTACCGAGAAGCGCGGTATTGTATGCGGTATATCCGCCGGCTACGCTCGCCAAAAATCCGCCGTTGCCTTCTAAACCGGTAACCCCGGGTTCGTCTCCCCATTGCCCCGTATAAGATCTGCCTGCACCCACGCTGCCTTTTTTATCTCCGTACGCCACGCGCGCCGTAGGCGTTATAGTATTATGAGGTTTGCCGTTTGAAATTAAAATCGAAAGGCTTTCGCCGCTGTCGCTGTCCGTCAGCGTGATTTTCATTTCGTACACGTCTGCTGTGGTATTAGCGTCCTTTTTCCAGCAAGCTTCTCCGTCTATGTTAAAAGGATTCGACGCTTGTTTTGCCGTACTATATGTATAATCGGACCAAACTCTGAAATCAATTTCGAACGCGCCCGAAAGATTCTCAAATACAATCGCGCTTTTAGCGGCTTCCGCGCCCTTTGCTTTGGAAACGAATGCCGCGCCTTTTCTTGCGGTAATTCCCTCCGAAATCGCCTTTTCTACATAAACGCTATCCGTATTATTCCACGCTTTTGCTTTCAATTCGGTTTCGGCTATGTTATAAGTAACGTCGTAGCCCTCGGCGGAAACGATTTCGCTCAAATTCTTAGTAGCCGAATTTTGCGATCCTTCCGCTTTTCCGCCGTTCGTTCCGCCGAAATCCGTTGCCGCGTTCGCCGCCGACGGCACAAGTACCGCAAGCGCGAGCATAAAAGAAAATAGTTTCTTCAAATGTTTTTTCATTACATTTTACCTCCTTACCGGCTTTTACCCTTGATGCCGTTTCGAAATTTAATATAAAAGCGAAAGGTTTTCTGCGCGCTGTTTCTCTTTCGCGTTTTATTCCGCATAAAAAAAGTGTATTTTCCGTTTTTAATTCGTAACGAATCATACGCCTGTTTTTGAAATCTTGCAAATTATTATAGCACACAAATTTTACATTTTCAAGATCTTTTTTTAAAAAATATTGTATTTTTTCGTTTATATACGAAATATTCAAATGTATATTTGATTTTTACTTGCTTTTACGTAAATTTTCTGATACAATTAAAAGCGTTATGAGTGATTTATCGAAAATTATCGTGCCTTTCACGTTTATGGATAATTTTTTCACAAAAGACAATTTCGACGTGCATACGTTTCACGCGCACCAAAGCATGGAGCTTTGCTATGTGGTTTCGGGTACGGCGGGGTGTACGTATTATCCGCCGAATCGGGAAGAGCCGGAAACGATTATGTTCAGAAAAAACGAATTTATCTTGATTCGGCCGAATATCAGGCACAAAGAATTTGTACCGAAAGAAGCGCATTTATTGATTTTCGAATTTCGGCATTTCAATCCGGAAATTTCCACCGTAACCTTTATCGCAAACAGCGATTTTACGGCGCTTTTGCCTGCGGCGAAAGAATTTATGCTGAATTTGAAACCGATCACCGTACTTACGGATTCGCACGAAGTGCAAAGACGGTTAAAAAAATTGTTAAAACTTTTATACGACGAACGGCACAATGCGCCATCGCCTTATTTCGGAGCATACTACGAAATTTATTTGAAATCGTTGTTTATCGAAATCGGGAAATGCGCCACGATGAAGCGGAATCTGAATTACAACAGATATATTCAGTATGTAGCTTCGTACATTCAGGGCAACTACGGAAAAAATGTTTCGTTAAAGCAAATTGCACAATCTCTTTCGCGTTCGCCCGTGTATTTAAACTCGCTTTTTAAAAAGGAAATCGGGCAAAGCATACGCGAATATTTAATTGCTACGCGCATGCGCGCGGCGTCTAAACTTTTGTTGGAGCAAGATTATACCATCAGCGCAACGGCTCGTCGCGTGGGATATTCGAATTTGCGTACGTTTGAAATCGCATTTTTTAAAACGTTCGGCATGTCGCCTTCGCAGTTTATTAAAGATAACCGCCCTACCGGGTTTATGTTCTGGCAATATCACGATTCCCCGCGCATCGGAGCGGATAAAACGATTTTTAAAGAATCGGAATAATCATCGGTTGCAATAAAAACGGCTTGCCGATCCGGCAAGCCGCAAAAGCGAATCAGAAATTCAGATCGCGGAAAATATTTGAAAAATACAGAAAGCAATATAGAAAACAAACCCGAACAAAGGTGTTCGGATTTGTTAGCAGATGGTGACCCCTTTGAAGTTAAAGACGACCTTTCGATTTCCTCAAAAGTTACGGTTTTTGATTTATTTTTGTAGTTAAACGTTATAACGTATCTATCGTCGTATAGATAAATTGAATTTACAAACCCGTCGATTAAACGTTGTTTGCCTTCTTTTGTGCTTATATCTAAGTTTTTGTAGTGATATAAAGCGTGAAGTATTTGCTCTTCTGAAACAACGGGGTGGTCTAATTCTTCTTGATAAAGCTCTTCTTGAAGAGTTTTCTTCCTTTCTTCAAGTTCGTCTAAAACTTGTTTAGTCTTGCTTGAATAATTTTTATCTTTTGCTAGATTTATGGGACAAAATTTTTAATTAGAGTCCATTAGGTATTATTATGACACTCCACAAAACCACTTGTCATTATTTTAAGCTTTTGATATAATAGAATAGTAATTTGGAGAAATTAAAATGAAAATCAATGCTTGGTGGTTTGAAAACAAACAAAACAAAATAGAAATTCCTCAACCTGAGTGGTTTACGCCAAGAACTCATTTTTCGGTGTGTTTAGAAAATGACAACTTTGTTTTTCCCTTAAAACTTTCTATTTGTGCAAATAAAGATGGAAGCGAACTGTTTTCTACGGAATATCAAATAAATGATTTACAAGATAGCACCGAGTATGAAATAATGCAAAAAGGCAACACCCTTTTATTTAAAGGCTTCGCTGACGAAGTGTAAGGTTTGCCTGATAGTTTAATGATACGCATTATTACAGCACGACAAGTAAATCAAGCTATCATCCCGCTTTTTTATGTAACAATAAGCGGAAAAACAACGGATTTTCAAGGTAATCCTTTTCAGGCAGCGGTTGTATTTCAACGAAAATTATTCGGTGGGAAGACACCATCTATTGGTATATGGAGCGATGCGAAAGGAGAATATTCCGTTATCATTCCTACGGGCAAATACGACTCTTTCTATGTAGACGATAACTCTTATAACGTTTCCTCGCTTGAAAATTGGAGTTGGAATATGCACGTTGATTGTGATGCAACGCACAATTTCAAGATTGGGAACGGAGAAGTTTATAATTTATCTGTTACCGAAGAAGAAAACAATTTAATAATTTCTTTTCGCCCCATGATTTTGCCGAGCATAAAAAAGGTTGAAACGAATATTTCTATCGAAGGCGAAAGCTATTTGTTGGTAGATATTCAGCCCGATATAGAGAAAGAAGATTTGAGCGTTTCAATTGACGGTCAAATTGTTCCCATCTTATCGATAGAAAGAGATTATGAAAAGATTATGGGCGGGGAGAAGAAAATTGCATTGATTATTTATAAAATCAAGATAGATAAACCCGAAATCATTAGATATAGTTCTTTGTTAATTTTAGAATATCAATCGTATGGTCAATATAAAACTTGTGGACAAGGAAGAACATTTATAAAACAATGTTGATTTTTAAGTTTGGTTAAAACTTAGCACAAAAAGTCAAGACTTGTAAAATAATTTTAGATATAATAAAATCGCGGAGGTTAAGAAATGGATTGGAGCGAAAGTTTACAAAACGCGATTGATTATATCGAAGAACACATTACCGAAAAAATTGATTATAAAGAAGTGGCTAAGCGCGCGTATTCGTCAAATTTGAAGGCGTTAAATTTTTTTCATACATTAAAACCGTTGCGCCGCAATCTTCTAAAATTTTTTTAATTTCTTCTCTTGTTTCTAATTTCCCTTTTAATAAAG
>ENA-UOOA01002348-UOOA01002348.1-human-gut-metagenome-genome-assembly--contig:-P61old-NODE-2348-length-27130-cov-5.688643_pt1 | contig 27130 bp, 25 predicted proteins | sample MGYA00242467_ERZ724014 | MGnify/ENA metagenome assembly ERZ724014 | reverse complement strand
GACTCCCTCCGCGCGGCCTCCCCGCCAGTCAAAGTTTTCGCGGGGAAAGGGAGGGGTTCGGGGAGGGGAAGGGGGGCCTTTTCCAAAAGGCTCCCCTTCCCCTCCCCGGTTGCTTTATTCTTCGCCGTCGAAAGCGAGGTTGGCGCCCATGACGGGGCCATAGTACATGGCGGCGTCGTCAAGGTCTTCCTCGATGCGGAGAAGCTGGTTGTACTTGGCGAGACGGTCGCTGCGGCAGAGCGAACCGGTCTTGATCTGACCGGCGTTCACGCCCACGGCGAGGTCGGCGATGAAGCTGTCCTCAGTTTCGCCGGAACGGTGGGAAACGACCGTCGTGTAGGCCGATTCCTTGGCAAGCTGGATGGCATCGAGGGTCTCGGTCAAGGTGCCGATCTGGTTCACCTTGATGAGGATCGAGTTGGCGATGCCCTCTTCGATGCCTTCGGCGAGGATATCGGGGTTGGTCACGAACAGGTCGTCGCCCACAAGCTGGATGTTGTCCCCAAGGGCATCGGTCAGTTCGCGCCAACCGTCCCAGTCGTCTTCGGCAAGGCCGTCTTCAATGGAGATGAGCGGATACTTGGCGGTGAATTCCGCCAGCCATTCGATCATTTCCGGGCTGCTCAGAGCGCCCTTTTCGCCGATCATGTACTTGCCGTTCTTGTGGAACTCGGAAGCCGCCGCGTCGATGGCAAGCACCACTTCGGAGCCGGGGTTGTAGCCGGATTCCTCAATGGCTTTCAGGATGTAGCTGAACGCCTCGTCGTGGTTCTTGAGGTTGGGAGCAAAGCCGCCCTCATCGCCCACGCTGGTGATGTGGCCATCGGCGGCGAGGATGGTTTTCAGAGTATGGAAGATTTCGGAGCCCATGCGCAGGCCGTCGGCAAACGTGTGCGCGCCGACGGGCATGATCATGAATTCCTGAATGTCCAAGTTGTTGGGGGCGTGAGCGCCGCCGTTGATGATGTTCATCATGGGAACGGGCAGCACCTTGGCGTTGACGCCGCCGATGTACTGGTACAGCGGCAGGGCCAGGGATTCGGCGGCGGCGCGGGCCGTGGCGAGCGACACGCCGAGCATGGCGTTGGCGCCGAGGCGGGACTTGTTGTCCGTGCCGTCCAGATCCAGCATGGTGTTGTCCACCTGCACCTGGCGCAGCGCGTCGAGGCCCACGATCGCTTCCGCGATCTCGGTGTTCACGTTTTCAACGGCCTTGCTGACGCCCTTGCCTTTATAACGAGCCTTGTCTCCGTCGCGCAGTTCCAGCGCTTCGCGGGTCCCCGTGGAAGCCCCGGACGGGACGGCGGCACGGCCTACATGACCGGAATCAAGGGAAACTTCTACCTCTATCGTAGGATTGCCGCGCGAATCAAGAATTTCGCGGGCCCAAACTGAAGCGATCGTGCTCATGGTCCAGCTCTCCGTTCTGCCCCTGAACAGTGTGTGACCTTGGGGACAGGGGCAAGCCTCCCGGTCACGGAACATCTTTTTTCACATACCATCAAACGCGGGGCACTGCAATGAGCCGCCGCTCCGGATCCCGCATCGCCTTGCCATCGCAACACATTTACCACAAAGCCCTCTGGAGGGCAGGCATGGCGAACACGCTCCGCCCCCTCACATGGCCATCACGCACAAACGGATGAAGGCACCGGAAGGGAAACTCTCCCAAGCGGGACAAGGCGGATTCAATGGCTTTTCAGAGTTCATGAAAGCTTCCTCCATATGTGGAAAACGTATTTCCCTTTCGGAACGCCTCGTCTTGAAACGTCTTTCCAAATCGTTTACCGTCCATTCTTTGGAGAAAACCCGGGAAGCCCTCCCGGGAACCGTGGTTTCCCATATCCCAGGAGATATCCCATGCGTACACTCGTGCTCTTGATGGCCGCCCTGTTTCTTGCGGCCGGGCTGGCCTCCGCGCCGGCCCAGGCCATAGGCGTCCAAAAAGAAATGAAGGTCGGCTTTATCTATATTTCCCCGATCGGCGAGGGAGGGTGGTCATACGCGCATGATCAGGCCCGCAAGTTCCTGAGCTCCCTGCCCGGCGTGACGACCTCGTATGTGGAAAGCGTACCCGAAGGGCAGGACGCCGAGCGCATCATCCAGAACATGGCCCGTAAGCATTACGATATCATTTTTGCGACCAGTTTCGGCTACATGGATTCCATGCTCAACGTCGCCGAACAGTTCCCGAATTCCACGTTCATGCACTGCTCCGGCTATAAGACCGCCCCCAACATGAGCAACTATTTCGGCCGGATCTATCAGGCCCGTTACCTTACCGGCCTTGTGGCCGGTTCCATGACCCAAAGCAACGTCATCGGCTACGTGGCGGCCTTCCCCCTCCCCGAAGTCATCCGCGGCATCAATGCGTTTACCCTCGGCGTGCGCGCCGTGAACCCCAAGGCCGAAGTCCGCGTGGTCTGGACCAAGTCATGGTATGATCCCGCCATGGAAAAGAGCGTAGCCAAGAACCTCATCAAAGAGGGCGCGGACGTCATCGCGCAGCATCAGGACTCCAGCGGGCCGCAAGAAGCCGCACAGGAACAGGGGACCTACTCCATCGGTTACAATACCGACATGAGCCGGGTCGCGCCCAGGGCTCACATGACCTCCGCCATATGGTCGTGGAACCCCGTCTACGAGAACGTCGTGGAGCAGGTCCGCGCCGGGACGTGGAAAAACGGCTCCTTCTGGTACGGCATGGAAACCGGCGTGGTGGATATCGCCCCCTACGGCCCCATGGTCCCGCAAAACGTGCGCGACTTGACCGAGGCGGCCAAGGCCGACATCAAAAGCGGCAAACTCGTTGTCTTCACGGGCCCCATCAAAGATCAGAAAGGCGTTGAGCGCATCCCCACGGGCATGGTTCCTTCCGACAAGGAACTGCTCGGCATGGATTGGTTCGTTGAAGGCGTCATCGGCACGATCGACTAGAGAACGCGTCTTGAAAAGGAGGAGCCCCGGAATGGCAGGATTCCCGTTTATGAGACAGGCGGAGGCATTCCGAAGCTCCTTGCCGTTTATCCTGCTGCTGGCCGTTTTCATCCTGCCGTGCCCCATGAGTGCGGCGGCGAAGCCACGGCCCGCCATTGCCTTCGTCCATCTGCTCCTGCCACCGGGCGGGGAGCCCCATGCCTCCCCGACGGGCTGGATCGGCAGCCTTGACCGGGCGCGCGATACGTTGGAATCCCTGCGTATCCCCACCATCGTATCTTCCGCCTCGCCCGGGAACGCCGAAGATCTGAACGAGCTTTCCGAGATGGATCCGGAAGTGCTGATCACCACAAGCCCCCTGCTCTACGCCGCGGCCTGCGACGTGGCGAAACGGAGCCCGAATACCGTGTTCTTCGCCTGTACGGATGAGACCGTGCATGACAACATGAGCGGGTTTCAGGCCCGCACCTACGAAGCGCATTACCTTGCCGGGCTGATCGCGGGCGCGCTTTCGGAGGATGGGGTCATCGGCTATCTGGCGAACGATCCCTACCAATCGAAAGCCTCCCGCCTTCGCAACGCCAATGCATTCACACTGGGCGCGCAAAAGTCCAAGGCGGCAATCCGGGTGCTGTACGCGCCCGGCAACGACCCCGATGAAGAACTCAAAACGCTGATTGCAGCCGGGGCCGATATCGTCGATTTGGAACGGGCACTCCCGTCCCTTGTGGAGCGCCTGCGCGAACATTCGGTGCGCTATGTGGGGACGGCGGGCCGTACCGTCGATCCTCTATGCCTCGCCGCGCCGGAATGGGAATGGAGCAATGCCTTCGGAGATCTGCTCACGCAGGTACGTTTCGGCATCTGGAGGCCGCGCAACGTCTCTTACGGCATCAAAGAAGGCGTCGTGGGGCTTTCCCCCTTCGGCCCGGCCGTACCCGAAACCGTGCGGGTTCGTGTCCGCGAGGCGAAGGAGGCCATCCGTAACGGGGCTTCCCCATTCGAGGGGCCTGTCCGCGATGTTTCCGGGTCCCTGCGCATTGCGGAAGGGAGCGTCCCGGATGACGCAACCCTGCGCGGCATGGACTGGAGAGTCCAAGGGCTGGAGCCTCTTCCGCTCACACCGGACGGCCTATAAAGGCAAGGGCTTTAAGGATGCCAGGAGGAGGGGGAAGGCCTTTTATGAAGGGGCATCATCCCTTTTCCAACGCATCCGCCTCTTTTACATCCTCTACCGGAAAACGAGCCTGAAAAAAGCCGCACCCTATTGAAACGCGCATCACGCATCTTCCTTTCCGTTTCACGCCCGTAGGGAAACAGCACCAGCCCTGCGGCATATCAGCCGACTCCCCATCAACCGGGAGCCTAGCGGATTGGAGGGAGAAAAAGGGGGCACGGCGCACCTCTCCCCTTTTCTCTTTCCAGCGGCCTGTTGCTGCCATTGAGCCATGCCATACCCAAATTGACGATGCCATGCGGCTCCTGTATGGCTACACCATGAGTGACGAACTGGAACATTCCGCAACACTCCGGGCTCGTGCGGCCTGCCTCAGGGAACACAGGCTTCACTTCATCCTGTGCTTTGGGGCGTTCCTTGCCGGAGCAACCGGAAGCCTGTTGACGGCGTCGTTTCTCAAAGCGAACGTTGCCGCCCCAAACGGCACACTGCTCGCCGAGGGGCTTGCCATGCTCGGTGTCATCGGTCTGGGCGGCCTGCTCTCCGCTCTCTTCCGTTGCCTCTCTTCCCGGCACAGCCGCCTCGGCAAATCCGTCCTCTCCCAATACCCTGCGGAATCCGTGGATCCGAAGGCCGTTTTTCAGGAAATCGATGCCGATATCCTCCAGCACGGCAAACGGTTCGGCGGGCTGTCCATCGGAAAGGAATGGGCCATTTTTCAAGAGGCCATGCTCATTTCCCGCATCCGGGGCATCTTCTCCGACATCCTCGAACCGGAACGCGAACACGGCGAAACGGCCTACCTCCTTTGTCTGGTGGACGCTGACGGCTCCATACTGGAAGCCTCCCTTCCTTCCCGGAGCGTACTGGACAAAGCCCGCGCCTGCCTGCTCGAAAGCGTGCCCGACGCCGTTTCCGGCGGCTTTGAAGCCATGACCGACTTCATGAACATGGACGACGAGGGCAGGCGGGAAATCAACCGCCGGGTGAACGCGCGCCGACAGGCCGGAAAGCCCGTTTCCTTTTCCTATGCCGGGCCCGACGGCGTTCCGACGTCGCTGGCTACGGAACAGACCGTGGAAGAAGGCATCGCCCGCATCAAGCCCGGCGACATGCTGGTTCTGACGCCCCTTTCGCCGCTGTTCCTGCCTTCCGGGGAGGAATGCCTGTATATCGCCTGCGAGCAGGACGCGGGGCAGACGGAAACGCTGCGGCTTTCCGCCTACATACGTCGCGGTGACGACTACCTGCGCGTGTTCAGGGAGATGCCCGGACGCGAAGCCGGCCTCCTGTTCCGGGACTGCTTCATGCGCCGCGCCGTCCCGGACATCGCCGATTGGCATGTGCAATCATGGGAAAACGATTGGCCCGAAGAGCGCCCGCTCCTGTTCGTGGACGACAAGCGTTTCGAAAACACATCCTTTGAGGACGTGGAAGCCGCGCTCGACGGCGTGGACGGCGGCGATTACGGCTCGTTCTTCCTGATGTTCCCGGGCGGCTATGATGGCTACCTCTCCCTCAACGGCAGGCAAGGGGACAACTATGTGGTGGAAGCCGCCCTGCCTGACGAGGACAGGTACTTCAGGATCGCCACACCGCGCCGGGCTCAGGTTCTCTTCTGGTTTTCAAGCTATTACGAAAAATCAAGGCTTCCCTATATGGAAGAATGGAAAGACGTCACCAAAGAAGTGAAAAAACGGCGCGGGGAAGCCGACTGAGGGGAAGCCCCGGCTGAACGGCCCCTGTGGAGACAGGATCATGGAAAAGGTGTTTTCGGACAAGACCGAAGAAGGCATCCGGCTTATATGGATGCAGTTCGATCCTGAAAAAACGGCCGAGGGCGTGCGGCTCCTGCGCGAGGCTGCCGATGCGGGAGACCCGGACGCCTTGTGTTTCCTCGCCCGCACGTACATGGGCGAGCGGTACGTTTGGGAATATGCCGCGTTGGAAATCAACGGCGAAAAGGCCGCGTCCCTCCTGAAAGAGGGAATCCGCCGGGGCAGCGCCTGCGCCGTGCTCCTCGCCATGCGTTGCGGGGAGCTGACGCCGTCGGCGCGCAAGGCCATGCCCTTCGCCTCCCTGAAAGAAGCGCGGGACGACGTACTGGGCAAGGCCAAGGCGGGGCATCCGTTCTGCCAATACATGATCGGCAACACGTATTACTTCGGGGACTGTTTCGAAATCGACGGCATCGATCCCCAAACGGCCTTCCATGACCCGGACGGACTGCGCGCGGATACGGCCCGGCGGGCCCTTCCTTGGCTTGAAAAGGCTCTCAACGGCGGCCTCTCCGATGCGGCCAAAAACCTCTACAACCTGTTTTCCGGTTCGGAAGGCTTCCCCAGGGACCGGGGCAGGCAATGGGAAATAGCCCTTCGGGGCGCGTCGGCAGGCAATCCGTACTGGGAGGAACGGTGCGGGAAAATGTGCCGCGAAGAAAACGGCAGGGAAGCCGAAGCCATGCGCTGGTTCCGGCAGGCCGCGCATCACGGGCAGGCCAGCAGCTGGTTTCACATAGGCTCCCACTATGAGCGCGGCCTCGGCGTAGACAAAGATCCGGCCAAGGCCGCCGAAGCCTACCGGAACGGCGCGGAAAAAGGGTCCTCCGACGCACAGCAGGCGCTGGGCGTCATGGCCGCTTTCGGGCGGGGCGTGCCGCAGGACCCCGCCCAAGCCGCCTATTGGCTGCGTCTGGCCGCTGACGACGAAAAGCCTCTTGCCTGCGGCGTATTAGGGCACTGCTACCTACGCGGCCTCGGTGTCCAGCAGGACGATGGGGAAGCCTTTGCCCTGTTGGACCGCTTTGCCGAGGCATACGACAGGGAAAAGCCCGATGACGGAGAAACAAGCACGTACCCTGACGAGCTTGTGGGCATCGTCTACAACGGCCTTGGGGAACTGTACGCCGATGGGCGCGGGGGCCCCGTGGACATCAAGGAAGGCATACGATGCTTTCAGGCCGCCGCCGAACTGGGCAACGGCGACGCCCGACGCAATCTCGGCCGATTCAAAAGGAACTGGTTCGGCAAATGGGTGAGGAAATAGCCGCAAGCGAAGACCTCCGCCTCCCCCAGCAAGATCATGCGCATGTCCGGCGGACGGTTTCATCGGCACCCCGGTGTCCGCGTCGTTTTTCCCTTTCCCCTTCGCTTTCCGGGCCACCGTGCCCGCCCGCCTTCTTTCCCATCCTCTTTTCATGGCCCCCCAGTACCCGAGGCGGTTCCCCCGTCAGCCCTCCTTCTCGGCAATACCGCTACATATCAATAGGATACTGGCGCACGTTGCTCCGGAGCGCGGCCCTGCTCAAAAAGCCCTCTCGAGAAGCTCCCAAGGGTGCCACCCCACTTTGCCGTCCCAACCGAAATACGGCCTTCGTGTGGCAACAAGCCGCTGCTCCGCAAGCAATTGAATGGCCACCGGCGGCGTGGCGAGCTTCGAGGCCTTACGCTTCGCGCCGTCGAGCGTCCCTTCGTACTCAAAATGCCTCCCATCGCCCAAACGGATGATAAACAGGTGTTCTGACTTCATATATAGGGCTCCTGTTAGTCTAATAAAGAAGCCATGCTATGATAGAATATACGGTCTTTCAAGGACGATGAGATGTTTTATGATTCAAGGTGGTTTCATGCTCATGATACGAAGCGGCCTTCCCTCCGGCCCGCTTTCGGGCCATCTCTCTGCCCCCTCCGCGCCAGCCGCCTTGGACACCCCGATCTTCCTTGCGCCGCGCCCCATTCACCGCCTTCTCGTGCATCTCCACTTTGAAATCGTCACATCCCGAAGGCAGTGTGCGGGAAAAAATTGCAGGCACAGGATCCGATACGTACGGAAGCCTTTGGAGAAGGACGGATAGCGGAATGGAAAAAGGAAGAGGCCGCTCTGACGGGCTTGGAGGAGAGGAAACTTTTCTCGAGAACTCCCCATCCCCAATGCCTCCAGACGCTTTCAGCGCTCATCCGTTTTGTATCCTGTACGGCGACGCCCAGACGCCCTTCCTCCTTCACGGATACCCACGCATACGGATTGTCCGTACAATCAATACAAACGTCACAATAAGGCCACTGTTCCGCCACGAACGGCGTCTAGGTTCTCCCTTGCCTCATCCTGAAACGGATCAACAAGGAGAACCTCCATGAATGCCGATCACAGTCGCCGTACCTTCCTGCTGGGCGGGCTGGCTACCGGAGCCGTGCTGCTCGCCGGGAAAACCTTCCTGCACCCTTCCGCAGCCCACGCCGCCACGGAAGCCGTCACCCTTGACGTATGCGTCAACATGACGCCCGAGGAAATGGCGGACAGATCCCAGTACGTCATGGCCGCGTGGAAATACCTTCAGGACGCCGCCGCGGAAATCGGCAACCCCGGCTTGCGCGCCGCCGTACTGGACATCATGAAGAACCCGGCCCCGCTGCTGGCCGAAGGTGACGCCAAGGCCATCATGGCGGAACTGAAGGGGCAAGGGCTGCTCGCTCAGGACGCCAAGGCCGTTTTCCCGACCTGCGCCAGCACGAAGAAAAGCCCTCAGCCTTTTTACACCGCGCCCGGCAGCGGCTGGAACAGCCACCATATTTATCCCGGCGGGCTGGTAACGCACACGGCCCTCAACGTTGCCTCCTGCAAGGCCCTGTACGACAACTATGCCGATATGTTCGGCCTGAAGCTCGACCGCGACGTGGTGCTCGCCTCCCAGCTTCTCCACGACCTCCACAAGCCGTGGGTCTTCCAATGGCAGGCGGATGGAACCTGCCGCAAAGAAGAGCCCCTTGCCGCCACCGGAGAACACCACGTCCTCAGCATCGCCGAAAGCCTGCGGCGCGGCCTGTCCCCCGAACTGTGCGTGGCGCAGGCCTGTGCCCACGATCACCCCGGCGCGGCCGCGTCCGAGCAACTGGTGGTGGGCTGGCTGAAGGCCGCCGCCGTCATCAACGGCAAGGATCCCTTCAAGGCCGGGCTTGTGGAAAAGGACGGCAAAACCCTGCCCATGCCCCGCCGTATGGAAGGCTTCGTCACCCACCTCGCCGACCATGACTGGGTGCTCAGCGTACCTGCCGCCCAGTGGACCGTGGACGCCCTCAAGCAGGTCGCCGTCCGCTCCTATGGCATCAAGGAAGCCGACCTGACCAAGAAGCCCTTCAACCAGTTCCGCAACTACGTGCTTTCGCAGAAGACCGCCATGCAGCTTTACGGCGCGTACAGCACCAAAGGGCTGGACGGATTGACCGCCGAAGTCGCTGAAATCGTACGCGCCTGATTTTCACTGTGTTTCTCAACAAAGGAATCTTTCATGAACACACGCATCATTCCCGCCCTGCTGGGCGCCCTGCTTTTCTCCGGCGTCGCGGAAGCCGCGCCGAGCATTTATCCGGTGGATACGGCCCGCTTCCTGGGCGGGAGCCGTTTCGACTTCAAGGTGGAATTTGACGGCGAACTCGCCGAAAAGGACGCCAAAGTCCTGATCAACGGGCAGGACGCCAAGGCCGTTCTGGGCGCGAAACCCGAATTCATCGCCAAGGAAAAGGGGGCCGACGCTTCCGCGCTGCTGCTGCGCGGCGCTTCGCTCAAGCCCGGACAGTACAAGGTGACGGTGGAGAGCCCCACCGGGAAAGCCTCCGCAAACTGGGACGTATACGGCACGCCCGACAAGCCCGTCGCCAAGAACGTCATCCTGCTCATCGCCGACGGCCTGAGCATGGGCCACCGCACGAGCGCCCGCCTCATGTCCAAAGGCGTGACCAACGGCATGTACAACGGCAAGCTGTCGATGGACACCCTGCCCTACACCGCCATGCTCGGCACATGCAGCGTGGATTCCATCGCCGCCGACTCCGCCAACACCGCCTCCGCCTACATGACCGGGCACAAGTCCAGCGTGAACGCCCTCGGCGTCTACGCGGACCGTACCCCCGACTCGCTGGACGATCCCAAGCAGGAAACCATCGCCGAACTGCTCCGCCGCACGACCGGCAAATCCATCGGCGTGGTTTCGGACGCCGAAATCGAGGACGCGACCCCGGCTTCCGTGGTCGGGCATACCCGCCGCCGCGCCGACAAGGCCGAAATCGTGGATATGTTCTACAGCGTGAAGCCCGACGTCATCATCGGCGGCGGTTCCGCCTACTTCCTGCCTCAGAACGTCCCCGGCTCCAAGCGCAAGGACGACAAGAACTACGTCGAAATGTTCCAGAAGGAAGGCTACGCCCTCGCCACGTCCAACACCGAGCTTTCCAAGGCCGTGAAAGGCAACCCCGACAAGCTGCTCGGCTTGTTCCATACCGGTAACATGGACGGCGTGCTGGACCGCAAGTTCCTCAAGAAAGGGACCGTGTCCAAGTTCCCGGATCAGCCCGATCTCACCGACTCCATGCGGGCCGCCCTTTCCGTGCTTTCCAAGAACCCCGAAGGCTTTTTCCTGATGCTTGAAGCGGGCCTTGTGGACAAATACAGCCATCCGCTCGATTGGGAACGCGCCGTCTACGACACCATCATGTTCGACAAGGTCGTCGCCATAGCGCAGGAATTCTGCGACAAGAACCCCGATACCCTGCTCATCGTCACCGGCGACCATACCCACTCCATCAGCGTCATCGGCACCGTGGACGACAACCTGCCCGGCGAGCTCATGCGCGACAAGGTGGGCATCTACGCCGAGGCCGGCTATCCCGCCTATAAGGACGAAAACGGCGACGGTTACCCCGACGACGTGAACGTGTCCAAGCGCCTCGCGGTGTTCATCGGCAACTACCCCGACTATTACGAAACCTACCGCCCGAAGATGGACGGCCCCTTTGTCCCGTCCGTCAAGGATGAGAAGGGCCATTACATCGCCAATGCCGCCTATAAGGATGTGCCCGGCGCGCAGCTCCGCATCGGCAACCTCCCCCGCACCGAATCCACCGGCGTCCACTCCATCGACGACCTTGTGGTCGGCGCGCGCGGCCCTCATGCCGACGCCTTCCGGGGCTTCATGAACAGCACGGAAGTCTTCCGCATCATGTCCGAAGCCCTCGCGCTCGGAAATAAGTAGGAAAAAGCCGAAGGGAGGGCGCTTCCTGCCGAAGCCCCTCCCTCTCCTTTTGCCTTCTTCCACAGGAACCATCCATGAAAAAACTGCTCCTCCTCTTTTTTGCCCTGCTCTGCCTGACGGGTACGGCGAAAGCGGCGACGGCGGAACTGTCGTTCGACGAACTGTATAGCGGGGGCGGCGTCCTCGGGCTCCAGTTTTCCGACAAGGTAAAAAACCTTGCCGGACAGCGCATCACGATCAAAGGATTCATGGCCCCGCCGCTCAAGGCCGAGGCAGCCTTCTTCGTGCTCACACGCGAACCCGTGGCCCTGTGCCCGTTCTGCCAATCCGACGCGGACTGGCCCGACAACATCCTCGTCGTCTACCTTTCCTCCAGCCAGAGCTTCGTCCAGAACAATACCACCATTGAAGTGGAGGGCGTGCTGGAAATCGGATCGCACCGCGACGGAGACACCGGATTCATCAGCCAGCTCCGGCTGCGGGACGCCCGCTTCCGCACGCTGTAACAGCCGACCCAAGCAAGGATCTTGTATGAACGGGCTCGAACTTCAGGACATCCTCCTCACCTTTCCCGAAGGCGGGCGGAGGCGCACGGTCCTCGACATACCGTACCTTAAAGTGACCTCCGGCGAGCACATCGGCATCCGGGGCGCCTCGGGATCGGGCAAAAGCTCCCTCCTCAACGTCGTGAGCGGGCTTGTGCTTCCGGACAGAGGAACCGTACGCTGGGGCGCGACCGTACCCGGCGCGCTGCCCGAACACGAACGAGATCGCTGGCGCGGGCAACATATCGGTTTCATCTTTCAGGACTTCCAGCTTTTCCCTGAGCTGGAAGCACTGGAAAACGTACTCCTGCCCGCCACCTTCACCGGATGGCGCATCCCGGAAGCCTTGATCCGGCGCGGGCGCGGCCTGCTCGAACAAATGCACGTCTGCCCCACCCGGAAAGTACGGGCGCTGTCGCGTGGGGAAAAACAGCGGGTCGCCATTGCGCGGGCCGTGCTGCTCAAACCGGGCATCATTCTGGCGGACGAGCCCACGGCAAGCCTTGACGAAGCCAACGCCGGGCAGGTGAGCTTGCTGCTCTCCGGGTACGCCCGGACGCTGGGCAGCACGCTCCTTGTCGTAAGCCATGATGATGCCGTGCTGGCGGACATGGACAGGGTGCTCGATCTCAACCGGGGCATTGTGCGGGAGGCGGCATGAATCCGTTGATGCTGATCAAAGGCGAACTGCGCCGCTCCTTCGGGGGCATTCTGGCGCTGGCACTGGTCCTCGCGCTGTCCCTCAGCCTCGGCGTCGGGGTCAGCATGACCGAACGGGCGGTACGGCAGGGCACGGCGCGGGCGGGCGACGCCTTCGACCTTCTGGTGGGCGCGCAGGGCAGCAGCGTACAGCTCATGCTCGGGGCGGTCTATCTGCGCCCGCAGTCGCTGCCGCTGGTTCCTGGGGGCGCGGTTACGGAAATCCTGACGCAGGAAGGCGTCGTCTGGGCCGCGCCGCTGGCCTTCGGCGACCGCTGGAACGCATCCCCGCTGGTGGGGACGAGCAGGGATATGGTCACGCTCGGCGGCAAACGGACGCTCGCGGAAGGCAGGGCCTTTGCCGCGCAGGACGAAGCCGTACTCGGCGCGGGCGTCCCCCTGCGGCTCGGAGAGGCGTTTTCCCCCATGCACGGGCAGGTCTCCGCATCCCACAACGAACACGGACATGTCCGCTACAAGGCCGTAGGCCGCCTGCCGGAAACGGGCACGCCGTGGGACAACGCCATCCTCATTCCCATCGAATCGGTCTGGGCCGTCCACGATGCGCTTCCCGATGCGGGGCATGGCCTGCCCCTCGGGCATCTTTTTGAAGGGAAGGGTTCCCCGCTGCCCGGCGTTTCCGCCGTGGTCGTCAAGCCCGAAAGCATCGCCGCCGCCTACCGCCTGCGGGCCTTTTGGCAGACGGCGACCCTCCCGGATGCGGACGGCAGGCCGGTGAACATGCAGGGCGTCTTTACCGGCGAGGTGCTGACCGAGCTGTTCGCCACCCTCGGCGACATGCGCGACATCATGACCGGCATGGCCTATGCCGCGCAGTTCGTGGCCCTGTGCGGGGTTATGCTGGTCGGCGGGATGGCGGTATCCATGCGCAAACGGATGCTCGGCACGCTGCGTGTGCTCGGTGCGCCGCGCGCCTATCTGGTGCTCAGCGTCTGGTGCGTGGTCAGCGTCAGCATCGCCGTGGGCACGCTGGCGGGCCTGCTGTTCGGCTGTGGCCTTTCCGAAGGTGCGGCGCTGCTCATGTTCCGCCAGACCGGGATCATGCTCTCCCCGCAACTTACCCTCGCCGAAGGTTCCTTTGCCGCAGCTTCCTTCGCGCTCGGCTCCTTGTGCGCGCTGTTCCCCGCCTATATGGTCTACCGCAAGACGGGAGCCGTCGCATTGGGGGATAGCGAATAGCCCTTTCCCAAGAACCGACGCGGCATTTTACCGCTTCCGCGCAGGCAAAGCGAGCCGGTACCTCTATCCATTGGCTCCGGAATCCGCACGACTCCGAAAACTGGAACACGGACCAGACGCAAGGCTTCTATTCCGACTTCTACCAGTTCGAGGAAGACGCCCTCGACGAGGACAAGCTCGGCTCCAACGCCCATCCGCAGGCTCAGGAAATAGCGACGGCACCATAGCCGCCCTCGCCGCCGAAGCCTATCCTCCGCACGAAAAAACTCTCAGTGGAGCGATAACGGCACAGCCCGCATCGAATGCCCCCGAAGACAGAGGGAGGCTTTCCTTTTGGCATGGTGTGGAACGGGAGGCACGGAGTAAGCGGAGGCAAGATGTCCGGGGCTACGAAAAGGCTCTACCCCGTCTGCGGGCGCATTACTTCGCCAGTACGGGGGAGATGGCTCTTTCCTGCCGATAGGAGAGGTCCACCCAAGGGAATTCGCGGATATGGCGGGACACCATCCTGGAGCCGCCCGCAAGATTCGCGGTAGGCTGGAGGGGGTGCCCGCCTGCTCACGATAGGGCTAGAAGGGATGGTTTTTACCCTTTGAAGAGGGGCAAGCACGCCATAGCATAGCGTACCGTGCCATTTGAGTACCGCGTCACCTAAAAAAGCGGCGGAAACACGCCACACAATACCGAGTAAGGAAGGAAACGCGCCGCTCAGTACCGTACTATATATTCTATAAAAGAAGGAATAAGAGAGATCCCGGTTAATATGAAAAGGGAACCTCTCCCCTTGCCGGCCCCCCAAGATAGGGACTCACGTTCGGAATACTCCGAACGCTCGACGCCGCACCGGGGAGCATGACGAAAAGGCCACCGCGAAGGAAGGCAGGGGGCAGCCTTTGAAGCCGATCCTGCTATGCTCGGGCTGTACAGGTCCGACTTGAACAGAAACGAAGCACAGGGGAAGCACGGCAGAGGTAAGGACTCACGAAATAGCTGGAGCGGTTCGGGAACGGGCCACCTCTTTTTGTGGCCTCCCCTCCCCGATGTTGAGGGGAGAAGGAATCCCCCTGTATTGCCAATCTGAACCCCGGTTTTGGGGAAAATGACTAATTCTGGGCAAAATACCTCTCGGAGGCCCGCGGGAGCTTTGGACGGGGTACAAGAGCTGGCGCGGCGGGCGTGGGATTGTGTATAGGGCTACCCATGCTGGGAACCTTCACCACCCTTCGCCTTCCATACAGAAAAAACCGGGACAGAACGCCGGACCATAAAAAAGCTCTCACAGTGAATATCTGTAAGAGCTTGATTTTGATGGTGGACCCACTAGGACTTGAACCTAGGACGGACCGGTTATGAGTCCGTCCGTTGTAGCAATTCCAGACACTTAACGACCATTCACAACCCTTAACGATTGTTCCCATATTTTCTTGACACAATACATAGTTACGATCAATTTTATCTTCACGAATAGTAACACAATTTCACCCTCCATACAGAAAAAAACTGGGACAGGACTGGGACAGAATTGTGGGGGAGTGCTGTTCATGGCTCAGAATTGGAAACCGTCACAATTTCGCGGCGTCCGGTATCGTGAAGACGCCACACGAAAACATGGTGTGAAGGCGGATCGCTATTTTGCAATTCGATACCAGTTGAACGGAAAGACAAAGGAAGAGGGGATAGGCTGGGCATCCGAGGGGATGACGGCGGCGAAGGCCAATGAGATGCGCGCTATGCTCATGACCAATATCCGGGCCGGGGTGCGTCCACAGTCTCTTGCCGAAATGCGAGATATGGCAGAGCAGACACGGCAACAGGAAGAACGAACAGCCAAACTCCGAAAACGCCAGAGTACGACCTTTGCCGAATTCTGGGAATCGGACTACCTCCCCGCCGCAACAACATCCAAGAAACCCAAGACGGTTGCCAGTGAAACATGGATTTATTCCAAGTGGGTGAATCCGGCTCTAGGCATTGTTCCTCTACAAGCTCTTGCTCCGTACATGGTGGAATCCATTGCCTCCCAAATCAAAAAAGAAGGGAAAAGCGCCGCCACCATTCGCCACTTTCTGGCGCTCATATCACAGGTGTGGAATCTTGCGGTATCCCGCAACATTGTTTCCGGTGATAGCCCCACCAAACGAATCAAAAAGCCAAGGACGGACAATCGCCGTATCCGCTTTTTGACTCCGGAAGAGGCGCGGCGCCTCTTAGAAACTCTACGGGGTAGAAGTCTAGATCTACATGACAGTGCCCTACTCTCCCTTTTTGCCGGGCTACGGGCTGGGGAAATTCATGCGCTGACATGGAGCGACGTAAACCTTGATGCGAGCACCCTCTATATCCGCGACCCCAAGAACAAGGTAAGCCGTCATGCAATTGCAACCCCGGAAATCCGGGAGATGCTGACGAGAAGAATACAAGATGGACAATCTCCCACCTCTTTGGTCTTTCCCGCCAAAAATGGAAAAATGCGTCTGAAGATCTCTAAATTGTTCGATAAGGTTGTTACAGAACTCGGTTTCAATAAAGGCATTGAAGACGCCCGGCAAAAGGTGGTGTTTCACTCCCTACGGCACACTTTCGCCTCATGGCTGGTGCAACGTGGTGTCCCCCTCTACACAGTGGCGGAACTCATGGGGCATACCACACTAGAAATGACCAAACGGTACAGTCACCTTGCCCCGGACACCATGCGCGCCGCCGCAATGGGTTTATCCGGTATACTGGATAAAAAGCCCGTCAAGGTAATGCCGTTCCGAAAGCGGATCGCGGAAGAAAGCGAGTGATACCCTGAACATCACGATATTTCCCCGGCTAGGTGCGGCGTCATGAACCGCGCCGAAAAGACGGAACCCTTACCATCCTGCCGGGGCACTCATAAGGGACATCCCATAAGGGGGGATTTTATGTTCAACCGTATCCATATTATTTATTTGGCTGAATCTTATTCGTTGCTTTATAAGGAATGTTTAGAGTTAGCAAATAATCTTTTAGCTTACATAAAAATCAACAATGGATATATTCTTGCTGATAAAATTGATGATCTAGCTAAATTTTGGTCAAAAGAATCAGTATGCAATCAAGAAGTTCAAAGTGCAGGCAATAAAATCACCATTGAACTAGCATATAATATTATGACTTCTATAAATGAAAAAACAAGTATTGTATTAACTGAATCAGAAAAAAATTATATAGCTATGCGATGTTTTATTCTTGGTTCTATGACAGTAGATAAGCGAGAAGCTATATTATTTTTACACAAACATGGTTATACTTTTAAAAAGGAATCAAAAGGTATTAGTCGTTATTTGGTTGAAGACATTATTAAAACGATAGATATTAATATGAATAATTATCGTGATTACGAAAAAAATACATCTCCTGCATTTTCTGTAACAAAAGAAAAAGCTGCCCCTGTTGAGGAAGAGGAACAGGTGTCAGAATTGATACTGACAAGGGAGGCGGTGCTTGCGGAGGTACTCAAATGGCATATGACAGAGCCGGGAGCGCTCTTTATCTATGTCGGGCTACTGAGGCTTCAAAGGAAAAGTAACGAGGAAGTATATCGTATTGCATGGAAATGTTACGGGGAAAAAATTCCAAAGGACTTTGGGCGAAGTGTTCGCCACCAGTGGGAGAGATTTTTAGATTTCGCCGGGCAGAGGGGGATGGATCGCGCAATGCTAAACAACATGATTTCCTGAACCAGTACGACTTTCCCCTATCCTTCCGCCCTTTTCCTCCCTATGTGTAGATAGCCTGTTAAAATAACAGGCTATTTTTTTTATATCTTTCCGCCTCATTCCTTCTATCTTCCTCATCTTGATCCGTGCAATTCTTCTGTCATCAAAAATGGTTACAGGAGGTTATACGCTATGAATGAAGGTTTCATTGAAGCATTGCGCCAGACGCTTCCCCCTACGTTTTCCCGGCAAATCGCGGCGGCGAATCTGGCGGGCATCTATAGTGCAGGCAGGCTTGCCAATTTGGATAGTAAGGGCGAAGGGCCGGGAGGTGTGCGGCTTGGGCGTTGTGTTGCCTATGAGCGCGAATCCTTCCTTGCATGGCTGGAGGGACGGATCAACACGCCTTCCAGCAATAAGCGACTGGGAGGGTGTGCCTGATGCTCAGAAACACGAAAAGCCGAGGATTGCGCCCCTCGGCTCTCCAGAAAAAGACATTTGTCTTAACAGGACAGGAAAACGATAACATCCCCACCTCTGCCCTGCAAGGCTTTTGTTGTGCTACATGTGTCTACTTTCGCGTCGTCAAGCTGGAGTCCGGTCGGGTACGCAAGCTGTGCTCCTTCACTGGTGAGCGGTTAACCCTTACTGGAGAGCCTCTCTGTGAGTTTCGGCAGGTGGAAGGAGGTGCGGCATGATGCAGTGCATTTCCTCCCCACAGCCTGCTCAGGGCTACCTTTGCGCCCGGTGTGAGCATTCATCCGCCCGCGCATGGTATCGGCTCTCTGAGGTCATTCAGTGCGATTTCCGGCGTACTCTGATGCCGTGCGACGCCGCGCCTGTCTACTGCCCTAACTTCAAGTGCGCCGATGTGACCGCCGCTCCAATGGTGTGGGAAGGAGGTCGCCATGCGTAGCCTCTTGACCCTGCCGGGGGTTTTCGGCGATAGTGGCGTTCCCCAAACTACGATAGGCGTAACTGACGCCTTCCCCGTGCCCCACACGGCGGAAAAGAGCAGTCATATTTGTTTCTGTCAGCAAGCCACTAGAGGTGTATCCTCTGGCTGGTTTCGATATTGGCGGGACAACGTCCTGATGTTCGTGAGACTCAGGCGGCTTATCGTAGGCCGGGGAGCGTTGTTTCCGCCTTTTTTTATGCTCAAATCCCAAAACTACGAGGTTCCCATGTTTCAATTCTTCCTTTCCAACTGCGGGGTTGCTCATGAGTAGCGACACCCTCCAGCGCTTCGCGGATCAGCTGCGGGAAGCCGGGCTTGTGGTTACCCATGTAGAAGCCGATGGGTTATTGCACCGCTGCGGGACTACTGACAAGCCGAACAGCCATAACGGGGCATACAAGGCGTTCCTCGATGCTCCGGCTTCTATCTGGTGGAAGAACTGGCGCACAAGTGATGAAGGTACATGGTGCGGGAAGTCCGGCAAGGATATGACCGCCGCCGAACGCGAAGCCCTGAAAGCCCGCATTGCCGAAGCCAAGGAAGCCGCCCGCAAGGAACAGGCGGAACGGCACGCCAAGGCCGCCGAACTTGCCGGGAAGCTCTGGGAGGCCGCACACGCCGCAACGGATGCCCACCCCTACCTTGCACGCAAAGAGGTTCCCGCCTTCGGGTTGAGACAGGCGCAGGACGGGCGGCTGATGGTTCCCGTGCTGGATGCGGCGGGCCTCCCTCAGTCCCTCCAGTTCATTGCCGGAGACGGTTCCAAGCGTTTTCTGTCTGGCGGCAAGACTGCGGACGGGTATTTCCCCATTTCGGCAAAGGACGGTGGGAAGGATGGGCCGTTGCTGATTGCCGAGGGCTTCGCAACGGGCGCAAGTTTGCGCTTGTCCACGGGCTTCGCCGTGCTGGTGGCCTTCAATGCCGAAAACCTTGAAGCCGTGGCGCGCATGGCGCGGAAACGGTACGCGGGCCGGGAGATCGTGTTGTGCGCCGATAATGACGTAGAGACGCGCAAGCCGGACGGCACGCCGTGGAACCCCGGAGTCGAGGCCGCAACCAAGGCCGCCGCATCCATCGGCGGGAAGCTGGCGGTATGCCCGGCACATGAGGGCCGCACCACCGACTTCAACGACCTGCACCAGGCAAGAAGTCTTGAGGCCGTCCGGCAAGCGGTGGAGAAGGCGCGGCGGGAAGACCCCGGCGTGAAGTACCCGGAAGGCTACCGCGTCATTCAGGGCGGGAAGAACCCCGGCCTGTATCGGGACGAGAAGCGCGGGGAAGATTACGAGCCCGTGCGGATTGCCCCGCCGCTCCGCATTCTGGGACGGACGAAAAGCGACGGCTCGGACAACTGGGGGACGCTCCTGCAATGGGTTGACCCCGCCGGGAAGGAACACCGCTACGCTCTCCCTGATGATGTGTTGCAGCGGCAGGGGAACGATTGGGCGGCGGCTCTGGCGTATCAGGGCTATTCCATCCGCCGGGGCAAGGCCAACGCCTTTGCCGTGTTCGTTCAGGAGTTGCAGACAACCAAGTTCGTAACCTGCACGGCGCGGGTGGGCTGGCACGGTTCTGCCTACGTCATGCCGGATACAGTCTACGGCGCGGACGAGGGGACGCTTGTGCTTCAAAGTACGGGGCACGAGGGCCTTTATACCGTTACCGGGGATGAAGGGGCATGGGCGGAACTTGCGCGGTTTTGCGTGGGCAATACGCGGCTTGTCTTCGCCCTGTGCGCGGCCTTTGCCGGGCCTCTCCTGCGCCTTGCCGATGTCGAAGGCGGCGGCTTCTCCTTTGAAGGCGGTTCATCCTGCGGAAAGACGACATGCCTACAGGTGGCGGCGTCCGTGTGGGGCGGGCCCGCCCACATGAGGCCGTGGCGGGCGACGGACAACGGCCTTGAAAGCGTCTGTGTCCTGCACAATGACAACCTGCTCATTCTCGACGAGGTGGGGCAGGTTTCCGCCAACGTCCTTTCCGAATGCGGCTACCTGATAGCCAACGGCATGGGCAAGACGCGCTCCGGCAAGGATTCGAGCCTCAGGAAGTCCCACACATGGCGGCTGCTGTTCCTGTCGTCCGGGGAAATCGGTTTCGCGGAAAAGCTCTCTGAGAAGGGCTTGAAGGCGCGAGCGGGGCAGGAAGTCCGCTTTGTGGGCATTCCTACCGACGCCGGGATGCTCTCCGAACTGCACGCCCTCCCCGACGCCGGGGCCTTGTCCAACCGCCTCAAGGAACTCGCGGTCCAGCACTACGGACATGCCGGGCGCGCCTTCCTGCAATGGCTGGCGGACAATAGGGATGATGTCGTCAAAAGCGTGGGGGAAATTCTCACCGTAGGAGTGACGAGGCTTTGCCCGCCGGATGCGACGGAACAGGTGCGGCGCGTGGCGCGGCGGTTCTGCCTTGTTGCCTATGCCGGAAAGGTTGCCTGCGATGCGGGCGTGTTGCCCGAAGACATGGACGTTTGGGCTGCCACCGTCTCATGCTTCAACGACTGGCTGGCTGTGCGCGGCGGGGCCGGGGCCGGGGAAGATGCGGCGATTCTCTCTGCCGTGCGCCTGTTTATCGAACAGCATGGAGCGTCCCGCTTCCAAGACATAGACAACCCCGCCGCAACGTGCATCAACCGCGTTGGGTTCCGGCGTGCGACAGGCTCCGGGATTGAATATGCGATCCTTCCCGAATCCTTCAAAAGTGAAGTGGTCAAGGGGTTCTCCGAACGGCGGGCCGCAAGGGTTCTGACCAATGCCGGATGGTTGCGCCTCGAACGTCCCGGACGGTTGAAGACCCGCAGGACATTGCCGGGAATGGGGCGTCAAGATTGTTACATCGTCATGCTTCCCGAAAATGAGGAGGCAGAACAATGAGCGCAATCAAACCATATCTCAAAACACTGTCCCAACCGTCCCAATTGTCCCATTGCCATATGTATCAACACTTTTCAGTGGGACAGTTGGCAAAAACAAAACTGTCCCACAAACAAAACTGTCCCAAAGTCTCATCGATGGTCGCCCCTCCCTTTGGAACAGTTGGACAGTTGGGACATTTTGAAAAAACCGAACTGTTCCACCGAAAAGTGTTGATACTGCTCGACATGGGACGGTTGGGACACTTGGGACAGTCGAAAAAATATGACTCAAATCGATTTTCAGGGGATGGCGAATGACTCCTGACTACGAGCTTTCTATTTCCCCCTGCGCCACGCTTCGAACCAAAGACGAACCAAAGGCCGCTCCAGCGGTTCGAAGCAAGAGCAAACCAAGTGAAACGCTGCATCATGGGCATCCCCCAAAGGGTGTCGATATTCCCGACTTCCTCCATCGTCTGGCGGCTATCGATACCAACATTGATGCCCTGTTGGGTTGGGGATTGGCGCCACACCTTCAGGATGGGGCACTCGTCATTGACGGCATGGACGCGCTGGACGCCGAAAGTCGGGCCGGACTGGAACGCTGGCTTGCCCATGCCGGGCCGAATGGTGAACCGCGCCGGGAACGTGTGATTCGTGCCCTGCGGACGGGAAGGAGGTGTGCCGCATGAAGATTCTTTGCGATACCCGCGAACAAGCCCCCTACACCTTTGACCGCTACCAAGGGGTGACGGTGGAACGGGCCGCGCTGCAAACGGGCGATTACAGCCTTGCCGGGCTGCATGACCATATCGGGCTTGAGCGCAAATCATTGGACGATCTGACGGGCACCCTCACCAAGGGCCGGGAACGCTTCCAGCGCGAATGTGAACGCGGGCGGGGACTGGACTATTTCGGGCTGATTATTGAGGCCAGTTTAGAAGATGTGCGGAACCACGCCTACCGCTCTCAAATGACGCCTCAGAGCCTTTTGCAGACGCTTGCGGCCTATTCCGTCCGGTACGGGCTGCATGTCCATTGGTGCGGGAATCGGGCGGGCGGGGAGTACATGACCTATTCCCTCCTTCAAAAGTTCCTCGCGGAACAGGAGGGCAGGCTTAAGGCGTTGATCAAAGCGCATGGGGATGCGGCGGCATGAATAAGGAATCCTGCACAAACACGCAAAAACAGCCCTTACGCGGCGAAAAGGGGCAATTCCTTCCCGGAGTATCCGGGAACCCCAAAGGACGCCCTCGAGGGGATTCTTGCCATGCTCTCAAAATGGCACGGCAAGCGGCTGAGGAAGTAGCGATCCCAAAATTGGTTGAAGCTGCAAAAGGGGGAGATTTGGACGCCTGCCGGGTGCTGGTTGCTTATGGCCTCCCCCGGCAACGCCCCGTAGCAATCCCTGAACCTGTCGCCCTACCGGAGACGGGCAATCTTTCCGAACAGATGCAGGCCCTATTGCGCCTTGTCTCTGCCGGGGAGGTCTCTCCCGCCGCCGCGAACGAGATAGCCGGAATCATAGCTACCGCCGCCAAGGTGGACGAGGTGACGGAACTCCGGGAACAGGTGGAATCTTTAAAGCGGGTGCTCAATGCCCGAAAGGACGGAAAAAGAAGATGAATGTTGAAATGCTGCGCAAGGAATACGACAAGCTCACGCCCTTTGAACGTGCCGCGATGATTACGAGGGAATCCGTTGGTCTTAAACGCGATTCTGAGATTGAAGCCCTCCATACTCCCACTTTGTTTGATGCCCTTTGGACAACGGCATGGAACAGTAACTTTTTCCATGTAGCGGCGTTCGCAGGATTCAAGGCCGTATGTGCTGAAAAGTTTTCCCTTTTGCATTTAGCCTTTACCGAAGAAAGGCCGGGACTCGATGATCCCGCCCCCGATAATATGTTGGAAGCTCAACATGTTGCCGTGGGCTGGTTAAGGGCATTGCGGCGGCTTGGAGAGGAAACCGGAGCACCTTTTATGGACTCTATAAAGATTCTTGATCCTTTCTATGCAGAGCGACTTTTAGCCGCTTTTGAGGATGAGGATATTGATGATTCCCAACAGTACGCCTTTCTGTTGGAAGTATGGAAAGCAGTCACAACACATGTGAATGCAGAAGATCAATACAGGCTGGTTGAGTTTGGGACGCCTCTAAAGGGAAATCGATATGAAGAAGCTGTAGCTACTTTTTGGAACTCGGATAAGGAGGCTAAGGCATGATTCGTATCCAGCAATACAATACGGGCCCCCGGCGTATCGGCATCGGCGGCATTGATCCGGGGTATCAGCAACCGCGCATCGGGAACATCGCGGCTACGGCGGAGAACCAGCTTGCAGGCACGGTTCTGGAGGCCGGAAAAGCCCTCACCAACGTGGCTATCAAGGAATACGTGAGCACGGAGACGACGCGGGTATCTCAGTCGCTCCTTGCCATGCAGAAAGAGCTTTCCGCCGAACGTGACCGCTACATGGCGGAGAATCAGGGGCAGAACGCCATTGAAGCGGGCCAGCACTTCGAGAAGTTCGCAAGGGAGACGGCTCAGAAGTATTTTCAGGAGGGCGGATTCTCCGGTCGCTTTGCCGAGATGTTCAACAAGCAGGCTGCATTGTCTGGAATTCATTTCACTGAGCAGGGGCAGGCTTACGCGAAGCAACAGAAGGCCGCTTGGGATAAGTCCGTTCAAGATGGTGAAATTGAAAATTTCCTCAATTTGGTTGCCAAAAATCACGACAATCCAGAATTCATTGAACTGAACCAGCAAGCCTTGTTCTCGCGTCTTTCTGATATGCGTCCGGGGCTGGATAATCGGGCTCTGTTTTCCCAAATCAACAAGAGTTCAGCCGGGATTATCGTTAAGGGCTTCCTTTCCCACGGGGATCTAAAAGGAGCCGAGGGAGCAGTGGAGCATTACCGCGATCTTCTTGGCAGTGATGTAAACCAGTATGAAATAGCAATCAGGAATGAGAAGGAACGGTTAAAGGCTAAGGCAGAAGCGGACAGGGCAAAAGCAGTGAGCAACCTTCTTTTCGGTTTGGAGGATGCCAAATATGCGGCCCGATACATGGGGGATACGTCTCAGTTAACGGCAATAGGAGAACAGTTGAAAAGGCTTGGGGACACCAAACGGGCAGAAATCGTTTCTCGCCAGGCGCGTTTCTGGAGCGCAAATAATGAGGCGAGGGATTACGCCGTAAGAGCCCCGATTGAAGATATTGTTTCTTCCATCACTGCCTTGGATAAGCGGCTTACAGCCGAAAAAGATAGCCTGTCTGTTGAGGAGTTCCAAAAAGAGTCACAGCGGCGTGATGCCATGTCAGAAATCCTAAAGGACAGGGTTGCGGCGTTGAAGGCTGACCCGGCATTGGCGGCGGATCGTGACCCAGCCGTGGTGCTTCCCGATGGGGCAACCACTGGAGACAGGATCACGGCAAGGATGGAATATCAGGCAATGAATGGCATTACTGAGAGTAACCGGATGCCGCTCACCAAAACGGAAGCCGCAAGCCTTGCCGAGAAGTGGCAGAAAGGCGGTGTGGAACAGAAGGCGGCTCTCCTTTATGGGGATGGCGGTATAATCAAAGAGTTTGGCCCGTATGCTTTGAATGTCATGGCACAAATTGGGATTTCAGAAACGGAACAGGACTATGCACAGCGCGTTATGGACAATCCCGAAAATGCCACGGCTGCAAGCACCATCCTAACAGTACAGAACATCAATGAAAAGGATTTGCCCAGTGTGAAGGTGACGGACGCTCTCGAAGATGTTCTAGAAAGAAGCACCGTATACCAGAGCCGTAGGGCAATGACTCTCAAGGTTGACTCCGCCGCCGCCCTGAGCGCCGCAAAGCAACTTGAAACCGTGGCGGAACGAATGCTGAAACAAGGCTATTCGGCGGATGAAGTCGTAAAGACCCTTGATGCCGGAGTGGTGGGCGTTTCGGATTCCAATATGGCCTTAACCTATCCTGCCGGGAGATCTGCAACGGTACTTGAGCAACGCTTGAATCGTGCCTTTACTGATGACCTGCCGGGCTTCTTTGAGAATGATCCCCGCCTGAGCAAGAACCCGCTAGACATCAAATACCAGATCGCCCGGTTGAGGAATGTCGGCGTTTGGACAAATGCCCCTGACGGAAAAGGCTATGTCCTTGTGGACGGAGTGACCAAACGTCCTGTGACGGACGGTAATGGGAATATCTTTACTGTGAAATCAAAGGATATTTTCGAGAATCCGTATTCTGCTGTTCCTGATAGTCTTCTGAATATTCAGGGAGGTGCGTGGTAATGTTTCTTTGGAAACCCAATTTAGCCTCTCCGCTTGAGGAAGAAGTGGCACGCCGCACCCCGTGGATGAGTGCCTCAGAGTTTTTAGGCCTGACGCTCTCTCATGCCTTTGAGCGCAGTAATACGGCTGGTTTGTTGCTGGAAGATACCCGAATAGCGAGGGCGGAAAAAGAGGCCGGAACTTTTGATGATATGTGGTGGATTGGCGGCCTTACGGGAACCCCGGAAACCAACCGCAATGCCTTATCAGAGGAAGACTTTAAGGCAAAGGGATACGACCGCAACGGGAAGATCGCCTACACTCCCCGGACGACTGAACAGCGGGCACAGATTGAGGCGGAAGTGTTCGACCGCCGCGAGTATGAAAAACAACTCCTAGAAAGGGAAAATACGGGAGCGTGGCGCGGGGCTCTGGGCTTGGGCGCGGGGTTGCTGGCAAGTCTTCCCGATCCTGTAAACTTGATTCCTGTTGGCGGAACTTTGTCAAAAGGGGCCAGCATGGGGCGGCGCGTTCTCTCTGGGGCAAAATCCGGGGCCTTGGGCACGGTGGTTGCCGATGCCTTTCTGATGCCCGAATCCGCCCGCAGGGGGGAAGATGTGGGCTTCTCCGATCTGGCCCTCGACGTGACGTTTGGCGCGTTGCTTGGCGCGGGGATTGGGGGAGTTGGGGGCATCCTGCACAACCGTAGGGTGAAAGGGCTTTCCTCAGAGCGTCGCTTGCTTGAGGGCGTTTTGACCGATGCGGGGTACAATCAGGCTGATGCCCGGCGGCTTTCGTCCTCAACGGTTGAGTTTCTTGCTGATATGGGGGATAGAGCCACCCTTTCCCAAACCGTGCGCCAGAACCTTGCCGGGTTGGACAGGATAAATGCCGGGAGGCTGCTCGACAGAACCATGCTGGCCCTTGAGCGGGGCGAACGCTTGGATATTGGGCGGTGGGCGGAAGAAATGGGGGCGCGGCGCTCCTTTGAGGTGGCGGAACGCATTCAAAGCGAACAATCCGCCTTAGCTGCCGGGTATGATCGGGTACGGGATAATCCGCTTGTCGGTTCTCCTGATGAAGTTCTAGCCACTCTTGAACCTGAAGATATTGAGCGGGTGTTGGTACACCACGGCCCGGCAGTATTGAAGGGAGGGGGAATTAAGGTTCAGGGGAATCCCCTGAAAAATGCGGGATTCTCCAAGCGTGGCTTTGGGCTGGTAAAAATCATATTCGCGCATGGAGAGAAGGGAAACAAAACGCCGGATATGCCCCCGGTATCCAAAGAGGACGTGCTCTCTATCCCGCGTTTCTTGCGGGAGTATGAACCGATTATTCAAGAGCATTTGCCTGCCGGGGACGGAATTACCAGATGGAACATCCCCAGAGAGGACGGGAAACACCTTGCTATCGTGGCAGGGCGGGGGCAGGACGGGCCGGACTCCCGACTGGTGAGCGTTTTTGTCGACGATCCGCAAAAGAACCCTACCGGACAAAAAAATCCCGCTTTGAGTCTCCCCTCCCGCCGAAAGAGCAGTGAGGGGGATACTGGACAGGGGATTTCGAGTTTCACACCTGACAGCCAAAGCGGGAAAGAAGGCTTGCCTTCTGTTCCTAGGATAGGGGGGCAATCCCTCCCTGTCAATGAACGTCACCTTGACTTCTCCGCACCTGAGCCGGAACCGAAAATAACCCCGCCGACGCTTGAGGAATCCGCCAGACTGGAACAGGAGGCGGCGACCTTGTGGACGCTTTGGAGGCGTTGCTTGTAGGAAGCGGGAAGCGG
>ENA-UOOA01002340-UOOA01002340.1-human-gut-metagenome-genome-assembly--contig:-P61old-NODE-2340-length-27196-cov-11.900298_pt1 | contig 27196 bp, 23 predicted proteins | sample MGYA00242467_ERZ724014 | MGnify/ENA metagenome assembly ERZ724014 | reverse complement strand
TGCGCAACCGCACCTTCGACGAGATCGCCATTGGCGACAGCGCCAGCCTCGAACGCGCGTTTTCGCCGCAAGACATCCAGATGTTCGCGCTGCAATCGGGCGATGATGTGGATCCGGAATCTTCGGTGTCTTCGCCCTCGCGGGACACCACCGAGGCCATTTGTGCAAACGTCCTGATCTCGGCTGTGCTGGGAACACGCCTGCCGGGGCCTGGAACCCAATATGTCAGCCAGAACCTGCGCTTGCTCGGAGCCGTTCGGCCCGGCGACAGGCTGACCGTGCAGATGCAGGTGAGCAGCAAAGACACGGCCACCCATCACGTCACGCTGGACTGCACCTGCACCAGCCAGGAGGGGGTGGCGGTTTTCCAGGGCCAGGTAGAGGTCGTAGCGCCCACTGAGCGCATTGAAAGAACGCGCACGGCGTTGCCGGAAATCCACCCGGATGCGCAGGGCCACACAGGCCTGCAACGCCTGCTGGCGCACGTCGCGCACTTGCAACCGATTCGGGTGGCCGTCGCCCATCCCTGCGATGCCCCCAGTCTGTCCGCTGCGCTCGAAGCACGCCACGCGGGGTTGATCGAACCGGTGCTGGTCGGATCACGGGCGCGGCTGGAAGCAGTCGCCACCGAGGCCGGGCTGGATCTGGCCGACGTCGCCATTGTGGACGTCCCGCACAGCCACGCCGCTGCGCAGCAAGCCGTCGCCTTGGCAGCCGCAGGTGAAGTCGAAGCCCTGATGAAAGGGAGCCTGCACACCGACGAACTGATGTCCGCGCTGGTTTCGGCAGCAGCGGGGTTGCGCACCAAGCGCCGGGTCAGCCATTGCTTCCTGTTGCAGACACCGGCCTATCCGCGCCCGTTCATCGTCACCGATGCAGCGATCAATATCGCCCCGACTCTGGAACAGAAGGCAGACATCATCCGCAACGCCATCGAGCTGGCGCAGGTGATCGGCGTGCGCGAACCCAAGGTCGCAATCCTGGCCGCGGTCGAGACGGTCAGCCCGACGATGGCGGCCACGCTGGACGCTGCGGCGCTGTGCAAGATGGCCGATCGCGGCCAGATCACTGGCGGCCTGCTCGACGGGCCGCTGGCCTTCGACAACGCCGTCTCCATCGCCGCTGCGCGTACCAAGGGGATCGTTTCCGAGGTCGCCGGGCAAGCTGACATCCTCGTCGTGCCTGACCTGGAGAGCGGCAACATGCTTGCCAAGCAGTTGATCTTCATGGGCGGCGCAGCCAGCGCCGGGATCGTTCTTGGAGCCAAGGTGCCAGTCATTCTGACCAGCCGCGCCGACTCGCGTGATACACGCATCGCCTCATGCGCGATCGCACTGATGCTGGCCCACCACTATCGGCTGTCACCCCCTTGAGCCGACTTATCGGCAACTTATTAACCCCCTCTTTTTAATCCACCCCTTTGGAGGAAACACCATGCAGTACTCATTCTCTGGCCGCGTAGCCCTGGTCACCGGTGCAGGGTCTGGCATTGGCGAGGCCATTGCCCGGCTGCTTGCAAGCAACGGCCTGAATGTCGTCGTCTCGGATGTCAGTGCCGACAATGCCGAGCGCGTCGCCAAGCTCATCAACACCGATGGCGGCCAAGCCGTGGCCAATGTGGCCGACGTGGCACGCATCGACCAGGTTCAGGCTGCTGTGGCCTGCGCAGTCGATATGTTCGGCGGCCTTCATTTTGCGGTCAACAACGCCGGTATCAGTGGCGACCAGAGCCCAGTGGGGGAACTGGATCCTGCCGCCTGGAGCCGGGTAATCGATATCAACCTGAACGGCGTGTTCTATGGCCTGCGCCATCAGATTCCCGCCATCCTGCGTTCGGGTGGCGGCGCCATCGTCAACGTCTCTTCGATCCTGGGGGTGGTCGGCGATGCAGGAAACCCAGCGTACGTCGCAGCCAAGCACGCTGTTACCGGGCTGACCCGCTCGGCAGCGCTGGCCTATGCGGCCAAGGGAGTCCGGATCAACTCGATCCATCCCGGTTACGTGCGGACGCCCATCCTGGATTTCCTCGACGAATCGGCCCTTCAGGAGGCTGTTGGCCTGCATCCGATCGGCCGTCTGGGTACATCGGACGAAATCGCCCATGCCGTGGCGTTTTTGCTATCGGAAGGAAGCAGCTTCTTTGCGGGCACCCAGCTCATCGCCGATGGCGGCTACACGGCGCGCTGAGTCTGAAGACGATGAGACAGCAGACACCCCCGCACACCTCGGCGAAGTCGCGCGGACGGCGCGCAGAGAGGACGACCTGATGGACGTCACCATGGCCCGCTCCGGGCGCCGCGAACACGGACTGATCCTTGTGCTGAACTGCGGTTCATCCAGCATCAAGTTTGCGGTGTTCGATTCCTCGGCCGCGCCACTGCCGCGTCAGGCATTGTGGAATGGCAAGGTGCAGGGAATCGGCGGCGCCAACCCGGATTTCGGAGAGACCGGAGTTGCGCCGTTCTCGATCGAACTGGACACGGCACATCCGTATCGCGCCGCACTGCGCCTCATCCGCGATCGTGTCAGCCGGCGGCTCGACGGCCGCCACGTAGGTACGGTCGCCCACCGTATCGTCCACGGCGGCAGCAAATACTCCATGCCCGTGCGCCTGGACGCAAATGTCCTGGCCGACCTCAAGGGCTACATTCCTCTGGCCCCGCTGCACCAGCCATTCGCGCTCGAAGCCGTGGAGATCCTGCTGCGGGAGCAGCCAGATCTGCCACAGATGGCTTGCTTCGACACGGCCTTCCACCACACTTTGCCCCAGGTCGAGAAGATCCTGCCGTTGCCCTACGCCGCATGGGAGCGCGGTCTGCGCCGGTACGGATTTCACGGCCTGTCGTATGAGTACATGGCTGAGGCTTTGCCCGAACGCCATGGCGACGCGGCGCGCAGGCGCACCATCGTTGCCCACCTGGGCAGTGGCGCCAGCCTGTGTGCTATGCAAGGACTCAAAAGCGTGGCCACCACCATGGGTTTCTCCGCGCTTGACGGGCTGATGATGGGCACCCGCACCGGTGCGCTCGATCCAGGCGCCGTGCTCTACCTGATGGAGATCGAGAAGCTTTCACTGGAACAAGTGGGGCGCGTCCTCTATCACGAGTCCGGTCTGCTCGGCGTTTCGGGAATCTCGGCCGAGCCGCGCGTCATTGTCCGGCACGAGAACGATGAAGGTGAAACGGGTGAGCGAGCGCGCTTGGCGCTGGACCTCTACGTGCGTCGCATCGTGCGCGAGATCGGTGCCTTGGTTGCTGTTCTGGGCGGTCTGGACATGCTGGTGTTCACGGCAGGTGTCGGTGAACACAATGCGTTCATTCGCGAGCGCATCGGTGCGGCACTGGGTTTTCTGAACATTGCCCTGGATACCGACGCCAATGCCAGCCACGCGGCGACGATTTCCAGCGACCACAGCCAGGTCATCGTGGCGATCGAACCCACCAATGAAGAGTGGATCGCCGCCAGCCATGCGCTGTCCTGCCTGGACAGGGAGAAGGTGCGATGAAGATCGATGCCTTCCATGGATTCACGCTCGCCATTCTGCTGTTGTTTGTGGGCAAGGGCTTGGTAGCGCGTTCGGGCATCTTGCGTCGATACAGCATCCCGGAATCCTTGGTGGGCGGCTTGGCTTGCGCCTTGGTTGTCTTCGTCCTGTACTACGGGATGGGGGTCACGGTCAGTTTCGATCTGGAAGCGCGCGACGTCATTCTGCTGTACTTCTTTGCCGCTATTGGCCTGAGTACCGACGCTCGCACGCTGCGCCATGGTGGACGCCCTTTGCTGATCCTGTCGGGACTGGCCATCGGGTTCATGGTGCTGCAGAACCTCGTTGGAATGGAGTTGGCCCGCGCATTCGACCTGGATCCGCGTGCCGGACTCATGGTCGGGTCCATTTCCCTGACCGGCGGGGTGGGCACCACCTTGGCCTGGTCCGATTACTTCGTTGAAGCCCTCGGCATTGCTCAGGCGCAGGAACTGGGGATGGCGGCGAACATGATCGGCCTGATCGCGGCCTGCACCATCGGTGGCCCAATCGCAAGCCTGCTCATACGCAGATATCAACTTCGCGCCTCCGGGGACAGCGCCCTGGAGATTGGCACGCTGCGCAGCGATGAACAGCATGCCCGTCTGGACTACTACGGCTTGCTGTTGGCATTGCTCTGGCTGAACTTCGCCTTGATGTTGGGCTCAGGAATCAATGCCTTGGTCGCGCTCACCCCTGTCACGCTGCCCGCCTTTGTGGGCTGCCTGCTGGCCGGAATTCTCCTGCGCATGGTGGCCGACTGGACGAGGCCGAGTGGGCGCGGACGTTTATGGAACTGGCCGAGCATGCAACCAGGCATCGCCCTGGTCTCCGACATGTCATTGGGCCTGTTTCTGACCATGGCGCTGATGGGACTCAGGCTCTGGGAGCTGCAGCCTGTGCTTGCCTTCATCACCGTGGCGATGTTGGTGCAGATCGTCCTGGTCATCGCATTCGTTCTTCTGATCGTTTTTCGGGCAATGGGCAGGGATTACCAATCCGCAGTGATATGCGCCGGTTTCGGCGGAATTGCGCTGGGATCTACCGCCACCGCCATCGCCAACATGACGGAGGTCACTCGGGAGCATGGTGCTGCGCGCGAGGCGTTCATTGTGGTGCCCCTGGTGTGCGGGTTCGTCATCGACATTGCGAATGCGCTGGTGATCAGTCTGATGGCCTGATAGGAAGAACAAATTAGCGGAGTGAGTTAGCAGGCGGAGACATCTCTAGCACGCTCGCTGGCACAGTGTCATCGCAAAAGCTCTGATGACATGGATACCAGTGTGCATGAACACAAATAAGCACAACTACCCCCGTGTTCATACGAGGGCGCTCCATCTATTTGAATAGCAATAGAGGTAATGCGTTTTGACGGAAAAAAAGAACGGTAATAATTCATCGACAATTGCTCCAGCACTGGATATGCAAGCACATGTGGCTTGGGCACAGGCTTGGTCCTCAATTTCACCTGAATCGTCGTTGCTGGCTTGGACGGACTGGGCGAGCCATTTGGCGAACAGTCCTGGTAAGCAAGCCGAGCTTCTGGCGTTTGCGGGCTCCCTGTCTGAGCAATGGATGTCTCTGCTGAAGAAGAGTCTGGTCAGTCCGGACCAGGAAGTTACGCCTCCTGAGCCGTCACCGGCCTATGACCGTCGCTTCAATGATCCTGCATGGGATCAATGGCCCTACAACCTTTACCGCAGTTCATTTCTTATTCAGTCCAAATGGTGGGAACAGGCCACACAGGGTGTGTGGGGTGTTGATCCACAACACGAACGTCTATTGGCGTTTGGCGCAAAACAATGGCTGGAAATAGTGTCGCCCACCAACTCTGCGCTTTTTAATCCCGTTGTCCTGAGAAAAACAATAGAAGAACAAGGTGCCAACCTGGCGCGTGGCATGTCCAACTTTCTCGATGACCTGCGCCGACAACTGTCCGGTGAGCCCCCTGCGGGAACCGAGAACTTCGTCGTTGGGCGCGACGTGGCGGTGACGGAAGGAAAAGTCGTTCTGAGAAATCGACTGATCGAACTGATTCAGTACACGCCCACTACCGAGAAAGTCCATCCCGAACCGATCATGATCATTCCTGCCTGGATCATGAAGTACTACGTACTGGATCTGTCACCGCATAACTCGCTGATACGGTATCTGGTTGCGCAAGGGCATACGGTTTTTTGCATCTCCTGGAGAAATCCGGATGCTGAGGATCGAGATTTGGGCATGGATGAGTACCTGGAGTTCGGCCTGCATGCAGCGCTGGACGCTGTGACTTCCGTTGTCCCCGGGCATGGAGTCCACGCGGCTGGCTATTGCCTGGGCGGAACGCTACTGGCCATTGGTGCTTCAGCCATGGCGCGTGATGGCGATACGCGGCTGGTGTCGGTAAGCCTGCTTGCCGCACAGACGGACTTCAGCGAACCGGGCGAGCTGAGTCTTTTCATCAACGAGAGTCAAGTGGCGCTGTTGGAAGCCAGCATGGCTCAAACCGGTTATTTGACCTCCGACCAGATGAGCGGAGCTTTTCAGCTACTGCGCTCCTACGATCTCATATGGTCTCGCATGATTGACGAATACCTATTGGGCGATCGCCGGCCAATGACCGACCTGATGGCTTGGAATGCCGATGGGACTCGCCTGCCCGCGAAGATGCATTCGCAGTATCTCCGACGCCTTTACCTGAATAACGATCTCAGCGCGGGGCGTTATCCCGTCACGGGTCGCCCCGTTTCAGTGGGAGACATCGCTGTGCCGGTGTTTTGCGTCGGCACTGCCTCGGATCATATTGCGCCTTGGCGCTCGGTTTACAAGCTGCATCTCCTGTCTTCGGCCGAGCTGACTTTCGTGCTGACCACTGGAGGACACAACGGCGGCATCGTGAGCGAGCCCGGCCGAGGTAAGCGCCAATATCAAATCCATACCCGCGCGGCCGGTGATGGATACATGGCGCCGGATGAGTGGCAAGCGACGATGCAGACGCATCCGGATTCCTGGTGGCCCGCATGGTCGGCGTGGCTGCGAGAGCGTTCCGGTGATGTTGTTGCGCCTCCGCTCATAGGTGCTGAATCCAGTGGATACCCCACTGTTTGCGACGCCCCAGGGGAATATGTACGCAACTGAATAAGCGCATACCGCGTCCGCTATTGCGACACGGTATACGCAATATCTGTTCGTCACCCCGTTTTACTCTGATAACTGGAGACATTCATGTACTCAAGAATCCTGGTTCCGCTCGACGGAAGTCCTACTGCCGATTTGGCGCTCCACCACGCTGCGGTGCTGGCACGCCTGAATGGTGCAACCATCGTCTTGCTGCACGTCATCGAGGAGATGAAGCACAGCAACGGCTTCGAGAGGCCGAGGATCTATATTGAAGAAGTGAGGCCGGGCTTCCTGGCGGCCGGGCAGAAGCTGCTGGACGAGGCGGCGCTGCGGCTGAGGCAGGGAGGCCTGGTGGTTGAGACCGTCCTTCTGGAAAGTAACGGCGAGCGCGTCTCGGTGCTCATCGCTCAGCAGGCACTGACTACTCAATGCGAGTTGGTGGTGTTGGGTACCCACGGACGCCGGGGCGTGGACAGGCTGCTGATGGGAAGCGATGCAGAGCAGCTCGCTCGCATCGCACCAGTTCCGGTGATGCTGGTGCGCCAGTCCCAATCGGTCATTGTGACTGCAACCCCTGGGCAGGGTGGCACGCCAGCGTGACGAAAGTTCAGTCCGCCGACCCCGCTGAATGGAGGCTGGAAGTCGCAGCCTCCTTGCTGCTGCTATTGCTGAGCGCCTCCGCACAGGCCCAGTCCTGCCACCAGGACAACCCGCTGCGCTCAACGGGAACGCTCAATCTGCGGATCGACAACGACATGTTCGGCGGCATTGGACAAGATCAAGGCTACTCCAATGGATTTCTCCTCAGCTGGGTCTCCCCCAACCTTGTGGACTATCGCGATGACCCTTGCCTACCCCGTCTCGTCCGTGGGCTGAATCGTTTTCTCACGGTGCTGCAACCCGAGGGTTTTGACGAACAGAACATGACCATCGGCTTCGGGCAGATGATGTACACCCCCAGCGACAAAACGCGCAGCGATCTGATCAAAGACGACCGCCCTTTCGCCGGCGCAATGATGTTGAGCTTTGGCTACAACGCGCGGCGCGGCGATACGCTGCGCACCTCACAAATCCGCGTCGGTGTTGTGGGCCCCTCCTCCTTGGCCAGGCAAACCCAGAACTGGTGGCATGACACCATCGGCGTCGACAAATTCAATGGCTGGCGACACCAACTGCGCGACGAGCCTGTGCTGCAGTTGCTGCACGAACGCCGAACACGAGTCTTCAGGCAAGAAGACGTCAGCGGTTGGGGCTGGGATCTGACCCGCCACTGGGGTGGCAGCTTCGGTAACTTCGCCACCTACGCGAATGTCGGTGGAGAACTGCGCTATGGGCTGCGCCTGCCTGATGATTTAGGTACGGCACCGCTACGGCCTGCCGGAGAGAACACCTCGCCCGTGCGCACGACCGCTGGCAGCAACTGGAACGGCCACCTCTTCGTGGCGCTAGACGCTCGCTGGGTTCTGCACGACATCACGTTGGATGGCAATACCTTCAAGTCCGGCCATAGCGTTGATAAGCGGCCACTCGTGGCGGATGTCGGCTACGGCGTCGCGATTACCCAAGGCAACTGGCGCATCGCGATAGCCCGCTACCACCGCACACGCGAATTCCGGGGACAAAAAGAAATCCCGGTCTACGGAACGATCACTGTAGGAAGGAAATTCTGATGCCGGTCGATTCCTTCCTCGACTCCATACGGGCCGTCCTGTCGTTGTTCGTCGGCATGGGATTGATTGTTCGTGTAGAGCGCCTGGCACGTGGAACGCGGCCCACTGGTATTCGACGCGGTGGCTCATGGCGTGGCCTCCTCGAACAGGTTGGCCTGCCAGTCGAAGACAGGCAGGCGGTGCGGGGGCTGGGCCACGCGCCCGAGCGTCACGCGGATCCCGGCCTGCGTGTCCCCGGTCTGGGCCAGCAGCGATTCAACGTAGAACGCATGGCGCGCGGCCTCGGGCTCGCGCAGGTCGAGCGAGAGCCCGAAGCGTGTCTCGCCGGCTTCAGCCGTGATGTGGATCAGCCGCGTTCCATAGAAGGCCTCCAGATGCTCGAAGGTCTCGAATGGAGCATTCGGCCAGGGGCAGCGCATGCCGCGCACCCTGTCGAGGGTTGCGCACAGCGTGACGCGAAGGCACAGGCCATGCCGCTCGGCCAGCTGCGCTGGCGTCAGGGGGCTTTTGAGGGCCTCGCGCCACAGCCGGAGGTAGTCTTCGGGGCTGACCTCCCCGTACCAGAGCTTCAGATTGCCATCAACCGTGCGCGTGGCCCGGTCCTGGCAGAGGAAGCCGATCAGCCTCCGGCTGGTGAAGCTGGGCAGCGCACCGTGCGGATCCCGCAGGATCCGGGGCCGTCCCGCCCCGTCGTCGTTCGTATCTTCCCAGGTGATCGGCACGAAAAGCGCCTCGCCGGAGGAGGTCGCATCCGGTGGCAGGGCGACTGCCACGCGAGTGCGTTCAATCTCAGGCCGCCGGTGGGCTGCCTGGAGCATCTCTGCTTGCATGTGAATTCTCCTGTCAAAGGGAGGGCGGGGGTTGGGCCTGAAGACCCAGGCGACTTGCCCACTGCTTGGCCACCGCAGGGGTGGCGGGAAATGAAGAAGCCGCCGACGTGCAGCCATGGTGGGCTGGCCGACGGCGAAGGGGGACTGGGATCGCTCGGAATCCCGTTGTCAGCCGGGTTGTCGCTCAGATGGCGGCGAATCCCGTAGAGGCAGGTAACGACTGCTACGCCCAGCCGGAGCGGGGAAGTCTTCCGCAAGGGAAGCGAGGGAGTCCCCAGTGTGAGCGCAGCCGCGGCGCAACAGTTGGCGTTTCCGAAGGAGTGCCGCGCAAGCGCCCCGGTCTGCGGGGGATTTCTGGTGGTATCGGCATCGGCGTTGGCATTGACCTGGCCGGTCGCTTCAAGCTATCACCGATCGGTAGTGCTCCCTGCCATCGGCTTGTGCGGAAGTATTTTTCCATCGTGTCGGCCATTGGGCATTGTTTTTCTTGGGTTGTCGGCGTATTTATGTAACCATACGCCGAAGTGTTTTTGCTCCAACGGAGTTGATCATCATCATTTTTCGTGGTGATTAAGGGGATTTTTGTAACATGCAGATTGGATTCAAGGCCCTGAAGGCTCAGTACGGCATCGCCTTGGTACAGCCCCTGCGGGTGGAATCGACCATCGGCACCACCCGCTCGGTGCGAGAGTCGCCCGAGCGCATCCTGAACCAGTACCAGGCCGTCTACCGGCCGACGGACAGCTTCGCCGGTCACTTCGAGTTCGGCCTGAAATACGAGGAGATCCACCTCGAGTTCTTCGCGCGGCTGTTCGCAGCCTGTGGGCCGGAGCCGCTGGAGCAGTGGTGCCGGGCTGAGCCCTTCGGGCAGTACGCACGCCGTGCCGGCTTCTTCTACGAGTGGCTCACCGGGCACCGGCTCGATGTGCCGGACCTGACCGCCGGAACCTATGTCGACGCCATCGCCGCAGACGCCTATCTGACGCGCACCGAGGCTGTCCGGGAACGGCGCTGGCGCATCAACAACAACCTGCCGGGCACCCCGGCGTTCTGTCCGCTCGTGCGCCGTACCCCGGCCCTCGGCCAGGCGCTGCAGTTCGATCCCTTCGGGGCGATCGCCGAGCTGGACCGCCAGTTCGGCGAGGACGTGCTTATGCGCGCCGCAGCGTGGCTCACGCTCAAGGAGTCGCGGGCGAGTTTCCTGATCGAGCACGAGGCGGACAAGACCGATCGCATCAAGCGGTTTGCCCACGTCATGGCCGAGCACTGCGGCAAGCTCGAGGAGCCACTGGGCATCGACAGCCTCACCGTGCTGCAGAAGGGTATCCTCGGCGAAACCGCGCTTCGCTTCGGCGTGCGCCAATCGCCGGTCTTCGTGGGTCAGGCCACCATTCGCGACGACATCGTCCACTACATCGGCCCGGACTTCACTTCGCTGGACGGAATGCTGGACGGACTCAAGGCGTTCGAGCAGGCGACGCGCGGACGGGAGGCGCTGGCGCGCGCTGCCGTCATCGCGTTCGGCTTCGTCTACATCCACCCGATGAGCGACGGCAACGGACGCATCCACCGCTTTCTCATCAACGACACGCTGCAGCGCGATCGGGCCATTCCCGCGGGCGTGATCCTTCCCGTGTCGGCCACCATCACCGGCGTGCGGGAGTTCGGCCATGGATACGACCGCGTCCTGGAGGTGTTCTCGCGCCCCTTCATGCGGCGCTACGACGATGCCCACCGCTTCGGGGAGATGCTCACCTACGAAGACAGCGTGCGCTCGAACCTCGTGTTTGACGCCTACGAGGACGCTGGTGCGGCCTGGCGCTACCCAGATCTCACGGAGCACGCGGTCTACACGGCCCAGCTTGTTGCCCACACGATCCGGCACGAGATGGCGGACGAGGCGCGCGTGCTGATCCGGTTCGAGGTCGCGCAGCGCCGCATCAAGGACGTGCTGGAGATGCCCGATTTGGACGCCGTGCGCATGATCCGGTCGATCAAGGAGAACGGATGGCGGGTCTCCGGCAAGCTGACAAGGGAGTACGCAGTGCTCGAAGACAAGGCGCTGGCCCTGCGCGTCGTCGAGGCGGTGCAGTCGGCGTTCGAGGACCGCGAGCCGGTGCCCATCGTCGAGTGAGCGGTTCCGCCGCAGTACAAAGCTCCTTCCGCCGTCCTCCGTTTTCCCAGGAAGCACATGTTGAAACGCGTTCGCCGACGTGTTCAGGAAGACGGCCCGACAGCTGAACTCGAAGCCTTCCTAGCTTCGCAAGGTTACATCCAACTCCGCGTCATCGGCACTGCCGTGTGTGGCTTGCATCGCTTCAGTTTCACGACCGGCCTCGTGGTCGGACTGAACTTCGAAGGCTATGAGCGTCGGTATTGCTACGAGCATGCGGCCGATGCGCTTGCGGCGCTCGCGGCCTGGGATGGCTATGGGCATCCCGGCGGCCCGTGGATCAAGTGCAAGGGGGCAGGGATCGATCTGTTGAATCCTTCATTTGTGGAGTAGGCCGGACGACGCCGCAGCAACGCTGGCAGATGTGCCCTTGCAGGGTAAGCACGGCTCCGTAAGGTGTTTCCGAAAGGAGACTGGCTGAAAGACGGTGAACTTGCCCGGCGGGCCGTGCCGAGCGGCAGCCGCTCCCACCGCAAGGCCGTGTGCGCCCGCGCACGGCGCTACTGGGCACGGGTGCGCTTCCATCGCGCCTGCCACCTGCCTGGCTGGCGGCCGAAGGCCGGGGGCGCGCACCGGCTGCTGCCTGACGGCCGGGCGGTGCCGTTGACCCGGCCCTGCCGGGCGGGATGCTGTTCTGGACGACCCGCATGGGCGGGTGCGAAAGGATGGCGATCGATCTGGACGGTACCGACCACACCAAGGAGCTGCTGCAACTGATCCGCAAGACCGCTCACCGCTGGAACCCGCACGAGGTGTTCTCGGATTTCGTTGAGCTGTCCTGCCTGTCTTTCAGCAACGCGGTGGACCGGTGCCAGTTCGACGCACGCGAGGCGCGCTACCTGCAGATCGCGAAGAGGTATCCGCGCGACGTATTCGAGAGCTTCCCACGCATGCTGGGACACCTGACCCTCGCGATGGAGCAGCGCTGTGCCGCGGGTGGACTGGGCGATGTGCTCGGGGGTGTCTACATGCAGCTCGAACTGGGCAATGACCGAGCGGGGCAGTTCTTCACGCCCTACCACGTGTCCCAGATGATGGCGCGCATGCTGGTCGGCGACGGGGCCGAGGCCAGGGCGAAGGGCTTCCTCGACGTGCTGGAGCCAGCCTCCGGCGCGGGCGGCATGGTGATCGCGATGGCCGATGCTCTGCAGCAGGCGGGGCTGAACTACCAGGGCGCGATGCATGCAACCTGCATCGACATCGACCTGTGCTGTGTCCACATGACCTATCTCCAGGCTTCGCTGCTGCATATTCCGGCCATCGTGCTGCACGGCAATTCGTTGAGCAACGAGGTCTGGAGCCGCTGGTACACGCCAGCCCATGTGCTGGGCGGCTGGCGGCGGCGCATCGAGGCGCGGCAGGCGCGCGAGCCCGAGCCGCAGCGCACCGATACCGTTTCCCCCGCCGTGCCCGATCACGTCGGGGCGCACAGGAGCGATGCGCGGCCCGAGCGTAGGCCGGTGGTGCGTCAGGAGTCGCAACCGGAAGTGGCTGCTCAGCTCAAGCTTTTCGATGATTGACGCGGTGGGCGGCGACCTTGCACCGGGGGGCTCCGCTGGGAAGCTCCGGGCATGGACACCAATACCGATGGCCGCCTGGGGCCGCTCTTCCATGGCACGCGCAGCGCGAGCGGGCGGCGCATCTTGCGGGAGGGTTTTCGGCGCTCGGCATCATGCAGCTACACCGGCACCGGGATCTGCCTGAGCGAATCGCTGTCCGTGGCCTACGAGTACGGCGAGTACGGCGAGTACGGCGAGTACGGCGAGTACGGAGCGGGAGGCTGTGTGCTGGAGGCCTGGGTTGCGCCCTCGGCGCGCTGGACCGAGGGGATCAAGGTGCCGGAGGGGCGCTTCGACGTGGGCGAGGCCTACGACAGGTTCTTCGAGTGCTCGGGCAACGACGCGGTCCGCGATTTCTGGGGCAACGTCTGGGTCGTGTGGAACCCCGCAGTGCTGGTCGCCGTGCGTCGGCTGACTTTCCGCGAAGCGCTGCGGCGCCTGTGCGCGGAGTTCGAGGAGGACGGCCCGGACTGCGGCTACAACGGCGCGGTCTCGGACTACGCCGGCATCTGGTGGGGCCGGGAAACCAGCGACCCCAACGTCACGCGATTTCCCGAGCACCTTTCTATGGTGCGGCAACGGCTGCAGCGCATGGTAGGGCGGTGCAGGTCGGAACGGGTCATGCCGACAGGGCAGCCCGGCTGACCGGGCCGCTACTGTCGCATCGCATCAGAGCGCGGCGTCCTTGAGCTTCTTGAGCGCGCGGGTCTTGATGCGCACGGTGGCTGGCTTGGCCGCGAAAACCTGTTCTTCCTTGGTGAACGGGTTGATGCCCTTGCGTTTGGGCTTGGCAGGCACCTTTTGTACGTCGATCTTGAGCAGGCCGGGAAGCGTGAACCCGCCCGCGCCCTTCTTGTTGACCGAGCCGAGCACGGTGGCTTCCAGGGCGGCCAGGACGGCCTTCACGGCCTTGGGCTCGACGCTCGATTGCTCGGCCAGGTGATTGATCAGCGCGCTCTTGGTGAAGGTGTCCTTGACCGGACGGATGCCGGCGGTGGCAGGGGCCTTGGCGGCCTTCTTCGCAGGCGCTGGCGCGGTGATTTTCTTCGCAGTTGCCATGATTTTCGATCTCTGTGTATTGGGATTGGGCACACCGCGCGGCAGCGGGCTGAGCGTTGCGCCGACCCTCATTTTATCGAGCAGGCGCCACGACGCCCGAGGGCTGCGGATCACCGGCGTCGGGCTTGCATCGGCACGGGGGCGGGGGATCCTGAACGTGGTGGCGATGGCGCTGCCGCTTCGATGGTCCACGCCTTCCGCGCACGGACCACGGTTCGCCGCCGCGTGGCTGTGCGCCGGAGACTACACAGGAGATTCGTCACGGAAATCAGGATCACGAACGCCGAGGGCTTCGACCGGGCGGCGCAGGGCGCGGACCTCGCCGTCGTCATCGCGCGCGCGGACATCGAGACCTGCCAAGTGGGCGGAACGGTCGCGCGTCTGATGCTGTTCAGCGACAATGCGGTCCAGGTTCACCGCTTCGCGGGCCGCATGGTGGTGCAGGTCGAGGGCTACGACGACGACCCGCGTCCGCTGCTGCTGATTCCCGAGTGCGTGCGCTTCTTCCGGGCCGTCAATGCGCAGTGGAGCCACTGGCTGCACTTCCTCCTGCCGCAGCCCGACCAGATCAAGCTCATCCTGCTGATGCTGGTGGACGTGGACCTGCAGGAGGAGGACCGGCGCCTTCCGCCCGGCTACCGGCTGCGCCATCCCGCGCAACTCGGCCGCGTGCTCCAGCGCCTGTTCATGTCGATGAACGTGCTGCACGAGACTTTCGACGTCCCGGAGGCGCACAACGAGGCGATGACGGCGGCCGTAATCGCCGCGCTGGGGCTGGTGGGTTGATGCCAGTCCCGGGCTATCGGTCCGTCCCGCAAAGCGCTTCGTCCAGCGCCGACGGCGCCGAAACTGCCGGCGCGCTTCGCCGGAGAGGGTACGCCTGTCGGACTGCTGGCAACGCCGGCTGTATGAAGCCATCCGGCAAGCACCCGGATCGATGGTTGAATCCCGGTGGCGTTGGGTGCGCGAGCACCAGCGGCACCGTTCGCACCGAGCCTTGTCCCGGTGTTTTTACCGCGATTCCGATCCCTCTCGCCCGAGCATGCCGCACGCTCTGCACTGCTCATTGGATTACATGAAGTAGAGGAAAATGAGATAATCTAGATAATCTTTCCCTGGAATAAGCCATGACCGCCATCCGTGACACCGCAGCATTCGCTACCCTGGTGGGCACCCCGAGCGAGGTGCGAAGCCGGCTCGTCAAGGTCAAGGCCGACGGGTGATCGTGTTGCCCGTGGCGCGGGCCGATGCCCAGTACGCGGGCCTGCTGGCGCAGACGTTAGCCAACGTCGTGTCGTTTATCGACGCGGCGTTGCGCGAGCAGAACGAGCAGACCCTGAAAGCATTGGTCAACGCCGTGGTGCCCAAGGCTCCACCCGAGCCGACCCTGCTTCGGGAGGCGGCGATGCTCGCGCGCTCGCGCAAGGCCGTGCTGGAAGGCGCGGACTGGCTGACCGCGGCCAAACTGGCCGAACTGGCCGGCCTGAGCGCGACCAATCCGAGCACACAACCCAACAAATGGAAGCGCCAGCGGCAGATCTTCGCGATCCACCACAACGGCGTCGATTACTTCCCCGGCTACGGGCTGGATCCCGAAGCCGACTGGAGGCCACGCAAGGCCCTGAAGTCTGTCCTGGAGGTCTGTGGCGACGAGAAGGACGGCTGGGGGCTGGCTTACTGGTTTCTCTCGGCCAACAGCTTCCTGGGGGGGCGGCGCCCGCAGGATGTGCTGGCGATCCAGCCGGAGCAGGTCATTGCCGCCGCCAGTGACGAGATGGAAGGCGTCGTGCATGCCTAAATCGCGCAAGGCCCCGTTGGCCGCCAGCGCGTCACCTCCCACTGGCGGCGACGGCACGGCAACCCCGGCGCCACCGGCCACGCTTCACATCACGCCATGGGCATTGCCCGCCAAACAGGTGCTGCACCGTGTGCATGAGGATCTGTACAAGGCCGACCAGTTCAATCCGGGCCTCAAGGGCAACGCGCGCTTCAGCCCGATCCGCGACGCCCAGGGCGACCTCATTCCGACTCTCTATGCCGCGGCCACGTTCGAGGCGGCCTCCATGGAGTCCGTGTTCCACGATGTATCCCATGCACCCGGCTTCAAGCACTACGACCAGCGCGAGCTGGAGGGGCAATTGCACTCCGAAGTCAAGGTCAAGCGCGAACTGAAGCTCGCCGACCTCAGCAGCGTTGCGTTGCGCAAGCTGGGTGCGCAATGCAAGCAACTCATCGATACCGAGAAGGATCAGTATCCGGCGACGCGCCGCTGGGCGGAGGCCCTCCACGCTCAGCACCCAGAAATCCAGGGGCTGTCCTGGATCTCCCGGCAGGACGATTCGGCTCGCGCGGTGATGCTGTTTGGCGACCGAATTCCGAAAGGCGCGCTGCATCAGGTCGGCGATTCGCGCAGTTTGCTGAAGGAAGAACAGACCTATGCGCAGTTGCTGAATCTGGCCGATCGGATTGGCGTCGACATCGTGCCGGGCAAGGGGACGCCGTAGTTCAAACCCGAGAAACTTGCGGGCGAGGGGCGTTCCCAGATCGGCTGATCACCAAGAACAATGGGAGGAGATGATGGAGTTCGCGAAGTGGTGCGTGGCAACCGAGGAGTCCGTTCAGACGCACAAGTTGCGCGGGCTGGGTATTGCTACCGGAGGGCAGGCACATGCGATTGGCGCGATCGCGAAAGCCGTCCCAGGCTACTACACGGATCCGAAACGCGTCGCGGATCTGCTGAGAAAGCTGGGCAAGCCGGCCGCTGCCGCCCATGTCGAGCAGAAGCTTCCGACGCAGGCATCCATCCGCTCCGGCGATCTGGGCGAGATCCTGTGCAACGCCTATGTTTACGAGGCCACTCCCTTCATTCTCGGCATCAAGCGTTTGCGCTGGAAGGACCATCGCAACATGTCGATGCGCGGTGAAGACGTGCTGGCCTTCAACTTCGACTCGAAAAGCGGCAGCCTGAAGATCCTCAAGGCGGAGGTCAAGAGCCGGGCAGGAATGCGCACGGCCGTCATCGACGAGGCCAGGGCGGCGCTCTGCGCCAACAGCGGGCTCCCGTCGCCGCATGCGCTCGCGTTCGTCGCTGACCGCTTGAACCAAGCCGGCGACACGTTTCTCGGCGATGCGCTGGACAAGGCTCAGCTCAAGGATGGCATCCGCGTCTCCCAGGTCTCGCACATGCTGTTCACATTCTCGGGCAACGACCCGCTGAAGCTTCTGAAAACCAACCTGAAGTCCTATGCCGGCCCCGTGCCGCAGCACTACGTCGGTCTTCGTGTCGATAGGCACCAGGACTTCATCAAGGCGGTCTTCGCGGCAATCGGCAAGGTGGGCAAGTAATGGCCGCGACGCTCGAGGAACTGAAAGCCAACATCGACGCTGCCGTGGTGCCCGGATTCAGGGCCAGGCTGCTTGCCCGCGGCCAGGCGCGCGCGATGATCTGGCGCGACGGTGCTCTACCGGAGGAAGCGCCCAACTTCGGTAGTGAGCTGTCGGACGACTTGCTGTCCTACGGGTACTCGCTGTTGCAGCACGGCCTGCGGTATGTCGATATGGGCGGCGACGCCGAGACAGCCCGCAAGAGCTTCGAGGTGGCCGCCGAAGCGCTCGAAGCCGTAGTTGCGCGGGGCGAAGCCAGCGCGGAGCGCGACTTCCACCGCCTCGTCGCGGCTGCGGCCTATCACCTGGGTCGTTTCTCGGCGAGGGCCTACTCGCTGCTGCACCAGGGGCTGGCCGAGGCAAATTTCTCGGCGATGGAAAAGGGGCTGGCGAAGCTGATGCTCCGCGATCTCGACGGCCTGGCCGGGGACGTCGGCGCATGGTTCGCCTCGGGCCAAGGGAGCGAGGGTGCGGTCGTTGCCGCGCTGGACCGGCCCGACACATTGGCCGATGGCGACGACACGGACGGCGCGGGGGCGACCGACGAGCGGATTGGCGCCGTGCTTGTCGCTCTGGAGGACAACTTCATGGCCGCGCTGGCGGTCGCGATGCTGGCCCTGGAACGCGGCGACGAAGCCTTGTTGTCGCTCGCGCGCGAGCGCCTGCAGCGCGGCCTCGAGGCCGCCGGCGAGCTCGAGCTCGTGCCCGCCTGGTGGTGTCACCGCCTGGCGATCCATCTGCTGGGGGGCCTCTGGGAGACCAGCTTCCACAAGATCCTGCCGCTTTCCGGGCCGCCCGGCGCAGAGATTGGCGACTGGGCCCGGCTGCGCAAGCTCTTCATCGCCTCGCTCTACCGCAGGAGCAAGTCCGAGGTCGAGCTCTGGCCGTCACAACTCCAGGCGGCGCGGCGTGTGCTCGACGCCGGCACGAACCTCGTGCTGTCGCTGCCCACCAGCGCGGGTAAGACGCGCATCGCGGAGCTGTGCATCCTGGCCTGCCTGGCGCGGGGCAAGCGCATCGTCTTCGTCACACCGCTCCGGGCCTTGTCTGCACAGACCGAGGTCGGCCTGCGGCGCACCTTTGCCCCGTTGGGAAAGTCCGTATCGAGCCTGTACGGCAGCATCGGCGCCAGCGGCGCGGACGTCGACGCCTTGCGCTCGACCGACATCGTCGTGGCCACGCCCGAGAAGCTCGACTTCGCGCTACGCAGCGATCCGACGCTGTTGGACGACGTCGGCCTGGTGGTGCTCGATGAGGGCCACATGATCGGCCTGGGCGAGCGCGAGGTGCGCTACGAGGCTCAGATTCAGCGCTTGCTACGGCGTTCGGACGCAGCCGGGCGGCGCATCGTGTGCCTCTCGGCGATCTTGCCGGATGGACACCAATTGGAGGACTTCGCCGCCTGGTTGACGCGCGACCAGCCCGACGGGTTGATCAAGGACGACTGGCGTCCGACCCGGCTGCGCTTCGGCGAGGTCGAATGGAAAGGCCAGCATGCTCAGCTCAACGTGAGCGTGGGGGACGAAAAGCCCTTCATCCCGAAGTTCGTGGTTCCGAAGAGACCGACCCGCGGACGCGCCAGAAAGTTGTTCCCGGCCGACCAGGGGGAATTGTGCATCGCAACCGCGTGGCGTCTGGTGGAAGAGGGTCAAACCGTCCTCGTCTTCTGTCCGATGCGCCGTTCGGTGCTTCCTCTGGCCGCGACCATCATCGAGATGCACAAGCGTGGCCACATCGACTCGATGCTCGCACAACCGGTCTCCGCGCTGGCCACGGCACTGGCCGTCGGCACGGAATGGTTCGGGCCCGATCACGACATCCTTGCGTGCCTGAAATTGGGCGTGGCGGTCCACCACGGTGCGCTGCCCACGCCTTACCGCAAGGAAGTCGAACGGTTGTTGCGGGAGGGCGTGCTTCGCGTCACGGTGTCATCGCCGACCTTGGCCCAGGGACTCAACCTCGCCGCGACCTCGCTGGTCTTTCGTGGGGTGAGGCGCGGCCGTGATCTCCTCGCTGCCTCGGAATTCCGCAATGTCGTCGGCCGGGCTGGGCGTGCTTACATCGATGTCGAAGGCTTGGTGCTTTATCCGATGTTCGATAACATGCGGCAACGGCGTAAGGACTGGCAGGAACTGGTCGCGAACCAGGCGGGTCGGGAGATGGAGAGCGGGCTGCTCCGGCTGGTCGCAGCGTTGCTCAGCCGGATGAGCAAAAGGTTGGGGTCCAGCGACGCCGGCCAACTGGTCGAGTACGTCGCGGGGCAGGCCGCGTGGGAGTTCCCGGTGCTCGCCTCCGAGTCGACCGAAGAGGCCGGCGACGCAAGGCAGCGATGGGACCAGCATCTGGCAAGCCTGGACACCGCGATCTTCAGCTTGCTCGGCGATTCCTACGTGCTGGACGCCGAAGTCGAGGCCAAGCTTGATGAGATCTTGGTGGCTTCGCTGTTCCAGCGGCGCCTTGCGCGCTACAACGAAGATGTTCAGAAACTGTTGCCGGCAGGGCTGCGCGCCCGCGCCAAGTACATCTGGCGCAACAGCACGCCCACACAGCGGCGGGGGTACTTCCTGGCCGGCGTGGGTCTGGCCGCCGGAAAGGCGCTGGACGAACGGGCGCCTGAGTTGGAGCGCCTCCTGCTGGCGGCCAACGTTAACATCGGCGTCGGCGATCAGGAAGAGGCGGTCGCGGCGATCACGGCCTTCGCCGAGATCGCGTTTGGCATCTCGCCGTTCCGCCCGGAGAGATTGATCGACGGCTGGAAGCCCTTGCTTAGACGCTGGCTTCTCGGGGAACCGGTGTCCGGGGCCCCGTCTGGGGACAACGACCAGTCCGTCCAGTTCATTGAGCAAGCCTTCGTCTACAACCTGCCTTGGGCGATGGAGGCCGTCCGGGTGCGTGCCGAGGCGCATGAAGATCTGTTCTCGGATGAGGTCAAGCTGTCCGACTACCCGCGGGCGCATGCAGTTGCAGCGCTGGAAACGGGAACGCTGGTGGTCGCTGCCGCAATCCTGATTCAGGCGGGCTTCGGATCGCGGCTGGCAGCCATCCAGGCCGTCACTTCCACTGGGGCGAACTTCGATTCGATGCGCGGCCTGATGGCTTGGCTTGCTTCGGAGGAAGTGCAGGCATTGTCCGCAGCGCCAAACTGGCCAACGCCGGAATCGCACGCGCTGTGGCTCGATTTCCACGGCCCCGGTGGCGCGCAGGCTGTGCAAGCGTGGGCCGCAACCGAATACACGAGTCCCATCACGTGGCAAGGCGTCCCGATGCCACCCGGCACGCCATTGCGCCTTGGCGGCGGGCCGGGGAAGGAGCGAAGCGTGTTCACGGCCGACTTCCGGGAGGTCGGGACGCTCGGCTGGACGCCCAGTTCCATGGGTTTGATCGTCGCGACCTCTACCAACGATCTCGGCAAATTCTCCCTGGAGTACCTGGGGCCTGGCAACGTGAATCGTGGCTGAGTGCGGTGGCGTTGAGAGGAGATAGCAGTGGCGGACGAACTGATTCTGAATCACTAAGACTTGAACAACCTTCATCGGCACTACATCAACCTGACCTGCGTGGACTCCGGTGAGCATGCCAGGGAGTCCAATGGCGGAAAGCCGAAGCGCTACAACTTCAGCGCTTTCGTGGTCGATGTTGAGGGCGTCCTGCTCGCCATCACGGCCGGGCATGTCTTTGAAGAACTGAGACAAGCCGTCGCGCTGGGTTCGATCCTGTCGGATTGGGCCATCGATGATTCGATGGTCTCTGACCACGGGTTCCCTGCATACCCGGTGGACGTGAACCTCGATAAGGACATCCTCTTCTTCCATGAGGATGGACTGGACTACGGGGCGTACCTCTTGGATCCGATGGCGTCGATCGCGCTCGAAAAGAGCGGCATCGTTCCGGTCCGGAAGGAGCAGTGGGACTCGGAGGATCTGGAGGAGTTTTCGTTCTGGACGCTGGTCGGCCTGCCAACCCAGTTCGCAACCCTGAGTCATGACCGGCCTTCCCTGAAAAGCCATGTCACGGTGCGCGTGATGCACCTGCCTGAACGCCCTGGCGACTTGTTGCCGACAAAGCATTCACGTCTATTCGCGAGGGTCGATTTCGAGTCCGTCGCGGAATGGGAACGACAGTTCGATATTGGCGGAATGAGCGGGGGTCCTGTCTTCGGTACACGGCTGCCGCCACAGGGTTCCGCCTATGACTATCGGCTGATCGGGATCCAAAGTGCCTGGGACAACCGTGAGAACGTTGCGATGTGTGCGGCGCAACCGTTTTTCAGGGCACTGGCCCAGATGATCAGGGGGCGGCGGGATAACCAAAGGGGCGAGTGAGAGCGAACGTCTTTGGCCTCCGAACCTGAAGTGGTTTTCAGTTCAGGTGCTGATGAACCAGCCGTCGGAACTCGGGGCGCAGCGAGGCATCGGGGGCAGACAATAGAGCGTTTTGCCCTCCGTTGTGCCAGCGCAGCTCGCCTCGCAGTCCGTTGAGCGTCAGGACTGCACCGTCGAACACGCGCATCGTGGCCGTGCCTTCAATCATGGGGAGCAACAGCGTCACCCAGTTGGGCTCGATCCAGAGCCAGCGGCGTTCGCCGTTCGGCATGTCCGGGTGCGACAGCTCGATCTCGGCGAGACTGCCCTCGGCGGAATCGAACAGCTGGAGCATGGCGAAGTGGACGGGCATGGCAACGGAGGACTGCGAAGCGATGGTCGCATTGTCCTGCTACTGGTTCGGGTCTGTGTTTTCGGCTTGGCATCGTGTTCCTACGATGCCAACTCGTTCAAGCGCGCAGGATAGCCTGGGCCTTCGCCTTCGCCTTCGCCTGCGCCTCGCCGTGCTGGTTGCGTTCGAGTTCAGGTAGCGCAAGTCCTTCGTCGCCATCGACGTACAGCGGCCCGCCGAAGTCGCTGTCGTAGAACTCGCCATCGTTCGATCCGCCGTCGTGGCGGGCCGCCAGCGTGGAGAGCGTCAGGTCCTCACCGCGCGCCAGCGCCACGTATTGCCAGATCCAGGCACGCACCGGATCGCCTTCGGCGAGGGCACGCTCTGCAGCGTCTCGCAACCAGTGCAGGCCGGCCAGGGGCGCCACGCGTTCTTGCGCCCATGGGTCGCCGAGATCGGCAAGGTCTTCCAATGCCCGGTGAGAGCCCGCTTTGGCCGCCCGGCGCAGCCACCGGGTGCGGGCTTCGAGGCTCGTTGCCACCCGTGCCATCTGCTCGGGGTCGACGTCGCCGTTCAGGCGTTCGGCCAACGTGATGAACTCCGGGCGCTCGAAGGCCACTCCGTACTCCAGCGCGGCGGCGCGCACACCAGCTTCGGCGGCAGCCTTCAAGTGCGCCTCGTAGCGGGCGTACCGGGGCGCCAGCAGCAGGTACTGCTCGACCCAGCCGCGTTCACTGGCGGTGAGCTGGCGTCCCTTTTGCGACTCCTCGTAGAGGTAGGTATTGGGCTTGCTGCAACGGAACAAGGCAGCCAGCACCTGATGTGCGTGCGGATCTTTCGTCGCAGCCTGCTCCAGGCTCTCCAGGAGAAGCCCCGAAGCCAGGAACTGTTCGCGGGGGAAGGTGCTTGCGTTCTCGGATAGGCGGGAGGTATCGTCCCAGTCCTGCAGGTCTTCATCCGCATCGCCGTTCTCTTCGTGCTCGCCGGGTGCCTCGGACCGCCTGGCCATGCGCAGCAGTGGGGCCAGGGTTGCCCAACGGACCCGCCTCAACTGCTTGTCGGCGATGAATTCGCCAAGCGCGTCAGCCATAGCCAGTGCCTCGGCTTGGCCGTACTGCAGTTGCAGTGCGCGGCCGGTGATCTGCGGCTCGGCAGAGTCCTGCGGGGCCTGTCCGACGCCGTGGTCGGCCAGCAGCGCGTCTGCGGTCAGTGCGGCCCAGGTTCTGTAGCCGAACGCCGCGGCCAGCAATTCGTGAACGTGGCTGTGGCAGATGTTGCAGCCCGCGCGGGCTTGCAGGGATTGGTGGGCAGCGCGCGCCAGTGCTTTGAACATCATGCGTCTTCCTTTCGGTTCACCTCGCCGCGTCGGGGCAGACGCACGCGTTTAAGTCCCCGACGACGAGGCCCGGAAGGGAGATCGATGACGATGGAAGAAGAGCCTGTTTCTACTCGCGTGCAAGTACGGCGGGCGCCTTGCGCATGATTGTAGGTTCTTACATGAACAGCCGATAGGGGTAGCTGTGCGCGGGCAGGCTGGGCACATTGGAGATGGTGCGCGACAGCCGTTGCGAGTACATGATTGTCACCGGCAGGGGGTCGTACAGCGCATCGTTGTTCCAGTCCATCTTCGCCAGCGCCATGGCTTCGGAAGCCAGGAGTTCAAAGGGGCCGCGCCCCATGTGACGGCGGAGAACAATGGGTTTCGGGATGCTCTTGCCTCCCTGGAAATAGTCCCTGCCGCCGACAGCCGACGGTGCATTGCCGGCAAGCCAGAGGAGGGCCGCGTTGCCCGAGGTCATGACCAGGGTGCCGCGCGGAACCGGAAAGCGCGCTGGCTGGACGCTGGGTTGCTTGCCTGGTGCCTCGACCATCCAGACCCCTCGCCATGCCGAACTCGAGCCAATTTCGATGCACTCGACTTCCGGGATCGACTGCGTCGCGTCCTGCACTCCCTTGAGCTCGCCTTCAGTAAAGGCGGTAGTCTTGTGGATCACAAGGCGACGCGGGACGCGGCCCGCATGTCCTTCAAGGTAGAGCCGGACGCTGCGCGTGAGGACCGCCCGCATGTCAGCTTGCGATAGAAAGGGGTTGCGTCGTGCCTCCGCTTCGTCGGCAATGGCGTCATTCGCTTCGAAGGCGATGAACTGCATGCCGCCTCCTTCCATGTCGAAGACCTGCGAGCAGCAGGTCACATAGTGGGCTTCGTCCGAGGATCGGCGGATGGCATAGGCCAGCCCGATGTAGGCGGTGTCCTCGGGAATGCCCTCGATCGGCGCCAGCTTCCAGGGCGTCCCGCCGGCCTTGGCATACAGCGCCACGGACAGCCGCCACGCGCGTGCGCCCCAGTTGCCGAACTTCAGCGATTTGTCGTTGATGACTTGGGTTGGAATGCCCAACTGAGCCCCCAGTGCCTTGAGTTCGTCGTGTGCATCGAACTCTTTGGTTCGAAGATGCGGAAGCCATCGATCGGGAAAGTACACCAGCGCCACGTCAAACTGGGCGCGCGCCGCCTCAAGGCGCCTAAGTGCGTGATGGAGCGCGGCACGTACCCGCTTGCTGACCGTGTCGCCCTGACCGAGGTCGTACAGCTCCTCTGGCCACACGACATGGGCCTGCTTGTCGGCACTGAGCAAGTCCACCCCGAACAGGCTTTCGAATCCCGGATAGGCTTGTGCGTAGCTGTTGTTGTCGGTATTGCGTTGCGGTCCACGCAGGCTCTCCCGCATGTCGCGCACCAGCGCAGCACCTGACCTGGGGCCCACGTACGCGACGCGAAGGTCCTGGCTGTAGTGTCGATACGATGCCTGGTCGAACGCGCCAAAGCGCGACAGTCCCAATAGGGGGTGTCGATGGCGGGCCTTGGGGTTTCCAGACGCGAAGGCCAGTTCGGGTTCCTCCAGCAGCGTGAAGGCAGGCAGATTGATCGGGAGCGGCTTCTCGACACTCATCGTTGCCCCCGCGGCACATGGAAGAAATCGTGGTCGTGCGCTGGCCTGCTGCGTGCGGTCTTGGCGCCCAGCTCGAACACCGCATCGATACCCGTCTCCGCGGCCAAGCCGTAGGCGCTGCGTCGGGGACCTTGGGCATGCGTCAGCAACTCCACCCACGCATCGAGGATCGCGGACCAGCGGTGGTTGTACTTCTGCACCCAGCGCTCCCTGCGCCAATCTTCGGCCTTACGCCATTCGGCGTTCGATTGAGGGGGATCGGCATCAGGTGCGCGATGGTTGAGGTCAATGAAGGTCGCCGGTTCAAACACGGCCCACCAGCGGTCGTCGGCCTGCTCCAGCCGGATTGAAAGACCTTCGGAGTATTTGCCGGAAGTACCTGGGACCGGACCAGTTAACTCGGACCCATACGCAGTTTTCAAGCGCGACAGCAGCTCACGTCTGGCCTGGGCCAGCTCCCTGGGGAGCTCGCTGTTCGGACGTGACACCGAGAGGCTGTGGCCACGGCCATGCAACCGTGCGAACAGAGGCAGCTCCCTGCAGAGCGCGCGAACGAGTGCATCGTAGATCACACCCTTGGCCCAGGAGTCCCTGGCAATGTTCAGTGCGACCTCGCCGGCCAACTTGGCTCCGTATGGTGCCAGCGCTTTCTCCAGCGCCGCATCGGCCCCGAATGCGGCCAGCACGCCGGGGCCCCCTGCCTGGCCCACGGTGGCTCTCACGCCGGCCTGTTTGAGCAGGGCGCGAACGTCGGCGATGCCAGCGTTCGAGTTGAGAGCGATCCTTCGAGCGGACTTGGGCATCTCGATCAGAGGCATGGCCGAAAGCCTGAGCACCGGCGCTCGCAATGCCGCCTGTCGCAGCAGCGGTACCTGCGCCACAGTGGCGGCGCTGCGTTCACCGAACACATGGGTGACCAGGGGGGCAGGGAGGTCCGTGACGTCCGCGATGTCTCCGCATAGCTCATCGAAGGTGGTGCCCTTGACGAGGTGCACATCCACCTGTGCGAGCTTGGCTTGTTCAAGCAGTTCTCGAACGGCCGGGAGCAGGCTGTCCGCGTCACGGCACAGCCAGTAGATGCCCTTGGGGTAGCGCACGGGGGAACGAAGCACGGCGCCCAACGCCTGCATGACGGAATCGTCGCGTCCGCTGTAGCCGACCACGACCAGTCCGAACCGCTGCAGCGATTGGGTCAACACCAGACGCAACTGGGCATCCTGCTGTGCCAGTTCCTGATCGGTATTCTTGAGCTCGACAGACTGGTAGTCGCCATGCAGCTTCACGATTAGCGGCCACTCGCTCTCGCGCAGGCAGGTTTCGGCGCGGGCCGCATTGTCGATCGCGGCGAGGGTCGGCGTACCGCGTTCGTTGGCGGGCAGAAGCTGCGATGCAATCGTGGCAGCGCTTTCGACAAGCGAATCGAAGTTTGTGGTGAATACGCAGGGAGTCTTCCGTGCTCCCAGGAGTGAGCCCAGCACCTTGTGGCCGAGCGACGGGCTTCCTTTGCTGACCTGGTTCCTGATGAAAAGCCGACGATCGTCAGCTGTGGGGTACAGGGCCTCGAACGCCCGGCTGTATTCAGAGGGGTCTCCCTTGGGCGGGAGAACTCCCTTCCTCTCATGGTGCAGGTCGATGCGCGATTGCCAGACAGGGTCCGCCGGGTCGATCTCGCGCAGGCTGATGCCGGTCTCCGAAGCGAAAAGGCGCGTGCGGAACTCCTGGATCATCTGATAGCCCGTCGGTATGCCGGCCGTGGCGGAAGCGCCTGCGCCAAGCAACCACGCAAAGCCCAAAGGGTTCAAAGCAAAACGCTCTGCAAAAGCCCGGCCACTGATTTCCTTCATCCTGAATTCCTCTGGATCTCTTCTTCTTGCCAATTTGTAACGTATCACAAACGCAGTCTGGCGCAGGCGTGGCACCCGGAGGGCATGACTTGAGCTGCGGCGTGGATAGGTGCGGCGGATTCCCGGAGGTGCGGCAATTCACGCAGATGGGTTTCTTCCCATGCGCGCGAGTCCCGTGATCGTCTACACGGACAGTCGCTACGGGCGATCATTGCATTCCTCAACGCGCCGCGCCAGCAGACTCAGAGTGACGAGGTACTGAGCTGCCTTCTGCTCGTTCAGATCGTGATTGAGCGAATGCGCTTTCACGTTGCGCACACCTGTGTAGATACCCTCGTAGATCAGAAGAAATCCTTTTTGATCGTTCCTTCCCGTCTCCGTCCCGATCTCGCTGAAAAGTAACCATCCCCCGGCAAAGCCGGGGGCATTCGGGATGTGAGCCGCTCAAAGC
>ENA-UOOA01002319-UOOA01002319.1-human-gut-metagenome-genome-assembly--contig:-P61old-NODE-2319-length-27385-cov-4.367508_pt1 | contig 27385 bp, 32 predicted proteins | sample MGYA00242467_ERZ724014 | MGnify/ENA metagenome assembly ERZ724014 | reverse complement strand
GCATCGGCATGACGGAAGAAGAAGTTGAAAAGTACATCACGCAGATTGCGTTTTCCGGGGCGGAAGACTTTTTGCAGAAGTATGAAAAGGCTTCGGGCGACGGAATTATCGGGCATTTCGGTCTGGGATTTTACTCGGCGTATATGGTGTCGAGCGACGTGGAAATTTTCACGAAGAGCTACAAAGGCACGCCCGCGGTGCATTGGGAATCGGACGGCAATGCAACGTATAAGATCGGCGCGGCGGAAGAGCGCGGCAGAGGGACGAAAATCGTGCTGCATATCGCCGACGAAGAAAAGGAATTTCTGAACGAATACACGATCCGCTCGTTGCTCAGAAAGTACTGTTCGTTTATGCCGTATCCCGTGTATCTGAACGCGAAAGGCATAAAAGAGGGAGAAAAGGACGAAAAGGGTAACGCAAAGCAGGCGGACAAGCCCGTCAACAACACGCAGCCTTTATATCTGAAAGATCCGAAAGAGTGTACCGACGAGGAATACAAAGCGTTTTATCGCGATACGTTTTCCGATTACGACGAGCCGCTTTTCTGAATATGGATTATCCGTTCCGCCTGAAAGGGATTTTGTACTTCCCGAAAGTGAAGCAGCAGGTGCAGCTTGAAAAGGGGCAGGTGAAGCTTTATTGCAATCAGGTGTTTATCGCGGACAACATTAAGGAAGTGATTCCCGAATTTCTGATGCTTTTGAACGGCGTGATCGACTGCCCGGATATTCCGCTGAACGTATCGCGTAGCTTTTTGCAGAACGATCGTCAGGTGCAGAAAATCGCAAAGCATATTACGAAGAAAGTGGCCGATAAGCTTACCGCGCTTTTCAAAGACGATCGCGAAAGATATGAACATTGCTGGAAGGATATAGCTACGTTTATTAAATTCGGCTGTCTGAAAGACGAGGAATTTTACGAGAAAGTAAAGGATATCGTGATTTTCAAGAATCTCGAAGGGAAATATCAGCCGATCACCGATTTCTTCGGCGAGGAAATTTCCGACGAGGACGCCGAAAAAGGCAAGCAGGCGAAGGCGATTTACTATGTTTCCGATGAAACGCAGCAGGCGCAGTATATCCGCTTGTTTAAGGACGCGGGGCTGGACGCCGTGGTGTGCGACACCTATATCGATCCGCATTTCATCAGTTTTATCGAGTATAAAAACCCGAGAAAGTGCCGTTTTGTGCGCATTGACGCGGACGTGGACGCCGCTTTGAAAGCCGACGGAGAGGTGAAGCAAGACGATTACAAAGATCTGATCGAGCTTGTGAAAAAGCACCTTGTGAACAAGGACATTGCGGTGAAAGCGGATAAGCTGAAAAATGCGGACGTAGCTGCGGTGATCAATGTGGAAGAGTTTATGCGCAGAATGTCTGAAATGAACAAGTTCTACGGCATGACGGAAGCTGACGCGATGAAGAACGCGACGTTGGTATTGAATGTGGCGAACGAAACCGTTTCGAAGTTGGCGGAATTATCGGAAGAGAAGCAGGAATTTATCGTAAATCAGATTTATTATCTTGCGATGCTTTCGTATAAAAAGCTTTCGCCCGATGAACTTGCCGACTTTATGAAGCGCAGCGAAACGCTTCTTGCGGATTATGCGAAGTAAATTTTCGCCTTGAATTTATCGCTTTGAATAATTATGTATGCCGTATCGGTCTGATCGCCGATACGGTTTTTTTTTACGCTTTTTCGGAATGATTTTCGCTTGTCCGTTCTGAAAGTACAAGCCGCCGCATACATTATACAGATGTTGGAATTTTTGCCTTTGGCGATCAGGAACGCGGTGGCGCGGGCGGGCATTGAGAACGTATACGAGCTCAGAGTACGCGCGGGGTGTGCCGTGACGGCGAATTTACGCGGCGATTACGTGTATTTCGGCGAAAACGGCGCAGCGGCGCGGGCGGAAAACGCGTTTTCGTTCGACGAGCGCGAGATTGCGGACATGGTTTACGGCGCGGGAAATTTTTCGGTGTATTCCGTGGAAGAGCAGCTGCGGCGCGGGTTTGTGACGGCGGCGGGCGGCGTACGCGTGGGAATTGCGGGCGAATACGTCTTTGAAAACGGAAAAGTGCTGGCTTTGAAGCGTGCGACGTCGCTTTGTATTCGTATTCCGCATCGAGTAGCGGGCGTTTCGACGAAAATTTACGACTCTGTGCTGAAAGACGGCTTGAAAAACGTGCTGATTATTTCTGCGCCGGGGCGGGGTAAAACGACGATTTTACGGGATCTTGCCGAAAAAATCACCGAACGGACGAGCCGGAATGTGCTGATTTGCGACGAGCGCGGAGAAATCGCCGCTTGCGGGTCGCTGAAACACGCCGACGTGCTTTCTTACGTGGATAAAAAACACGCGTTTTCGATGGCGCTTCGCGCGCTGCGCCCGGACGTGATGATCCCAGACGAATTATCGGAAGAAGATTGCATGGACGTGAAGCGGGCGATACGCGGAGGCGCGTATGTGGCGGCGACGGCGCATTTCAACGGCGTTTCGGCGTTGACGGAAGCGTTTCGGGGAGTATTCGACGTGTACGTTGCGCTTTCGGATAGCGGCACGGGCAAGATCGATGGATTATACGATAAAAATCTGAAGAAAATTCAGCCGTGAAATGCGTTAATCGGTGCGGCGGGGCGGAGAAACGGAGGAAAAGCAGGCGTGGCAAAATTGATCGTGGGGATCGCGCTCGTGGTATTTTGCGGTTTTTGCGGGTATTTATTGACAAAAAAATATCGGGTGCGCAAGGATTTTTACAAGCAATATTACACGTTTAACCGCGATTTTTTGAATGAAATCGCGTTTTCAAGACGATATTTGGAAGTCTGGCTTGAAAAAAATCAGTTTTCCGTAAATTTTTAAACTACGCTCGGCAGCTTTATGATCGCATTAAAAAGCGGCGATACGGCGCTTGAAACGTTTGAAACGCCCGATTTTCTGAGCGAGGACGAAAAATTATTTACACGGGAATATTTTTTATCGCTCGGCAGAGGTGATTCGGAAGGACAGAAAGGCTATTTTACTGTGGCGGAAAAAACGCTTACGGCGAGAAAGGAAGCGGCGGAAAAAGACTGCGCTCGATATTGCGATCTGTACGTGAAAATGGGCGTTTTGCTGGGACTTGCGCTGCTGATTTTGTTGCTTTGAGCGGCAAAACGCTTTGAATTTGTGCGGGAAACGGAAATGGATATTTCGATTTTGTTTAAAATTGCCGCCATCGGCATTATCGTTACGGTGATTTGTCAGATTTTAAAGAAATCGGACAGAGACGACGTAGCCACGGTGGTGAGCATTGTGGGACTTGTGATCGTGCTGACCGTTGCCGTGAGTATGGTGGGCGATTTATTTGAAGAAATCAGGCGGATTTTCGATTTAACTTAGCAAATTTTCGGATTCGCGGGTTAGACGATAGGTACTATGTAAGGCATAATACCTATGTGTGACAGAGTAAAGCGGGAGGCAACGAATGGAAATTTTTAAAATCGTCGGCGTGGGGTTTGTAACGGCGATTTCGGCAATTTTATTGAAGCAGACGAAGCCCGAGCTTGCCTTTGCCGTGACGATTGCGGGGGTGATCATCGTGCTGATGCTTGCGGCGGACATGCTTGAAGAAACGCTCGGCGCGCTCGATTCCATTTCGCGGTTGACGGGCGTGGAAAACGGACTTGTGAAAATCCTTTTAAAAATCGTGGGGATCGGCTACCTTACGGAATTTGCGGCGGGGGTTTTAGAGGATTTCGGCTCGCCGAGCGTTGCCGATAAGGTGGTGCTTGCCGGAAAACTGACGATTGTGGCGGCGTCGTTGCCGCTGATTTCGCGTGTGTTGTCGGTTTTGAATACCTTTTTGGGGTTGATATGAACGCGGAATTTTCGAAGCGTATTTTTAGTTGCAAAAAATATAAAATTTGCGTGTTTTTTCTTGTATTCTTTCTGATTTTATGCGTTTTTGCGCCGTTTTCGGCATTGAAAACGTATCGGGGAACGAGTGAAACAACCGGGGAAACAAGCGAAAAAAGCGGAAAAGACGCTCTGAACGAAAGCATTTACGAGCAAATCGGGCGGCTCGATCTCGACGAATTGCAGGCGTATCTCGATACTCTTGACGGTTTCGACGATCAAAGCGTGGGCGAGCGGCTGATTTCTTATATCGGCGGCGAAAATTATGGATACGGCGACTTTTTTTCTCAGCTTCGCGAAATTTTTTTCAAGGATGTGAAAGAGTTTCTTCCCGCGTTTGCCGCGGTGGGTGCTGCTGCGCTTTTATGCGGCGTTTTTGCGGCGATCCGCAGTTCTTCCGGAGCGAAATCTACGGAAAACGCAACGTTTTTTGTGACGTTTTCGGCGGTTTTATTGCCTGTTTTAACGACGGTGAGCGTATGTTTCACGGCGGCGAAAAGCGCGCTCGACGCAATCGAAAAGCAAATTCAGCTGATTTTTCCCGTGCTTTTAACTTTAATGAGCGCAAGCGGAAAAACGGCGACGGCGGCGATTTACACGCCTGCGGCGGCGTTCGTTTCCACGGGGGCGATTTCTCTGGTGCGACAGGTGCTTTTTCCGGCGTCGATTGCGATTGCGGCGTTTTCCGTGGCGGGAAACCTTTCGCCGCAGCTGAAACTCAATCGCTTCGGCGCGTTTTTCAAAAGCATTTACAAATGGCTGATCGGCATTATGATTTCCGTTTTCGGGTTGTTTTTCACGGCGCAGGGCTTAGGCGCGGCGGCGTACGATAATGCGGCGAAACGGGCGGCGAAATACGCGATCGGGGCGGGCGTGCCGATTGTGGGCGGTTTTTTATCCGGAGGATTCGACCTTGCGTTGGCGGGCGGCGCGCTGATTAAAAATTCGGTGGGGTATCTCGGCATGCTTTTGCTTCTCGCCGTGCTTTTAAAACCGCTTGCGATGCTTGTTTCGGTAAATGTGCTTTTACGGTTTACCGCCGCGATCACGCAGCCGCTCGGCGATCAAAGAATTTCCGATTTTCTCGGAGAAACCGCCGACAATGTGAATTATGTGCTGGCGGGCGTTCTGATGGCGGCGTTTATGTATTTTATCATGTTGCTTTTGTGCGTATGCGGCGCGGAGGCGGCGATATGAGGGCGTATTTGTTTGCGGTATCGGGTACGGTGATTATCGCGGCGATCGTGACGGCGATTGCGCCCGAGGGGAAAATTTCGGGCGTGATCAGGACGGCGGTGAAACTTATGTGCCTGATCGTGATCGCCGAGCCGATCGCAAAATATTTCGTTTCCGTCGGTAAAGGCGAAAATCCGACGTTTTACGACGAAAGTTTTTTTGACGAAACCGTCATAACCGCGGATGAAGATTTCATAAAATATTGCAGTGAGATGAGAATAGCCGAAGCGGAAAGGCAAATCGAAACGGAAATTGCCGAAAAGTACGATCTGAAAGCAAAAATCTCGCTCGAATGGCAGACGGAAGAGGACGGAAGGGTAAAAATCGTTCGTATTCTTGCGAAAGTGCCGCTGCAAACGGATGAAAAGACAAAAAATATTTTACAAAAGTATTTGAGCGAAACTTACAAAACGAAAGCGGAAATTACCGCCGAAAACGAGTGAGCGAACGGAGGCCGAAATGAAAAAAGCGAAAATCTCGAAAGACAAACTGCGTGACGTGTTGCTTGTATCCTGCCTTGCGTTGCTGCTTGTATTCGCCGTGTGGAAAATCTTTTACACGCCGGGCGCAACTTCGCGGTTTTCTTCCGGAACTTCGGGCGGCAGCACGACCACGGCGGCGAGCGCGGCGGCAAGTGAAAAAGAGAAAAGTCTTTCGGCTTTTTTATCGGAAATGGACGGCGTGGGAAGCGCGGAAGTGCGGATCTGCGAAGACGAGGAGGGCGTTTTAAGCGTTGCCGTGGTGTGCGACGGCGCGAAAAATATACGAGTAAATTCGGATATCCGCGAGGCGGTTTCCGCTGCGCTCGGAGTAGACGAAAAAAACGTGAAGATTTACCCGAAAAGCAAATAAAAAAGCGGCGGAAGGTTTCGATTTTAAGTTAATTTAAATAGAAACGCTGCCGCAAAAAGCAAAAAAATTAAAAAATAAATAAGTAAAAGGAGAAAAACTTATGGCAAAAACTCTCTCAAACAAAAAGAAAATCATTGTGATGTCTGCGCTGGTGCTGCTGCTTGCGGTGACTGCCGTTTTCAACTTCGTGCTTGCGGATACGGGCGCAAACGCGAATGCGAACGAGCCTCTTACGGCGGCAAATTATTTCGCAACGTACCGCTCGGAACGGACGACGACGAGAAACGAAGAGCTGACGCAGCTCGACGGCGTGATTGCGCTGTATCAGCCGGGCGACGCGAAGTACGAAGAAGCCACGAAGATGAAGATGGAAATCGTTGCTGCGATGGAAAAGGAGCTTGTGGTGGAAACGATGGTGAAAGCGATCGGATTTTCGGACGCGGTGGTGACGGTTTCGAGCGACTTCGACAGCGTAAACGTATTTATCGATACGCCGGAGCTGACGTATGATTCCGCGCTTTCGATTTACAACACGCTGAAAAACGAAACGGGAATTTCGCCCGAAAAGATCAGAATCGTGCCGATCAATTCTGAAAGCTGAACGGCGTTGCGCGGCGGAAAAAGATGAAAAAAATGTTACAAAGGGATAAAAAAACGAAAAAGAAGCAAACTTAGGCAAACAATTTGCCTTAAAATAGTGGAAATCTTCCGAATAATGTGCTATAATATTAGCGTAAACAATTATTCGGGAGATTTTTTTGCAATGTCTAATTACAAATTCGGAGCAAAAGGCGAAGGCAAAGGAAAGGTTGTGTACAATGCCGGAATCATTAACGGAATCGTTGCGCTTGCCATCAACGAGGTGGAAGGCGTACGGCTTGTTTCGGGAAAACGCAGAGGCATTTCTCTGTTCCTTGAAAAAGACGGCGTTTATGCGGACGTTTCCGTCGGCGTACATTACGGACATAATGTGCCGGAGCTTGCTTATCGGATTCAGCAGTCGATTAAGCAGAACGTGGAAACAATGACGAGATACACGGTGAAAAAAGTGGACGTACACATTCAGGACGTGGTTTTTGACGAACTGCCTGTGAAAGCCGAACCGAAAAACGCGGAAAACGCAGACGCTGCCGAAAATCCGGCGCATGCGGACGAACAGATTAAAGCGGCGCAAGCGGTTGGCACGGCACGCAATTAAGCCGCGGAAAACAAAAGAAAAACATTTTACGATATACAGAGGTATTTATGAGAAACGATTGTCGCGAAGCGGCGATGTGCGTGCTGTTTGCCGAGCAATTCAACGAAGACGGCTGCACGAGAGAATTTATCGGCAGAGTTTATAAGAAATTCGGTCTTGAACGCAAAGAAGATACGGAATTTGCGGACGCGCTTTTAAATGCAGCGAATGCGCATAAGGCGGAAATTATCGGCACGATCGAAAACGCTTCGCATCACTATCTCGAAAACCGGATTTTCCCGTTGGACAAGTGCGTATTGATGCTTGCGGTGGCGGAAATTTTATATTTCGACGATAAAGAAATTCCGCCCGTGGTTTCTGTTTCGGAAGCGACGAATCTTGCGAAAAAATATTCGGGCGATACGGCGGCGGATTTCGTGAACGGCGTGCTTTCGGGTATTATCAATAAAAAAGCGGACTGAAAGGCGGATTTTACTCGATTTTTCGGATATTTTCAGGCAGAAGGAACATATGAAAATCATTGACGGAAAAGCTCTCGCGGCGAGTATGCGGGAAAAATTGAAAGAAAAAGTTGCAACTTTCGGCGAGCCGATCACGCTTGCCGTGGTGTTGGCGGGCGAAAATCCCGCTTCGCAGGTGTATGTGAGGAATAAGGCGAAAGCGTGCGCGGAAACAGGAATCAGATCGATTACGCGTTTGTTGCCCGAAAACTGCACGCAGGAAGAATTGGACGCCGAGCTTGATAACCTGGCGGCCGACGAAACCGTGAACGGAATTTTATTGCAACTGCCGTTGCCTGCTCATCTGAACGAGCGCGCGGCATTGAAAAAAATTCCCGTGGAAAAAGACGTGGACGGATTCAGCGAAGAGAACGTAGGTTTACTTGCCGCAAATCGCGGCGGGATTGCGGCTTGCACGCCGCTCGGCGTGATGAAAATGCTCGAATACGCGGGCGTATCGCCTTGCGGCAAACACGCCGTGGTGATCGGGCGAAGCAATACGGTAGGCAGGCCGATGGCGTTGCTTTTATTGAACGCGGACGCGACGGTGACGATATGTCATAGCAAAACGAGAAATCTGAAAGAGATCTGCCGCGAAGCGGATATTCTGATCGCGGCGATCGGCAGAAAGAAATTTGTGACGGACGACATGGTGAAAGAGGGCGCAACGGTGATTGACGTGGGGATTAACCGCGACGAGAACGGGAAGCTCTGCGGCGACGTGGACTTTGAAAACGTTAGCAAAAAGGCTTACGCAATTTCGCCCGTACCCGGAGGCGTAGGACCGATGACAATCACAATGCTTATGTACAATACTTTTCTCGCCGCAGAAAATCAGAAAGCGCGACGAGAGGTGCGGAAAGCGAAGAAATGATCTTCGCGGGCGTTCCGCTTTGCGCGGGCGCAAAGGGAAAGCGAAAAGATGTTTAAAGAAAAATACGATAGTTATTTACAGAAGATCAACGATTATGCGACGGAATATTTCGCGAAGCTGAAAACGACTCCCGCGCTTTTGAAAGAGAGTATGGAATACAGCTTTTTATGCGGAGGAAAGCGGATTCGGCCCGTGCTTACGCTCGCCGTGGCGGACGTGCTCGGCGTGTATTCCGAAGAGGCGTTGCCGTTTGCGCTCGCCGTGGAAATGATCCACACGTATTCTTTGATTCACGACGATCTTCCGGCGATGGACAACGACGATTTCCGGCGCGGGCAGCCTTCGAATCATAAAAAATTCGGCGAGGGACATGCGATACTTGCGGGCGACGCGCTGATGAATACGGCATATCTTCTGTGCTTCGATATGTGCTTTAAGGGCGAAAAATACGTGCGCGCGGCACATATTCTCTGCGAATACGCGGGCATCGACGGTATGCTTGCCGGACAATCGGCAGATTTGTTGTGCGCAGAGAAAGACGCCCCGATCGACGAGAAAACTTTGCGGTTTATCGACGAACACAAAACCGGGAAGCTGATGCTCGCCTCTATTTTGATACCGTGCGTGTTGGCCGAGAATAAGAATTATTTCGAATTTGAGCAATTCGGAAAATACCTGGGAACGTTGTTTCAGATTACGGACGATATTCTTGACGAAACGGCGGATTTTTCTGCACTCGGAAAGACGGTGGGAAAGGATAAAAAGGAAAATAAGCTGACGTTCGTATCGCTTTACGGCGTGGACGGCGCAAAAATTCAGGCGGATATTTACGCTTCCGACGCGTATGCGGTGCTGGACGGGATTGACGGCGATACGGGCTTTTTGCGAGAGCTTGTGACGTATGTGAGAAACCGCGAAAAGTGATTTTCAAATAAAAACGTTTAAAAAAATGCGAAAAAGTTTTTAATTTTCGGGATTATCCGGACAGAAGACAGACGAGAAAGGACTGAGTGTCGTGGAAAAAAGCAGAACGTTGCGGGAAGTTTCGCCCGCAGACATCAGAAAAATGACGAACGACGAGCTGAACGTGCTTTGCGACGAGCTGCGTTCGTTTATCTATGAAAAAGTTTCCGAATGCGGCGGACATCTCGCTTCTAATCTCGGCGCGATCGAAGCGACCGTGGCACTTTGCAATGTATTCGATTTTACAAAGGATAAAATCGTTTTCGACGTGGGGCATCAATGCTATGCCTATAAAGCGCTGACGGGGCGTGCCGATCAATTTGATTCGCTACGCAAAGAGGGCGGCATTTCGGGGTTTCCGAAACGCGAAGAAAGTCCGTTCGATTTTTACAATACGGGGCATGCGGGAACATCGGTTTCTGCGGCAATAGGCATTGCGAAAGCGCGGGATCTGAAAAAAGAGGATTTTTCCGTGATTGCTTTTATCGGCGACGGCTCGTTTAACAACGGCTTGATTTACGAAGCGCTGAACTCTCTGAAAATTCTCGACACGAAAATTCTGATTATTTTGAACGACAACGGAATGTCGATTTCGCCGACGGTGGGCGGTATGCACGAGATTTTAAACGATATACGCGAAGGCGAAAAGACGTCGGGAAAGAAATCGGCCGGCGGAAGCGACGGCGCGGCGGGTACGGATCGGCGCGTTTCCGGTATACGATTTTTAGAAAGCTTCAACCTTACTTATCTCGGTGCGGTGGACGGCAACGAAGTGGACGAAATGACGGCGGCTTTAAAGCAAGCGAAGCGGCTGCTGAAAGAAAAATCGGTGCTTTTGCATATCGTTACGAAAAAAGGCAAGGGGTACGGATTTTGCGAAGAACACCCCGGTGAAACGCACGGCGTGCCGCCTGTGGGGGCGAAAAAAGAGCGGGAATATTCCGAAATTTTAGGCGAAAATCTTACGAAACTTGCTGCGAAAAACAATAAAATCGTGGCGGTTACGGCAGCTATGACCGACGCGCTTGGATTGCGCGGATTTTTCGAAACGTTTCCCGAGCGGGCGTTTGACGTGAGTATTTGCGAGGAAAACGCCGCCGTGCTTTGCGCTGCGCTCGGGGCGGAAGGAATGAAACCGTATTATGCGATTTATTCCACGTTTTTACAACGCGCCTACGATGAAATCATTCACGACGTCTGCGCGCAGGATCTGCCCGTGACTTTCTGTATCGATCGGGCAGGAATTTCCGGTGCGGACGGAGAAACGCATCAGGGCGTTTTCGATCTGTCCTATCTTTCGATGATACCGAATATGACGATTGCAGCGCCGAAAGATACGGAAGAGTTTGCGCGCTTTTTAAAATGGAGCGAAAAATTTCCGCATCCGCTCGCCATTCGTTATCCGCGCAGCGGAAAAGTGGTGTTTTCGCGCAGATTACCGAAAAAATTACCGATTTCGCGGCGGCTTAAAAGAATTTCTTACGGCACATGGGAATATCTTTACAAGTGCGAAAACAGTAAAATCACGATTATCGCGGCGGGTGAACGTTGCCTGATTATTGCTTTGAAAACGGTACACGCGCTCGAAGACAAGGGGGTTACCGGAAAAATCGACGTGGTGAACGGAAGATTTATCAAACCGCTTGATACAAAGCTGCTTTCTTCTCTTCAAGGCAATGTGATTACGATTGAAGACAACGTTCTTTCAGGCGGCTTCGGTGCAGCCGTGGAACACGAGATTGCGACGGAAGACGAAGGAAAAACGCCCGAAAATCGAAGGATTTTCCGTGCGTTCGGATATAAAGACATGTTTATTCCGCAAGGCGGCGTAGCTTCGCTGCAAAGGCAGTACGGCGTTTCCTGCGAAGAAATACAAACATATCTCGAAGGAATACTGAAATAATGCATGTGCTATGACAGACATAATAATTATGTGTGGCAGAGTAATTATAGGCGGTTAAAAAAGGAACGGACGATGAGAGCGGATAAATATTTTGCCGAACGATTCGGTTCGCGCACGAAAGCCGCCGAAGAATTGACGGCAGGAAGAATTTTACGCGGCGGCAAGCCGCTTTCGCCGAAAGACGAAGTGAAAACCGGCGACGAATTTGAGTTTGTATCGGCGGAAGAGCGGTTTGTTTCCGGCGGAGGATATAAGCTTTCCAAAGCGTTGAAAGAGTTTTTGTATGATTGTGCCGGCAAAACGTTTGCGGATATCGGCGCGAGTACGGGCGGATTTACCGATTGTCTGCTGCAAAACGGCGCGGCGAAAGTATTTGCCGTGGACGTGGGCGAAAGTCTTTTAGACGAACGTTTAAAAAACGATCCCCGCGTGATTTCGATGGAAAACGTGAACGCGCGGTATCTGAAGGCGGAAGATTTTCCGTGCGAGCCGGACGGGATTGTTGCGGACGTATCGTTTATTTCGTTGAAGCATATTTTTCCCGTGATTTCGGCGATTCTGCGAGAAGGAAAAGACGCGTTTGTGCTGATTAAACCGCAATTCGAGTGCGAGAACAAGGGCATCGGGAAAAGCGGAATCGTAAAAAAGACGGAACACAAAAAAATCGTGAAAAAGGTGCTTGGATATGCGGCTGAAAACGAGCTTCTGCCCATGGAAATCACGAACGCTCCGTTGAAAAAAGGAAAAAATATCGAGTATGTGCTGCACCTGAAAAAGAGCGACAAAGAAGCGGTATCTGCAGTTTTGAAAATTTCCGGAGAACGGATTTTATATACGGTGGGACAAATCGCCAAAGCGGAAAAAGGATAAAAGGAGAATAAGAGATTGAAAACGGGGATTTTTGTAAACCCGGCGCGGCCGGAAAATAAAGAACGGGCGGACAAGCTTGCCGCGATTCTTACCACGCGCGCCATTGAAAACAAAGAGGTGAAAACGCTTTGCCGCGAAGAAATCGAAGATCTCGGCGTGCTTCTGGTACTCGGCGGAGACGGCACGATTTTACGTTGCGCGGAAATTTGCGCTCGTACGGGCGTGAAAATCGTGGGCGTGAATTACGGAACGCTTGGATTTTTAACGGAATTCGAAAAGGACGAGCTTGAAAAGATTCCCGAATTTTTGCTGCGCGCGGAACGGGGAGAAACCAAGGAAGTAAAGAGAAATCTTTTAAAAATTACATACCGCGAAAAGGTTTTTTACTGCCTGAACGAAGCGGCGGTGCGGCGCGATTATTCGTTAAAAAACGGCGAAATGCTGAAAACGGAAATTTTCGTGAACGGCTGCTCGTTCGACGAAGTTTCGGGCGACGGCGCGCTGGTATGCACGCCCACCGGATCTACGGCGTATTCGCTTTCGGCGGGCGGTCCGATAATCGCACCGCAGACGGCGGCGATATTATTTACTCCGCTTTGTGCGTTTTCGCTTGCCGCGCGCCCCGCCGTGCTACCCCAAACCGATCGGGTGACGATCAAAATCATTCGCGGCGGCGCGTTTTTGCTGATTGACGGAAGCGTGGCGGCGCAGGCAGAAGAGGGTGATGAGATCGCGGCGGAAAGTTCGGAGCTTATCGCGGCGTTTCCCACAAGATCGTTTGGCGGATTTTATAAAAAAGCACGGAAAAAATTAAGCTGAAAGAAAAAGATAAAAAGGATGAAAAAACAATGTTAAAAACGGAACGGCATAAAGAAATATTACGACTCATCGAAAACAGAGAAATCGAAACGCAGGAAGAGCTTTGCAAGGCGCTCAACGACGAAAGTTTTGTGGTGACGCAGGCGACTGTTTCGCGCGATATCCGAGATCTGCGACTTTTTAAGGTGGCCGGCGTGGAAAAGAAATATCGCTACGCGAGCCTGACAAAAACCGAAGGCGAAGTATCGGAAAAGATGCGCAATCTTTTTAAAACCTGCGTGCTTAAAATCGAAGCCGCACAAAATCTGATTGTGGTGAAAACCATGACCGGCAACGGCGCGAACGCGGGTGCGGTGGTGGATAAATTCAATATACAGGGAATTGTAGGCTCGGTGGCGGGTGACGATACGCTGCTTGTGATATGTCATGATAACGCAACGGCAAACGACGTGGCTGCAAGACTGAGCGATTTACTTAAATAACAAAGGAAAAAGCTTGCGATGCTTTCTAAACTTACCATTAAAAACGTTGCTTTGATCGAGAGCGCGGAAATTGAATTTTCGGAGGGGTTGAACGTTCTTTCGGGAGAGACGGGCGCGGGAAAATCCGTAATTCTCGATTCTCTCAATTTTGTGCTGGGCGCGAAGGCGGACAGGACGATGATTCGCTACGGAGAAAGCGAATGTTTCGTGAAGGCGGAATTTGTGCAGGACGAGTGCGATGAAGCTGTGCGCGCGTTGGCGGAAATGGACATCGAAAGCGATGGCGAGATTATTATTTCACGCCGATTTTCGGAAAACGGGAAAAATTCGATTAAAATCAACGGTTCGGCGGCAACGGCTGCGATGCTGAAAAAAATCACTTCGCGACTGGTGGACGTGCATGGTCAGAGCGAGCATTTTTATCTTTTATCGGAAGCAAATCAACTGAAAACGCTCGACGGCGTGTGCGGCTCTGCGCTTGCCGACGAAAAACTTGTTTTGCGCGGGATTCTGAATGAGTACAAAGCGAAAAAGCAAGAGCTTGCGCTGCTCGGAGGCGACGAAAACGAGCGCGAACGGCGGCTTGAAATTCTGCACTTTACGATTGACGAGATCAAGGGCGCGGATTGGAAAGAGGGCGAGGAAGAAGAGCTTTTATCGAAACGCGCAAAAATCAACAATCTCGAAAAAATTCTTTCCGCCGTGAAGGAAGCCGCGGAATTTATTTCGTCCGACGGCGGCGCATGCGACGCGTTGCGCGGGGCAAGGCGGGCAATAAACTCCATCGCGCATCTCGATAACGAATATAGCTCGCTTGCCGAAACGATAGAAAATATTGCCGAAGAGGCGGATGACGCGGCTTCGAGACTTTCCGGCGTTGCCGACGGCTTGTATTTCGACGAAAACGAAGCGGCTTATGTGGAAAATCGCCTTGACGAGCTGCGCGCGTTGCAGCGAAAATATGCGGTGAAAACGCAAAGCGAGATTGCGGCACTGCTTGCGGAACGTGAAAAAGAATATGATTTGCTTTCGGACAGCGCGGAACGTTCGGAAAAATTGCAGAAAGAAATCGCTATTCTTTTGAAAAAAGCGTTGGAAAGTTGCCGGCGATTGACGGCAATCCGAAAAAAGGGTGCGGAAAGTTTTTGTGCGGGCGTTTGCGAAGAATTAAAAACGCTGAATATTCCGCATGCGGCGTTTTCGTCTGAATTTAAAGATTAATCGGATGAGGACGCTGAAAACGCGGGAGAAAACGGATTGGACGCGCTGTCGTTTATGTTTTCGGCAAACGCCGGCGAGCCGATGAAACCGCTCGGAAAAATCATCAGCGGCGGCGAAATGAGCCGATTGATGCTGGCGATGAAAACGCGGCTTTCCGATACCAACGGTATTTCCACGTATGTTTTCGACGAAATCGACGCGGGGATCAGCGGGAAAACGGCAAAAGTGGTAGGCGAAAAGTTTGCAAAAATCGCGAAAAACACACAAATTATCGCGGTTTCGCATCTGGCGCAGATTGCATGCATGAGCGACGGCGAATTTATGATCGAAAAAAAAGAAGAAAACGGCAAAACACATACGTTTATCCGCGCGCTTTCGCAGGAAGAACAAAAAGAAGAGATCGTGCGGTTGCTCGGCGGCGAGCGGGGAGACGAGGCGGCGTATCGCCATGCGGAAGAACTTCTCGAACGGGCCCGGGAATACAAAACAAAGATTTAATTCGTCTGCCGCGGAGGGATTTTTTGCGGGGATAAAACAAAAGACGTTCGGCGGATAAAAACGCTGACAAGCAATCAAGGCGCGAATAAAAGGCGTATGTTTGCTCAACCTAATGCTTGAAAGGGAAAACGGAAGTCTATTTTTGTTTTCCGAGGACAAACGGAGGGAAAATGGGGAAACGACGCTTTTTTATTTGCGCTATACTTACGGCATGCGTGGCGGCGGGGATACCGGGCACGGCGGGCATACAAAAAATCGGTACGGCAAATGCGCAAAACGGCGATTTTTCGCATCGGGAAGTGTATGTAGGCGGCATGCCGGCGGGGTTTACGCTTGGCATCGGCGGCGCGCAGGTGATCGGTCTTTCGCAGGTGCTTGGCGAAGGCGGCAGTTTCTCGCCGGCGGCGAAAGCGGGCTTAAAAACAGGCGATATTATTGAAAAAGCATCGGGAGTCCGTGTGAGAAATACAGCCGAATTAAACGAAGCGATTGCTTTATGCGGCGGAAAACAGACCACTCTTACCGTGCGAAGAAACGGCGAGCTTGCCGACGTGGCGGTGACGCCCGTGAAAGATAAAATCACGGGGAAATACAAAATCGGTATTCTTGCGCGCGACAGCGTTTCCGGAATAGGAACGGTGACGTATATCGATAAGCAGACGAGAAAATTCGGCTCGCTCGGGCATCCGGTGACGGCGGAAAACGGCACGCGCTTTTCCGGCGGTGAAATCTGTTCGTGCTGCATTGTTGGCGTAAAGAAGGGCGTGCGCGGCAAAGCCGGAGAATTATGCGGCACGTTTTTGAGCTCCGAGCGTTTCGGTAACGGCGAGAAGGTGACGGATTGCGGTATTTTCGGCACGGTGGACGAAACGTATACGTTAAACGGAAACCTGACGGCATATACCGCTTCGGCGGAGGAAGTGACGATCGGCGACGCGTGCATTTATTCCACTGTGGACGGTGAAACGCCGAAAAAATATGAAATCGACGTGGTGAAAGTGGATAAAAACAATCGCGGAAACAAGAATTTCGTGATTAAAATCACCGATCGCGAGCTGCTCGAAAAAACGGGCGGAATCGTGCAGGGAATGAGCGGAAGTCCGATTTTACAGAACGGAAAATTGATCGGCGCGGTGACGCACGTATTTCTGAACGATCCGGCACGCGGGTACGGCGTATCGGTAGAGACGATGATGAAAAGCGCGGATTAAAGGCGAAATACGTCATATTTTGAGAAAGAGCGGCATATAAAGATAGTATGGACGCTCTTTTTTCGTGTTTTAAAGAAGCAATCGGCGTATTGAAGCGGCGGAAAGTTTGGCTGATTGTTTTCGGCGCAACTATTCTTTTAGGCATAATACTTGGCGTCGTGCTTTCGAAACCTGCGGCTATCCGACAATATTACGCCGTGTATTGCCGCGCGTATACCGATATGATTTTTGCCGCTTCCGTTTTTAAATTGTTTTTTAAACGGCTGATCGCAATGGTTTTATTGTTGCTTCTGATCGTTCCGTTGTATTTCACGGCGTACTATCTTCCCGTTGCGTTTCTGATTGTGTTTTTTAAAGGGTACACGTTCGGAATCGTCGCCGTGATTTTGCTTTCTTCTTTCGGCGTAAACGGCTTGTTTATCTTTCTCGTCTGTGCGTTGCCGTCGGCTGTTCTTACGTTTGTACTGCTTGCGATTGCCTGTGCGCTCGGCACGGAAGTATGCAAAAAACGACTGCCGATGTGCGGATCGTGCGGCGCGCTTTGTTATTTTTTATTGCTTTTTTTATGCGCCGCGGCGTGCGCGATTGCGGAAATGCTGCTTGTGGCGCTGATTTTTCGCCCGATCGGTAAAATTTTCTGAGAAATCTGCATATTTTTCATACTTACGGCGGAAACTGTGAGTATGAAAAGGACGGGAAAATTGATTGCGGGCGCGGCTTTTGCCGCTTCGCTGTTATTTACGAAAGGCGTTGCGCCGGCGTTTAAAACGGGCGATCTGAAAAACAGGGCGAATGCTACGGCTGCCGCGGAAACTTCGGAGAATATTTTTTCGGAAAATCACTCCGAAATTTATCCGGCTGCGAAAAAAATCGTATGCGAAACCGAACTTGGCGCGCATGCGAAATCGGCTTATCTCGCGGAAAGCAAAAGCGGCACGGAAATCTACGCGAAAAACGAGAGAAAACGTTTGCCGATTGCAAGCATGTGCAAAATCATGACGTTGCTTCTCGCGTTCGACGCGATCGACTCGGGTGCGCTTTCGATGGACGAATCGGTGTGTGTGAGCGAGCGTGCGGCGGGCATGGGCGGCTCGCAGGTGTTTTTGGAAAGCGGCGGCGAATATAAGGTGCGAGAGCTTTTAAAGAGTATTGCGGTATGTTCGGCGAACGATTCCTGCGTGGCGATTGCCGAAAGAGTGGCGGGCAGCGAAGAAGCGTTTGTGAACAGGATGAACGAAAAGGCACAATCGCTCGGCATGAGCGATACGCTTTTCGCGAACTGCACGGGGCTACCGAAAGAGCCGCAATATTCCTGCGCGAAAGACGTTTCGGCGATGCTTTGCAAGCTGATCGAAAACGAAGAATATTTCAACTTCTGCAAGGTGTGGACGGAAAAATTTCAGCACCCGAAAGGCAGAATTACGGAAATTACGAACACAAACAGATTAGTGCGCTTTTATCAGGGATGCGACGGAGGAAAAACAGGTTTTACAAGCGAGGCGGGGTTTTGCCTTGCGGCGACGGCTTCGCGCGGCGGCATGAGGCTTGTTTCGGTGGTGATCGGCGAAGACACGAGCAATCACCGTTTCGGCGACGTGAGCGGAATGTTCGATTACGCGTTTGCGAATTATGCTTTGAAAACTGTAGCGGACGGAAATAATCCGCTGGAACAAAAAGCGGGCGTAAGGGGCGGTAAAAAGGAAGAAATTTTCGTAAAGCCGGAAAGAAGCGCGTATATTTTCGGCAAACGCGGAGAAAAAGAGAATGTAACGCTTTCCGCCGAATTGCCCGAATATGTGGAAGCGCCCGTGCGCGAAGGCGATAAAGTGGGTGAATTGATCGTGTATAAAGACAACGTGGAGATCGATCGCGTGGCAATCGTAGCGGCGGAATCGACAGAACGGGCAGGTTTTGCTGACAGATTCAAAGCTATTCTTCGCGGTTGGCGGTTCGGAAAGAAATAAGTTTTCCGCAAAGAAGCGGCATGGCGCGACGATGGTTTTTTGTCGCTTTTGCAAGCAATTCCGAAAATAAAAAACGTGATTTTCGTTTTTTTTACTAATTTCGCGTTTTTTTCTTTGAAATTTCCTTTTCGATTCTTGCATTTTTTATTCTTTTTTGGTAAAATAATCTTATCACCCGTAAATAAGCGCGAATGGAGGCGGACGGAATGGATTGGTTTGTGGAAATGCTGGCGAAATTTCTCGCCGTTACAATCGTGCTTACTCTTCATGAATTTGCACATGCGTTCGTTGCGTATAAATGCGGCGATCCCACGGCAAAGTGGGCGGGAAGAATGTCGCTCAATCCCGCACGGCATTTCGATCCGTTGGGGCTTGTTTGTTTTGTGTTCGTGGGGTTCGGTTGGGCGAAACCCGTGCCGATCAATGAAAACAACTTTAAAAATTATACCAAAGGCTGCGCGCTTACTTCCGCCGCCGGGGTGGTTACGAATTATCTTTCGGCGTTTTTGTTTTATCCGCTCTTTATTCTTGCGATCAGATTTCAGTTTTCTGCAAACGCCGTTACTTACGGGCATGAGTTTTTATATTATCTGACGAATTATCTCTTTATGTTTTCGCTGAGTTTCTGCGTATTCAATCTGCTGCCTTTTTATCCGCTGGACGGATTTCGCATCGTGGAAGCGGCATCGAAGCGGCGCGGCGGCTTTTATCGGTTTTTGCGGCAGTACGGCTACTATATTTTAATCGGACTGATCGCGGAAAGTTATCTTTGCGAAATGTTTTTTCGGCTCACAAGCCAACCGATTTTTTTGTATCTCGATCTGCTCGGCTATATCATGTCGTTTGCTACGGGAATTTTTGCAAAGCCGATCACGGCGCTGTGGGGGCTTGTATTTCGTTGAGTTTTTGCGCGGCACGACGCGGCGAACGTTTGAAAGCTTTGAAATTGCTTTAAAAATATAATGTGTGGAATCGGAGGATTGTTTTGGAAAAATTAACCACGGAAAGCGTAAAAGATTTTGATTCGGAAGTGGATTATACAACGGTGCTCGATAATTTCGAAGGTCCGCTCGATCTTTTATTATATCTCATCAATAAAGAAGAAATCGCTATCGAAGATATTTTCGTATCGCAGGTGACGGAGCAATTCCTAACATATATGCAAGGACTTCCGTATCTCGATATGGAAAAGGCGAGCGAATATCTGAATATTGCCGCCACGATCATCGATATCAAAGCACGCAGTCTTGTGCCGCCCGTGGAAGACTATTTCGACGAGGACGATTACGGCTACGAAGAAGACCCGAAAGACGCTCTCATCCGCGCTCTGAACGAGTACAAGATGATCAAGGAAGAAGCCGACAAGCTGAAAGAACGCGAAACGGTGGGGTATTTCTTCAAAGCACCCGATAAAGATATCGGCGAATTGCAGGTGAAATACAAGGATTTCACGCTGGACGGGCTTGTGGACGCGTTTACGAAACTGATGCTCAAACGCGAAAGCGAACGGGCAAGCGCGCCGCCGCCGAAAGAAATTCCGCGCGAAGCGTTTACGGTACGCGACAGAATACGCTACATCCGCGACGCTTTCCGCGTGAAAGAGAGCGTGAATTTCGAAGATTTATTCGAGCCGCGCGCACCGAAATCGGAAATCGTAGCCACGTTTCAGGCGCTGCTCGAGCTTTTAAAACATCAGTATCTGACGGTGGAACAAGACGGTTTGTTTACGCCGATTACGATAAGAAAAAATAACGAAAAACAGGAGGATGACGATCTTGGAGATATCGACGAATATAATTGAAGCGATTTTGTTTGCGGCAGGCAACGCCGTACCCACGGATTTATTGCGCGAAAAGCTCGATCTTACGAAAATGCAGATGGATTCGATGGTGCGCCAGCTGGAAAAGAAATATTCCGGAAACTGCGGTATTCGCCTGCTTATTTTCAATCATAAAATTCAACTTGCCACCAACCCCGATTATAAGGAGCAGGTGGCTGCGGTGCTGAACCCGATCCGGGAAAAGGAATTTACGAAAACTATTCTCGAATGCGCGGCAATCATCGCTTACAAACAGCCGATTACGCGTACGGAGCTCGATTCTGTGCGCGGCGTAAACAGCGATTATGCGATCACTACGCTGCTCGGCTTGGAAATGATCGAGCCGTGCGGAAGAAAAGACGCGCCCGGAAAACCCGTTCTGTATCAGACGACGGATAATTTCCTGCGCCGCTTTAAGCTGAAATCGCTTTCCGAATTGCCCGATTACGAAGAACTGATGAAGAAAATCGCGGAAATGAGCGCAACGGCGGACGACGATACTTATCTTTACAGCAAAGACGTGTACACGCCGGGCGAGGCCGAGGAATACTCGGAAATCGCGGGCAAGGCGGACGGCAGCGACGGCGAAACGGAAGTACGCGGCGATGTTGACGCAAGCGAAGCAGATATTGCGGAAAATCCGGAAAACGTAGGAGAAGAAGCGAATTTCGAAGAAAAGGAAACCGGCGAAGAATACGGCACGGAACCCGAAGAATCCGAAGAAAACGAATAATCAAAATTTTTAAAAATTACATACTTTCACGAATTCTGCTCATATTGACGGTATGGGCAGAATTTTTGCGTTATTTTTCGGTATAACGGGCGCGGCGATTATTTTATTCGCTCCGATTGTGCAGGAATTTAACGCATACGGCGATTTAAGCGAGAAAAAACTTGCGTTTTCGCTGTATCTTTTCGGCTTTATCAAGCTGATCGGCGGATACGTTTCTTCGTATCGCGGCGGCGTGGCGGTGCATATTTCCGAAAAGACGGCGATTTTGCTGCCGTATTCGGGAATGAACGAGCAGCGGAAAAAATTTAAAATTTTTCGTTCGTTCCGATTGATTTCGCTGGAAGCCGCGGCGGAAACGGGCGCGGATTATTTTGCGGGCGCGGGCATTGCGTGCGCTTTTTTGAAAGGCTATCTTGCCGTGAAAGGGAAAGCGAAAAAAAGCGACTTGAAGCTATATCTGACGGACGGCGACGTACTGCGGCTTTCTGTGCGCGTCGTAGCGTATTTTCAGATCGGCGTGCTTTTGGCGTTGTTTATCAGATTTTTAATCAAGGTAACGATAAGGAGAATGAGAGGATTATGGAAGAGAGAAAAATTAACGGCCTGACGGAAGGCTCGCTTCGCGCGCTCGGCGGCATTGCCGACGCGGATACTGTGCTCGGCACACCTGTTTTCACGGCGAGCGGCGCGCAAATCGTGCCGTTTTCCAAAGTGACGTTCGGAAATTTATCCGGCGGCGGCGAATACGGCGACGTGAAAGTGATTAAAGAAGCCGGCGATCAATCGTTTGCGGGCGGCAGCGGATCTGTGGTGAGCGTAAAACCGATGGGATTTATCATCGACGACGGAAAAACCTGCCGCGTGGTACGCCTTTCCGATGAGCCGCTCGACAATCTGATCGAAAAGGCGAGCGATATTCTCAGAAACGTTACGGCAAAGCGTGAAAGCTGAAAAAGCGGTCGGCTATGACTGAAAAGATCATGAAAAAGAGAAAAAAACGGCAATTTATACTGTTTGCCGCTTTCATCGCCGCTTTTTCGTTTTTTTCTTACGGCAGGGGAATCGGCGTAAACGCGGACGGCTTCGGCGCGGATTTCGAAACGAGCGCGGCGGCGGGAAATGCGGTTTGCGTGCAAGCGAAAGCGGCGTGTGTGATCGAGTTATCGTCGCGACGGGTGGTTTTCGAAAAAGACGGCGAAAGGAAGCTGCCGATGGCAAGCACCACGAAAATCGCCACCGCGCTCACCGTACTTGATAAGCTGACGGAAAACGGAGACGAATCGCGGCTGGACGAAAAATTTTTTGTTCCCGCGGCGTGCTGCGGCATCGAAGGCTCTTCTGTGTATTTAAAAGAGAACGATGAAACGTCGGCGCGCGAGCTTTTGTACGGACTGATGCTGCGTTCGGGAAACGATTGCGCGGCAGCGCTTGCCTGGCGCGTTTCGGGCGGTGTGAAGAAATTTGCGGAAAAGATGAACGAAACTGCGAAACGGGCGGGCGCGCTGAATACGCACTTTAAAAATCCGCACGGCTTGCCGGAAAAAGGGCATTATACCACGGCGCGCGATTTATCGATGCTCACGGCGTTGGCACTCGGAAACGAAACTTTCGCAAAAATCGTGAGTACACGCATGTACGAGCCGAAGCATTGGGCGAATAAAAACAAAATGCTTGCCGAATACGAGGGCGCGATCGGTGTGAAAACAGGCTATACAAAGCAGGCGGGGCGTTGCCTTGTATCGGCGGCGAAACGAAACGAGATGACTTTGATCTGCACGGTTCTGAATTGTCCTGATACCTACGGGGAATCGAAAAAGCTTTTAAACGACGCTTTTTCGGCGTATGAGTTTTTACTTTTACAAGCGGCGGAAAGTCCTGTTTCGCTTGATACGAAAGGCGGAAAAGTTTTCGCAAAAACGGAAAAAGACTTGCGTTATCCATTGCTTTCGGCGGAAAAGCAGCATATCAAAAAAACGACAATTGCTTTTGATACGCCGCTGAAAGATAAAAACGGACGGGAAATTTGCGGTCAATTGCGTATTTACCTCTTAAATAGCTTGCTTTTTTCGGAAAATTTATATAAAATTGGTTTACAGAACGAATACAGCGAATGAGGAAGTGTACAGATGCGCATCAATAAATTTTTGGCGGAAAAAGGCGTGGCGAGCCGTCGCGGCGCAGACGAAATGATTAAAAGCGGCAGAGTGACGGTAAACGGAAAAACGGCGGAGCTTGGCACGGATATTTCCGAAAACGATAAAGTGCAAGCGGACGGCGTGCCGATCGCGCAAGGAGAAATTGCGCTGAAATATTTTGTTATGAATAAGCGTGGTATGTACGATGAGCGACGATCGCGGACGAAAAACCGTTGCGGATCTGTTGCCCGAAGGCATCGGGCGGGTGTTTCCCGTCGGCAGGCTCGATTACGATACGGAAGGATTGCTGATTCTTACGAACGACGGCGATTTGGCGTATGCGCTGACGCATCCGAGCCGCGAAGTGCCAAAAACCTATCTTGCAAAAATCGAGGGAATCCTGACGGAAAAAGATCTCAATCCGATCAGATCGGGTATTGAGTTGGACGGTGTTCTTACGCATAAATGCAAGGCTCATATAGTGGAAACAAACAAAGAATACACGAAAGTACACCTTACGATCACGGAGGGGCGAAACCGAGAAATTCGCCGTATGTTTGAAGCAATCGGTAAAAACGTCTGTTTTTTAAAGCGCGTGAAAATCGGCTCGCTCTCTTTGTCCGGGCTGGACAGAGGGGCTGTTCGCCCGCTGAGCGATCGCGAAGTTGCCGCGCTGAAAAATTTATAAATCGCATGAAAAATTCCGCCCCGATTGCAGTTTAACGCAATCGGGGCGTATAAAATATGTACTGACGTTTTTCTATCAATGAATGTTGTTTGCTATCAATGAATGACTGCGACTTTGTGCGAAATTCGACGCGGTTACGCGATTTTGTTACGAATAAGCCCCACAACTTTGCCGAGAACGGAAACTTCTTCGGGCGCGTACACGAAATCGTCGAGAATGTCGTTTTCGGGGTGAAGAATGATTTTGCCGTTTCTATGGTAAATTCGTTTCACCGTGGCGGAATCGCCGACTAAAGCCACTATGATCTCGCCGTCAACGGCGCTTTGCTGGCGGCGCACAATGATTTTATCGCCGTCGCAGATGCCCGCTTTGATCATGGAAGTGCCTTGCACGTGCAGCATAAATAAATCGTCGCCGCGGAATTCGCCGAGCGGGAAAGAATAGTATTCTTCGTAATTTTCATACGCGAATACGGGCTGACCTGCGGTAACCGTGCCGAGCAGGGGAATATTCACCGAGCCGGACTTTCCGATCGATACGGCGCGTTTTTTATTATCTACTTTGTTGAGATAACCTCTTTCCTGCAAGCGCTCGATGTAGCTATGCACGGTGGCTGTGCTTTTGATGCCGCAATGCGCGCCGATTTCGCGTACCGAAGGGGTATAACCGTTTTCTTCCGTGAATCGGCGTATATAATCCATAATTTTAATAAGTTTGTTTTCATCCATCGGCATGAGACGTCCTCCCGAATAGCTTATTTTTTTTATCGTATTTATATTATAGCATACTTTTTTTGAAAATGCAAACAAATGTTTGAAGAATTTTCTTGATTTTTGTAATTTTTTGTGGTATAATGTCGAAAAAAGGCGAATGAGTGAGGTGTAAAAACTATGAGCATACATAAAAACAATTCCAAAAGGACAAAAAGCGAAGCCGAAGAAGAAAGCGAACACACGGTAAAATGCGTGCTGTATGATCGAGACTGCATCGGGTGTCTTGAATGTGAAACCTGCGATCTCGATCCGAACAAGGTTTGCGATAATTGCGGAAAATGCCTTGATATTCAGGACGTGGCTTCCATCAAAATCGATAAAATCTACGTTAGCGAAGAGGAATACGAAGCCGATCTGAAGAAAGGAAATTGATTTTTTGAAACTTTTATATTTGATTTTTACTTTGTATGATTACGGTGTATTTTGTATGAGTAAAGTGTATGATTAAAGGCGCAAAAGAAAATTTGCGCCTTTTACGTTATGATTTTAAATTTTTGTATCTTCGGTATGTGGCGAAATTTTTGGACAAAGCCAACTTTCAAACGCGCCGATATGCGATTTTTCTATCGAACAATCGATGCGCACGCCGGTTTCGGTGTATTCGGATTTGCGTTCCGTCGCATAGTTTTTCGATTTAGAATACTTTTTCAACTGCGTATATGGCACAAGCAGCGTACATTCGATATATTTTTCTTTAAAAACTTCGGAAATCCGCCGCTTTAATTCGTCTGTTCCCGCGCCCGTTTTTGCCGAAATAAATATGCAATCGGCAGGATAAAATGCGCGCGCGTTTTCGTCGATCATTTCGCTTTTATTGATTGCAAGAAGATACGGCGATGAAAAATGAAGTGAATGAAGCACATCGAGCGTGGTTTTTAATTGTACGTCGAAATCGGCGGTTGCGTCGCATACGATAATTACAAGATCGGCGTTCAAAACGCTTTCAAGCGTAGAGCGGAAGGCGTCGATTAAATGGTGGGGCAAATCTCTTAAAAAGCCGACGGTGTCCACAAGCAGATAAGCCGCGCCGTCAACCGTAAATTTGCGCGCCGTGGCGTCGAGCGTGGCGAATAACCGGTTTTCGGTATACACGTTTTCATCGCAGAAATAATTGAGCAGCGTAGATTTTCCCGCGTTGGTGTATCCCACGAGCGCGATTGTTTTTGTCTGCGTTTTCTTGCGGTGCGCCGTCTGTAATTGCCTGCGCGTTTCCAATTCGGCAAGTCGTTTTTCTAAATAGTCGATTCTGCCGCGTATATATCTTCGATCAGTTTCCAGTCGCGTTTCGCCGGGGCCTCGAGTGCCTACACCGCCGCCGAGCCGCGAAAGCGCGCCGCCTTTGCCTTTAAGGCGAGGATAAAGATATTTTAACTGCGCAAGTTCCACTTGCAATTTGCCTTCCGCCGTTTTCGCGTTTCTCGCGAAAATATCAAGGATTAAGGTGGTGCGATCAATCACTTTTCTATTGCCCAGCGCGGAAGAGATATTTTGTGTTTGCGAAGGCGTGAGATCGCCGTTAAAGAGTATCGTAACGTCAAGTCCGTTTAAAATTTCCGCAATTTCGGCAAGTTTTCCCGAGCCGAAAACCGTGGCGGGGGAGATAGAACGCAATTTTTGCGCCGTAATGCCGGCAACTGCCGCGCCTGCGCTTTCAATTAAAGATTTTGCTTCTTCGATCAGATCGCAAGCGTTTTTTTCATTGTTTTCCGTAATCGGCTGCATGATATAAATCTTTTCGAGAATAGGGGAATCCGTTTCGATCTGATATTTTTGCCGGCGTGTGCCTATATAAGCTATGTCTGTCATATCAATATTATTATGTCTAACGTAATATAATTTATTTACTTTTAGTCCTTTTGTGAGTTCGTTTCATCGTCGGCTTTTTCCGTGGCGGCGGGAAAATCGGAATGTAATTTCACCGCGTTGGCCACGCGCCGGCGATTTTCCTGCGTGATAGCTGCATAATGGCGTTTGGTGGTGTTTACGTCTTTATGCCCGAGAACGTCGGCAACGATATAAATATCGCCTGTTTCGTTATAAAGTCGCGTACCGTAAGTACTGCGCAGCTTATGCGGCGTGATTTTCTTTAAAGGCGTTACGGTTTTACTGTATTTTTTCACGAGAAATTCAACGGAACGAACATTGATGCGCTTATATTGCATAGAAAGAAAAAGGGCGTTTTCGCTTTTCGGAATTTTCGGATCGTTTTTTTTCTCTGCTATATATTCTTTCAAGGCAAACGCAACTTCGTCGGAAAAATAGAGGATTGCCTGACCGCCGCCTTTGCGAGTGACCACGAAAGAATTATCATCGAAATTCACACTTTCTTCGTTTAGTCCCACAAGCTCGCTGATACGAATTCCCGTGCCGAGGAACAGCGTTAATATTGCCGTATCGCGCACGCGAGTTTTATCGTGATAACCGATCGCATGTTTCGAAAGTCCTCGACCGCTTTCAGCCGCGGAAAGTAGCTCGGAAACTTCGGTTTCGTTAAGACGAATTATCTCTTTTTCTCTGCATTTCGGCGTTGTGACTTTTGAAACATTGTTTACTTCGATGTAACCTTTATTGAAAAAATACTTGAACATCGCGCGCACGGCAGAAAGCTTTCGTGATTTCGCGGGCGCGTCGCAGGTAAGCAATTTACCGTTATAGCGATATCCGGAAAGATAGCTTAAAAATAATTCCACATCATTGTTTGTAACGGCTTCGAGATCTTCGAGCGTTAAATCGAGGGGAGCTTTT
>ENA-UOOA01002304-UOOA01002304.1-human-gut-metagenome-genome-assembly--contig:-P61old-NODE-2304-length-27560-cov-8.564079_pt1 | contig 27560 bp, 27 predicted proteins | sample MGYA00242467_ERZ724014 | MGnify/ENA metagenome assembly ERZ724014 | reverse complement strand
TTTCTTATTCAGGGGCAGCGCCGCCGGACGCCTATAACAGTGCTGGTCGGCGCTGCCCTAAAATCAAATGGAGAAGAGGGCCGCGAAAGCGGCCCTTTCTTGGAAATTCGGGAAAATCGGGATCAGGCGACCGCGTTGTTCCGGGCGTACTCGGTCAGCAGATTCTGCATCTCGTCGGACATGATCTCTACCGTTTCCTCGACGGTCTGGTCGTTTTCGAGCATGTCGGACACGCCCTGCATGATCGCATAGTAGAAATCCTTGGACGGGCCGACGGTAACGCTGCGCATATCCGCCGGGGTGGAGATGAGCTGATCGTACGCCACCAGATACTGCGGATACTCCGCCGTCACGGTCTTATAAATATCCTCGTCCATAGCCGCCGTGTTGGAGGGAATGTAGCCGGTGTTGGCGGCAAAGTCGGCCTGCACCGCCGCGGAAGCGAGATACTGCATGAAGACCCAGGAGGCTTCCTTGCGAAGATCGTCGCCGGAATCGAACATGGACAGGCAGGAGCCGGCCACGGTGGCGCCGTCGGAAGCGTCGGCGGAAACGCGCAGATACTTGCCGACGCCGACTTCAAAGGCGCCGTTGACCTTTTCGAGGACCGGAGCCACGTTGGAAGAAGAGTTGGTCATCATCACGAGATCGCCGGCGATGAACATATCGGCCGAGCCGCTCTCGTTGATGAGCGCGCCGGCGTCATACATGGCCTTCCACTGCGTCAGGAAGGTGGCCAGCGCGCCGTTGTCGATGCAGGCGAGCTCCGTGGCGGTGCCTTCCGAGCCGTTCTTTTCATTGACGACGTAGCTGCCGAGCTGACCCAGCCAGTTGGCGAGCGTCGGGGTGTTCGGCACGGTCTGCAGCACCTTCTGGGTGAGACCCTTGGCCTGCATGTCCTGATAAAGCCGGATAACATCGTCAAACGTCTCGGGGACCTTGTCCCAGCCGGCTTCCTTCAGCAGGTCCATGTTGTAGTAGGATACGGTGGTAGAGGTCGCAAACGGCAGACCAAGCTGGCTGCCGGCAAACTGCCAGTTGGCCAGAGCGGCGGAGAGATAGGTGTCCAGACAGCCGGGCTCCGCGTAGGCGGCCACGGCCTGATCCACGGTGAAGGCTTTGCCGGAGTTGTAGTAGGTCATTTTGCCCGTGGCGTCCAGCTGCATCAGGTCGGGCAGCTCCTCAAAGTTGCCGCCGGAGATGATGGCCTTGAGCAGGGTGCTGGCGTCGGAGTACTGGCCCTGATACACGGCGTTCACGGTGATGCCGTATTCGTTGGTGCTGTTGAATTCCTCAATGTACTTGTCCATCAGCACGCCGGCCTCGTCCGAGGCGCAGTGCCAGAACGTGATGGTCACCGGCTGCGTGCCGAGCAGACTCTCGACCGGCGCGGCTTCCTCCTCGGCCGGGGCCGCGGTGGGCTCGGCCGGCGTGGTCTCTCCCGTGCTGCCGCAGGCGGCCAGAGAGAAAACAAGCGCCAGAGCCAGAAGCAATGACAGCATCTTTTTCATGTGTAAATCCTCCTAAAATGATTTTATTCCAGAAAAGCAGGGCACTGCTGCCCCTGCCGGGGAATACGGATCAGCCGACGAGACTCCCTTCGGTGCCGCCCTTTGCCATGTTCCGCCGCATGATGACGAAAAGGATGAAGGACGGGATCAGGGAGATCGTCACGCCGGCCAGCACGAGCTGATAGTTGGTGTCCTCCCAGGAATTCAGCTTGGTGATGCCTACCATGACGGTGCGCATATCGGGCGCGCTGGCGGTGATGATCAGCGGCCAGAGATAGGCGTTCCAGATCGTGATGAAGCTCTGCACGAAAAGCGTCGTGATGATCGGCTTGCAGATGGGCATCAGGATCGTAAGAATATACCGCAGATCGCCGCAGCCGTCGATCATGGCAGCATAGCGCAGATCCTTCGGAACGGAAAGGAATTTCTGCCGGAGCATGAACATCTGGCTGGCGCTGACAAAGCCGGTGATGCACATGCCGAGATAGGTGTTGAGCAGCCCCAGCCGGGACACGGTCACATAGTTGGTGATGAGGAGCGTGTCGCCGGGCATCATCATCGTGCCGAGAATGAGGAAAAAGCAGAAGTTCTTCCCCCGGAACTCATAGTGCGTCAGCGCAAAGGCCGCGCAGATAGAAAACACCAGACGGACCACCGTTCCGAGTGTCGCCATGATGAGAGAGTTGAGCATATAGCGCAGCATGGGCGCCTGATACATGGCGTCCTTGAAGTTCTGCGTATAGGCAAAGCTGCTCGGCAGCAGCCGCGGCGAGAGAAATTCCGCCGGAGTTTTGAAGGCGCCCAGAACACAGTAGATCACCGGGAAGATCAGCACCAGACCCAGAGCGATGGCAACGACGGATACGACGATGTCCGTCGTGCGTTTTCCGGCTGTATAATTCACTGATAAAACACCTTCTTCCGCTCATAAACAAACGACACCAGCGTAAACCCGAAGGTCAGAACGAAAGCCACCATGCTCACGACCGCCGCCAGACCGTAGTTGGAGCTGCCGTAGCCGGAGGAGAACATCATGTACATCAGCGTTGTCGTCGCGCGGGACGGGCCTCCCTGCGTAATAATGATCATCGGGCCGGATGTCATCATCGCCAGAACCGTGTTGGTGCACATCACATAAAAAATGGTAGAGGAGATCATGGGGAGCTGGATCTTGAACACGCGGGTGAAAAATCCCGCCCCATCCAGCTCGGCCGCCTCCATAATGTGCTTGGGGATCCCCCGGAACGCCGATTGGAACAGAAGAAAATCGAAGCCGATGCCCATCCACACCGTAAGGATAATGCAGGTGTACAGCGCTGTATCCCGGCTTTCAAACCATCCCAGATTCGTCCCGAAGAACGCGTTGACCCAACCCAGCGTCGGGCTGAACATGGATTTGAAGATCATGCAGGCCGCCGACATGGATACGGCCATGGGCAGAGTGAACATGGTCTCGTATACCGGGCTGAGCTTACGCTTTTTCGTAGCCAGCAGCGCCAGAGAGATCGTCAGCACCAGCGTTACCGGCACGTTGATCAGCGTAATGACGATGGAGTTTCGCAGCGCTTTTTTAAAGTCGTTCCGCCCGAAGACATATTTGAAATTCTCCAGTCCGGCAAAGCGCAGGATCTCGCCCTTGTCGTTGACCGCGCAAAGGCTGTTGACCAGCGTTTTCAAAAACGGATAATAGACAAACAGCAGCGCAAAGATCAGAATCGGCGCCATAAAGGCCGCGACTTTCAGATTCTTACGGGCATTGGGACGGAGGCCGCCTTCGCGCAGCCTTCCATATGCGGCGTCTTTCGTTATTGTGCTCAATCCTGCATCCTCCCGTTTTTCCGAAACCCGGCGGCCGCCGGAACGTTCGTCCGCGCGCTGCGGCCTTTTGTCTGCTTATTGCGGCGCTTTATGTGTATTTTGTAACATAGTGTTGACAGCAGTTCAATTCTTTTTTGCGTAAAGTCCGCAAATCATGAAATTGCCCAATTTTTTCCGACCGCGTTCTGCCGTATTCGGGAAATGCACAACGCGGCATTTTCCGCGTTTCCCGGACAAATCGGATTGTATCGCACGCACGGTAAAGAGAGAAACACCTTTTTTGTAAGGTTTCGGTAAAATCTTCTTTACCGCCTTCGGCTTTTTCGCCGGCTTGCTTGACAGCCCAATACCGCTATGATATGATTCGGTGCGACAAATGACCAAAGTAGATTACAAATGTAATTCCGATATGATATCATAGAAAGCGAGGCTGCAGCCATATGGCACAGACCGTAAGCAGAATGAACCATATTTTCGGCACCGACGGGAAAACCTTCATTCTCGCCATGGATCACGGCTCCAATTTCAACGTACTGCCCGCCATGAAGGACGCGAAAACGTTGATCCGCGAGCTGGCCGCGGCGGGCGCGGACGCCTTTTTGTCCACCATCGGCATGGCGGAAAACTTTGCCGGCAGCTTTCTGGGCAAGGGCATCATTCTTCGCATCGACGGCGGCGTTTCCTTTCTGGGCGATCACAAAGCGCCGATGCAGATCGTTGCCACGGCGGAGGACGCGCTCCGTCTGGGCGCCGACTCCGTTATCACGATGAGCTTTCCCGGCTCCGTACACGAGGCGGAGGTTTTGAGCAATCTGGCGCGGGTGTGTCTGGACTGCCACAAATGGGGCCTGCCCGTTACGGCCGAAGCGCTCCCCCGCGGCTTTGAAAAGGCCGAGGATTCCCGCACGCCGGAAAACATAACGTTTGCCTGCCGTCAGGCCGCGGAGCTCGGCGCGGACATCGTGAAGACCGTCTATACCGGCGATCCGGAGAGCTTCCGGACACTGACGGAAAGCGTTTATGCCCCGGTCGTCATCCTCGGCGGCGCAAAAAAGGTCCCCGAACGGGAGCTTCTGCAGGAGATCCGCGATGCGCTCGATGCCGGAGCCTCCGGCGTCGCCATGGGGCGGAACATCTGGGGGAACGAAGACCCGGTACGCTATGCCGCGGCGATCGCAAAGCTGATCCACGAGGATTGCAGCGTGGACGCGGCACTGAAGGAAATGAACCGGCTTTACTGAAAAAGGGGATGGATGGAAATGGAAACATATAAAGTAAGCATTCATTCCGGCGTCCGCGAAATGGAAACGCGGATTCTGCAAAAGAGAGAGCCTGCCGGCGGCGAGGTGCTGCTGAAGGTAACGAGCTGCGCCATATGCACGCTCGAGCAGCGTATCTGGAAGGGCGTCATCGCCCGGTATCCGTATGCCGGAGGCCACGAGGCGGCCGGGATCGTAGAGGCCGTCGGCCCGGACGTGAAAGGCGTAAAGCCCGGCGACAAAGCGGCTGTCCGGCTGCTGAACTCCTGCGGCGAGTGCTACTACTGCCGCAGCGGTCACGAAAACCTGTGCGTGGCGTCCTTCGTGGCGCATACGCATTCCGGCATTATGGGAGCGGGCGGCTTTGCCGAGTATATGACCGTCAGCGCCAAGGCGGTGTATAAGCTCGCCGACGATGTGGATCTGGATCACGCGGCGCTGGCTGAGCCGCTCGCCTGCTGCGTTCACAGCATCCGCAACGCCAAGATCCAGCTGGGCGACGATGTGGTAGTCATCGGCGCCGGCATCATGGGCGCGCTGCACATCCGGCTGGCAAAAATGAGCGGGGCGCGCGTCATTGTCAGCGAGCTCGATCCCGTCCGCATGGACGTTGCGCGCAAAATGGGCGCGGACATCGTCATCAACGCCAACGAAGCGGATCCCATCGCGCAGGTCAAGGAGCTTACCGAGGGCCGCGGCGCCGACGCGGTGTTCTGCACCGTGGCCACGTCCGCCGTGGCGAAGCAGGCGGTGGATATGGCCGGAAAGCTGGGACGGGTCGTGATGTATACCTCGTTCTTCCCCGATCTTCCGATCGAGATCAGTCCCACAAAGCTCCATTCGGGCGAGCAGATCCTCACCGGCTCCGTGAATCCGAATCCGGTGGATTTCCTGACGGCGACGCGCCTGCTCAGCCGGAAGCTCATCGACGTTTCCTCTCTGATCTCCGACCGGGTCCCCATGGCCGAGATCGACCGTGCTTTCCGGGAGGCCGTGGAGCCCAACACCTACCGTATTGTCGTAAAGCCCTAAAAAAGGGATTGAAAAAAGCCGGGGGCCATGTAAAATGGAGGTATCAAAAAAGGATGGTATCGGCCATGAATCTGCATCCCCTGACGCCGGAACAGAAAAACGAATATACCCGGATCGCCTATTACTACTATGAAGCCGGCCAGACGCAGGACCAGATCGCGCAGCGGCTGGGGATCTCGCGCCAGCGGGTGAACCGGATCCTGGCGGAGTGCATTGAGCGGGGCATCGTTCGCATCACGGTCGACCGGAGCCCGGAGGAGTATTTCGCGAGCGAATCGGCGCTGGAGGAAAAATACCGTTTGAAGGCCGCTCGGCTGGCGCACAGCCTCGGGGCGGACCAGTTGTATGGGAATCTGGGCGTTGTGGCCGGACAGTATCTCAAGTCCATCGTCAAGCGGGGAGATATCATCGGCTGCGTTCCCGGCCGCGGCGTGGCCGGGCTGGTGGATAACATGCCGCAGATGGAGCGGACCGGCCTTACGGTAACGCAGCTCATGGGCAGCGAGAGCCGGAGAGAGTATAATCTGGAGGTTGACAGCATCCTCCACCGGTTTGCGCGAAAGCTCTCCGCCCTGCCGCAGCCGCTGTATGCGCCCGTGCTGGTCAGCAATGCCGAGCTGCGCGAATCCATTGTCCGCGAGCCCTATTATCAGGAGGCCTACGCCGTTATGAAGCGCTGCACCGTTGCGGTCGTCGGCATCGGCACGGCCACCACCTATGAGCAGTACATCACCGGCCCAAACCGGCAGCCCGGCACTGCGGCCGCCGGCGCGGCGGCTCCGGTGGGGGAGATATGTACCCACTGCTTCGATGCGGACGGACAGCCGGTGGAGTTTCCCTTTTCCAACCGTATTCTGGCCATCTCCCGCGAGGATTACAAGAACATCCCGACGCGCGTCGGCATTGCCGGCGGGCCGGAAAAGCTCGCCGCGATCCGCGCGGCGCTGCGCGGAGGCTATGTCAACGTCCTGATAACCGATCTGGATACGGCAGCCGCCCTGCTCGACGAGACCTGACCGGCTGCGCACCCTGCCCATTGTAATTGTAATAATAAGAGACGGATACGCCTGACATTGTGTCAGAGGTATCCGTCTCTTTTCATATCCGCCCGCGGCGGATGCGGCGCCGGCGCTCCTTTTGCCGGACGGCCTCCTCGCGGCTGACAGGGGCGCCGGCCGCGGTCATGCGCTGCTGATGACGCGCGGCGTAGCAGATCGCCGCGGCCATGACGAGATCGTCGTGCTTTCCGGCGAGTGCTTCCGGGCGGTGATCCTCGTTGTAGCAGAACGTCAGCATCTCGCCGAGAAGCTCGCGGTCGGAAAACCACTCCGGGTGCAGGGAGAACACCTCCACAAGATTGGCGATCGCGCGCGGGCGCGTCTGCCGGTCGGTGCGGAAGCCGCAGCTCTCGCGCAGCCGGTGTGTGAACGTGTCCTCCCGCTCGCGGCGGTACTGGTTCGGATAGCCGAGCTCCAGAAGCTTCATCACGGGATACGTTGAGAAATTCGTTTCGAGCGCGACGAGCGCGTCGTTATAATATTTCCCGAGCGCGTACACCTGCCGGACATACTCCGGCTCGGAAAACCGCCGCCGGAGACACGCCGCCTGTTCGCCGGTGCTGTTGTCGATGACGTGCGCGGTGAACCAGTCCGAGCCCTCGCCCGCGGTGTCGCCGCCGAGCACATACGGATGGCCCGGCTCGCATTCGCGGTAAATGCAGATCTCGCCCGCGTCGTTATCCTGCCAGACGCTCTCGCCGTCCTTGCCGCCGGGGACGAACCGCCCGCGGCGCACGGGCGGCGCGGCCTCCTCGCGGCGGCGGATGACGAGGGCGTTATCGAAAACGCCCGAGCCGCTGTGGAGAAACGCCTCGTCCGGATTTGCGGGGTATTCCTGGCGGAACATGTCCCGGCTGCCGCCGCAGTTGTTCGCAATGCACCAGCGCCGCCAGCGCAGCTGCTCCCACGAGAGGGAATACCGCTCGCGCGTCTCGCGCTCCTCCGCCGTCCATTCGATGCCCGGTTCGACCGGCATTGCATAATCCGGGTTTTCAAACCAGGCGAAGAACACCGGCTCAAAATCGTTCTCCCCGGCCACGGCGGCGTCCCACCGGTCCTTGAAATCCTCGCAGCCGTTGGCGGTGCTCTCGATGATGACCATCGTCCCCGGCCGGCTCGGCACGGCCTGCAATATGCCCGCGAGCGTCGCGGCCTTGCTCTCGCCGCCCTCCGGCCAGAAGGCGTATTCCGAAAGATGCACACACTGGAGCGTGTCGCTCCGCCCGATGCCGCGCCCGCCCGCCGTGGCGCAGCGGAAGCGCGACCGAAGCCCCGGCAGCGCGCCGCGTGATGCGCGCGACGGGTTTTCAAACACCAGCTCCTGCGCGTTTGAGGTGCGCAGCATCGGCTTGACCGGCGCGGGCAGCTCGTCATAAAAGAGCTTGCTCATGCGAAAAAGATTGGCCGTGGCGTCCTCGCGGTGCGCCACGACGAGCGCGTTCACGTTTGCGCGCGTGGCGCACGCGTGGAAAAGCAGCGCCTCCGTGAGCGTGGAAAAGCCGAGCTGACGGGCCTTTAAAATGATGATGCGCACGGGCTTGCCCTCGTCCTGCTGGCGCTTGGCCACGGCATAAAGCTTTTGCTGCGCGGCGTTCAGGCGAAACGGCACGACCGCGCCGCTCTTCGTCCGTATTTTGAGGCACGATTCGATGTATTCTCTCGCAACGCACGGATTCACAGCGCGCTCGCCCCCTCCTGCTGCGCGAGCCATTCCTCAAGCGAGAGCGCGCCGTCCTCCGCCTCCTCCTCGCGAAGGGCGCGGAGATGCTCGTCGAGCTCGTGCAGCGCGCGCATCGCGCCCGCGGGGTCAAATTCCCAGATGCCGTCCGGCTCGCGCTGCTTTGTTTCGGGGTTGCGCGTGAGATGGGGCGTCGCCTGCATGCACCGGTCAACGATCTCCACGAGCCGCCGTCCGATCCACGCGCTCGAAACGCCCATCGCGTCAAAAAGCCGCTGCTCGCTCTCGCGGCGGCAGCGCTGTACCGCCGGGTCGCGCAGAAGCTCCCGAGCACGCTCTTCCGCTGTGGCGGGGCTGTATCCGGCGGCAATGGCGGCCTCAGGGCCGTCGCCGCAGGCGAGATATTCCTCCACAAAGCGCTTCTGCCGCGCCGTGAGCGCTGTTTTGTCCTTCATTCGGACCCTCCTTTCGTATTCACAGGGGCATCTGCTCGAGAAATTTCTTCCGCAGGCGGGAGAGCTTCCGGGGCGAGACGCCCGCCGCCCCGGCTGCCGCCTCGAGCGTTTTCTGCTGCACGAGCACGCCGAAAAGCGCCCGTCCCTCCTCCGGCGTCTCCGCAAGACACGCGATCAGCGCGCGGACCGCCTCCCGCCGCTCCGGCGGAAGCTGCGCAAACACGCGGAGCATCGCCAGAATGTATCGCTGCTCCGCCGCCGGACGGCCGCAGGACAAGCTCCGACATCCCATCGATCCATACCCCCTTTTGTATTATAGGACACAAAGCGTGAATACAGCGAGCAAAAAATAAAAGCAGAAGAAAGTTGGTCTCCTGTATTACACGCTTCGTGTATTAACGTTATACCATCCGGGAATGGACTTGTCAACACATTTCGTGGAATTCTGGTTGACTTTTTTCACGCCGCGTGTTATGGTAACGGTGAGGTGATAGCAATGTCCGGTTTCAGCGAAAGACTGTCGGCGCTGCGCAGGGGCGCGGGGATGACGCAGGCAGAGCTGGCGAAAAAGCTCGGCATTTCCAAAAGTTCGGTAAGCATGTACGAATGCGGCAATCGTGAGCCGGAGTTTGATCTGCTGGAAAAAATGGCGGATCTCCTCCAGGTGGATATGAACGTCCTGCTTGGCCGCGGCGAGCCGCTCGTGAACAACGATCCGGAGCTGACGGCGTATCTGGAAGCGCTGCGCGACAGGCCGGAGATGCGCGCGCTGTTCCGCCTTTCTCAAAACGCCACGCGCGAGGATGTGGAGACTGCCGTGACGATCCTCGAAGCGCTGCGCAGCAAGCATGAGGATACCTGACTATTACGTCCGGTTCGTGGACTTCCCGCCGACGGTGCTCGGCGCGACGCTCCCGAACGACGACGGCACATTTTCCGTATACATCAATGCCCGTCTCGGCGACGACGCGCGGCGCGAAACGCTGCGGCACGAGCTCGAGCACATGGCGCGGGACCACTTTTACCGCGATGCTCCCGTCGCAGCGCAGGAGGCGGAGGCCCGCGGCGAGACGGTCTCGGCAGTACCGCCGGCGCCGGAGCGCGGCACGGTGCGCTGTTACCGCGATCTCGCGGCGCTCACGGCGTATCTCCAAAGTCTCGGCGCGCTCGGCAGCAGCATGGAATCCCTCGGCGCCGAACCGATGCGGTGATAAAAAAGAGCCAATGGCATTTGTGTGCCATTGGCTCTTGAGCTTGTCAAAAAAGTATTTTTGACAAGCTCTCAAACGAGACCCACTTCGTTGGGCTCTCGTTTGAAAAGGCTGCGGCTCGCCGCAGCGCACTCGCTTCGCTCGCACGTTTGCGAGCCGAGAAGTATTTTTGCCGATGCACATGTCATCGGCAAAAATGTTTTAAACTTTCTTTGCGCCTGCGGGCGCAAACTCTGCGAGGCTTTTGCTGTAGTTTGTTAGTTCAGCGGGAGAATTTTGCACTCGGAGCCGGAGAGCTCCTGCGCGGGGGCGGGGAGCGTGTCCACATTGATGAGCGGGCGGCCGCCGGAAACGAGAATGTCCACATACTGCTCTGCGGAGAGCTCGCGCACGACGATCTCGCCGCCGGAGCGCCGGTACAGCAGCGCCGGAACGCCGCCGTCGGTCGTGAGGACAACGCCGACATCGTAGGCATGCTCGGGGTCGAGCCCGTCCAGCGCCTTGGCGCCGCGGCGCTCTACGTTTTTGAGCACCGGCATGTCCGCCTGACTCACTTCCGGCGCACCGCTGCCGCTCGTGAGCAGCACGACGCGCGCGTCTGTCGCCGTGGCCGAGAGCTCGGTCGAGGCGAAGGGGTCAAACTGCCGGTTCGTGGAGATCACATAAAACCCGTTCTGCTCGATGCGCAGCGCACGGCTTTTATAGAGCTCGCGCACGGAGGTCAGGAGCTTTACGTATTTTCCTTCCTCTGCGGAAAGAAAGGCGTCAATATCCTCGCGGATGCGCTCACTGCGGCGCGCGAAGAAGGTGGAGAACATGGCGCTGTCGCCGTCGTCGGTCTGCAGTGCGAGCAGCCACGCGAGAAGCTCCGCGCGGCTTCCGGCGGGCACCTCGTCCTCCGGTGGGACGTCTCCCGCGGCGAGCCGGTCGAGAAGCGCCGCGGCGCTCTCGGTTTTATCGTCCGCGCCGAAGAAGCGGATCTTTTCGAGAAGCTGCGCATCGGGGTGAAGGCTGTCGCCCACCGGAAGACGCAGCGGCACGGTCTCCACCACGGCGGCGCTGCCGTCAAGATATACGTCCGCGACTTCCTGCGTGCGCCCGGTCGCGGTAAGGTCCACGCGGAAGTCCTCGCGCACGCTGTCCGGCCAGAGCGATTTCGGCAGCGCCGTCCGACTGCCGAGAAGAACGCTCTCGGCATGGATCACAATGCCGGTGCCGTCCCACGAGAGGGAGGTGACGATCTGCATCGAAACCGGCACGAGACCGAGAACGCGCTGCGAGATGCATACGCGCATCTTTCCGCCGGTCAGGCGGATGCCGAAATCGAGATCGCCGAACCGCTCGCGCATCTGCCGCCGGAGACCGGGCAGAACGCCGCTCTCGTCGGCAAGAACGTAAAGATCGTTTTTATACAGCCGGACAACGGCGCTGCCGTCGTCGGCAAAGGAGAGCTCGCCGAGCTCTTCGCTGCGCGGCGCGGCGAGGATCGCGTCCACATCGTCCCGAAAGGCGGAGGCGCCGCCGTTGCCGATGAGAAACGCCGCGAGCAGCAGCAAAAGAAGGATCCCTGCCGGTATCGCGATCGCCCATGCGCGGGCGCCGCGCTTTGCCGGTTTCTGCTTCATGCCATCCTGCCTCCTTTCCGACGGATATCGACATACTTTTTTTAGTTTAACGCATCCCGGCAAAAAAAGCAATTGCATCCTGCCGGAGCGGAACATATAATAGGATTTACCCGCCTTCGGGCGGTAAGTTTCGGAAAAATCGGGGGTAACGCGCATGGCTTTCTCTCTGGCGCTCGTGGATTTCGACGGCACGCTGGCCGATTCGATGCCGTACTGGCTGCGTCTGCCGGCGGATACGCTCCGTGCGGCGGGGCTGCCGCAGCCGGAGGGCTTTGCGGAATACATCCGCTCCGTGCCGATCCGGGAGATCGCGCGGGACATGGGCGCGAAGTACCCGCAGCTTGAAGCGGAAACGCCGCTCGCCGTGCGCTGGAGCGCGGAAATGGCGGCGCATTACGCGCGGGAGATCCCTCTCAAGCCGGGAGCAAAGAAACTTCTGCAAACGCTGCGCGCGGCGGGGCTGCGCGTATACATCCTCTCGGCGACGCGCCGCGCGCTGCTCGATCCGGCCATTGAGCGGCTCGGCGTCGCGCCGCTCGTGGACGGCGTTTACGCCGAGGAGGAGACCGGCTCAAAGCGTACCGAAGCGCCGTATGCGTTTTTCCGGGACAGGCTCGGCGTTCCGTATGAGAAAATGCTCCTCGCGGAGGACGCGCCGCGCAATCTCGCCGCGGCGGAGGCGCTCGGCGTTTCGGGCGTCGGCGTATACGACGAGAGCATGAAGGAATATACGGAGATGATCCGCGCCGGAGCGGCGGTGTATTTGCCGGACTTCTCCGATCTTTCGGCGCTGGAGGAGCTGCTGCGGTAAGCCTCCCTTGCGCAAAGGGAGGTGGCGAACCCGAAGGGTTTGACGGAGGGATTGTCGTTTTCCGAAGACTACAATCCCCCAGTCAGCTTCGCTGCCAGCCCCCTTTACACAAGGGGGCCTTTTCTCTATAAAAATACGAAAAAAGTATTGACTTTCCTGAGATTTATGGTATCATGTCATGGCGCTCCAAAGACAGCAGGTGGCATTCGCCGTAAATCCTGCCGAGGAAAGCACGATACTTGTATTGTGTCTCCCCCTGTCTTTCGGCAGAGGGAGTTTTTCTTTCGGGCGCAGAAATTTACCCCGGAGGTGAAACCATTGCCTAACGCGAAAGTACTCAGCGAGAAACAGGCCATCGTCGAGGAACTCACCAAGCGTATCGGTAACGCCACGGCGGGCGTCCTTGTGGACTACAAGGGCATCACCGTTCTGGAGGATACCGCTCTGCGCCGTGAGCTGCGTGCTGCCGGCATTGAGTACACCGTTGTGAAGAACACTCTGCTCCGCTTTGCGGTTGACAAGTGCAATCTCAACGAGTTTGACTCCGTGCTCAACGGCACCACCTCTCTGGCCACCACCGAGGGCGACCCCATCGCGCCCATCCGCATCGTCAGCGAGTTCGCCAAGAAGATGAACGGCAAGTTCGAGGTCAAGGGCGGCTTCATGGAAGGTAAAGTCCTTCCGATGGCCGACATCGATGAGATCGCTCAGCTTCCCGGCAAGGATGCCCTGTACTCCAAGGTCCTCGGCACCATGCTCGCACCCATCACCAGCCTGGCCGTCGTTCTCGGTCAGATCCTGGAGCAGAAGGGCGGCTCTCTCGAGACCGCCGAAGCCGCTGCCGAATAATCCGGCAGACACAAATCATTTTTAGGAGGAAAATTACAAATGGCTAGCGAAAAAGTTACCGCTATGATCGAAGAAGTCAAGGCTCTCTCCGTGCTGGAGCTGGCTGAGCTCGTCCACGCCCTTGAGGAGACCTTCGGCGTTTCCGCCGCTGCCGCCGCTGCCCCCGCCGCCGCTGCCGCCGCTGCCCCGGTCGAAGAGAAGACCGAGTTTGACGTTGTCATGACCGAGTTCGGCGCTGAGAAGATCAAGGTCATCAAGGAAGTCCGCGGCCTGCTGGGTCTGGGCCTTGCCGAGGCGAAGGCTCTCGTCGAAGCCGTCCCCGCCAAGCTGAAGGAAGCCGTCTCCAAGGAAGAGGGCGAGGAGATCAAGTCCAAGCTCGAGGCCGTCGGCGCGAAGGTCGAACTCAAGTAAGATTTTTTTTCCCATCCACCTTGCTCCCTGTCTGAGCAGGGGGCCGCAGTCCAGAAGGAGGACAACTAATGGCTAAGACCACCGAAAAGTACGAGGTCCTGTACGTTCTCAACCCCAACCTCACCGAGGAAGAGACCCAGGCCATCGTGGAAAAGTTCAAGACTCTGATCGAGCAGAACGGCACCGTCGATGAGATGGAAGAGTGGGGCAAGCGCAAGCTCGCCTACGAGATCAACTATCTCACCGAGGGCTACTATGTGCTGGTGAAGTTCACCTCCGGGCCCGAGCTTCCCGCCGAGCTGGATCGTATCCTCGGCATCACCGACGGCGTGATCCGCTCTCTTGTCACTCTGCGCTACGAATAAGCGGAGGGAATGATATGCTGAATCATATCGTTCTTATGGGCCGCCTGACGCGGGATCCGGAGCTGCGCTATACCGGCTCCAACGTTCCCGTGGCGTCCTTCTCCATTGCTGTTGACCGGGATTTCGGCCGCGGTGAAAACGGTGAAAAGCAGACCGATTTCATCAACGTGTCCGCCTGGCGTCAGACCGGGGAATTCGTCTCCAAGTACTTCACGAAGGGCAGCATGATCGTGGTTTCCGGTCGGCTGCAGATCCGTGACTACACCGACCGCGACGGCAACCGCCGTACCGCGGCGGAGGTCGTGGCGGACAACGTCTATTTCGGCGAAAGCAAGCGCCGGGATGACGGAGCCCCGCGGCAGGAGTACGCGCCCCGTCAGGAGTACGCACCCCGCACCCCCTCCAACGAGGGCTTTAACAGCGCGAAAGCGCAGGCCGGATCGTTCCAGACGATCGACGATGACGACGGCCAGCTGCCGTTTTGACACTCACGAAAGGAGTTTTTGAACCATGGCTTTTGATAAGTCCGCTGCCCCGCAGAAGAACCGCAAGCGCAGAAAGGTCTGCCAGTTCTGTGTGGATAAGGCCGAGTATATCGACTACAAGGACACCGTCAAGCTGCGTAAGTATCTGTCCGAGCGCAGCAAGATCCTGCCCCGCCGCACCACCGGCGCCTGCGCCTACCATCAGCGTCTGCTCACCGAGGCGATCAAGCGTGCCCGTCAGGTCGCTATCCTGCCTTACGTGACCGACTGATTTCGGTTTTTTATCGACAAAAAAGCTCTCATCCTCCGGGATGGGAGCTTTTTCTGTTGCACGGCGGCAGATCGGCGGTTATAATGAAAGTCGCAAAAAGCATAACATGCAACAGTATATATATACGGAGGTTGACGCGATCATGTACGATAACGGCAAAATCTATCTTGGCCTCTCCGGCGAGGAGCGGGTGGAGCTTCCCCTCTCCATGTGCAACCGGCACGGCCTGATCGCCGGTGCGACCGGCACCGGCAAGACCGTTACGATGAAGGTGCTGGCGGAATCCCTCTCCGATGCGGGCGTGCCCGTTTTCCTGTGCGACGTGAAGGGCGACGTCGCCGGTATCTGCGCCCCCGGCGCGGACAGCGAGGATATGCAGAAGCGTATCGAGCGCTTTGGCCTCACCGGAAAATTTGCCTACCGCGGCTACCCCACCACGTTCTGGGACATTTACCAGACCGGCGGCCATGCCGTGCGCGCCACCGTGAGCGAAATGGGGCCCGAGCTGCTCTCCCGCATTCTCGGCCTGAGCGAGGCGCAGACGGGCGTTCTGCAGATCGTTTTCCGCGTTGCGGACGACCGCGGATTGCTGCTCGACGATCTCAAGGACCTGCGCGCGCTGCTGAACTATGTGAACGACCATAAAGAAGATTACCGCATGAAGTACGGCAACATCACCACGCAGTCCGTTGCGGCGATCCTCCGCGCGCTGCTGCCGCTGGAGAAAGAGGGCGGCGAGCTGTTCTTCGGCGAGCCGGCGCTCGACGTGAACGACTGGATCCGCACCGATGCCGAGGGACGCGGCATGGTCAACGTGCTCGACTGCGTCAAGCTCGTGCAGAACCCGACGCTGTACGCGAGCTTCCTTCTCTGGCTGGTCTCGGAGCTGTTCGAGACCATGCCGGAGGTCGGCGATCTTGAAAAGCCGAAGCTCGTGTTCTTCTTCGATGAGGCGCACATGCTCTTCCGCGACGCCCCGGCGGTGCTCGTGCAGAAGATCGAGCAGACCGTGAAGCTGATCCGCTCGCGCGGTATCGGCGTGTTCTTCGTGACGCAGAGCCCGGCGGACGTGCCGAACACCGTGCTCGCGCAGCTTTCCAACCGCGTGCAGCACGCGCTGCGCGCCTATACGCCCACCGAGCTGAAAGCGGTGCGCGTGGCGGCGCAGGCGTTCCGCGAAAACCCGGCGTTCAACGCCGAGGACGCGATCATGGAGCTCGGCGTCGGCGAGGCGCTCACGTCGTTCCTCGGAGAGGACGGCATCCCCGCCATGGTGCAGCGCACGAAGATCATCTGCCCGCAGAGCCTGATGGGTGCGCCGGAGGCGATGACGCGCGCCAAGGCGATCCTCCGCGACGGCATGGAAAAGTACGACGAGGCGGAGGACAACGTCTCTGCTTATGAGGTGCTCGCCGACGAAACGCAGGCCGCGGAGGAGGCGCTCGCGCAGGAGCAGGAGCGGCTGGAAGAGGAAAAGCGCGCCGCCGAAGAGGAAAAGCAGCGCCGGAAGCAGGCGGAGGCAGACGAAAAGCGCGCACAGAAGCTCGCCGACGAGGAACGCCGCCGCGCGCAGAAGCTCGAGGATGAGGAGCGCCGCCGCGCCCAGAAGCTCGAGGACGAGGCCCGCCGCAGGGCCGAGCGCGAAAAGGAGAAAAAGGAAGCGGAGGAAAAGCGCAAAGCCGAACGCATCCGCTCCAAGATCGAAACGCAGCTCATCTCCGCCGGCGGCCAGATGCTCAAGCGCGGTCTGCTCGGTATCCTGAAAAAGTAAAACGCAGTAAGGGAACCCCTCCGGCCTTTGCCTGCGGCAAAACCCGCCGCCCCTGTCAGGGGAGGCAGGTAAGATCGCGGCAAACCGGCTTGGCTCCCCTGATAGGGGAGCCGGCACGGCGCAAAGCGCCGTGACTGGGGGCTTGTGCTCCTGCTGCAAATCATATATACGGACACGGAAAGCCGCTTTGGCGGCTTTCCGCCGTTTTTGAGAATTATTCTTTACGGAGAACTGATACCCATGATAACCATCCGCGAATATGTCCGTCCCGCCTCGCTTGAAGAGGCGTGGACACTCAACCAGAAGCGCACGAGCCGCGTGATCGGCGGCATGCTCTGGCTCAAAATGCAGAATGCCGCCGTCGGCACGGCGATCGATCTATCCGGTCTCGGCCTCGACAAAATCGAGGAAACGCCGGAGGGCTTTGCCATCGGTGCCATGGTCTCTCTGCGCGCGCTCGAAACGCACGCGGGGCTGAACGAGTACACAAACGGCGCGATGCGCGAAGCGCTGCGCCATATCGTCGGCGTACAGTTTCGGAATACTGCAACATTCGGCGGGAGCGTTTACGGGCGGTTCGGCTTTTCCGATGTGCTCACGGTGCTCCTTGCGCTGAACGCTTCGGTCGAGCTTTATAAGCGCGGGATCGTCCCGCTGGCGCAGTTTGCCGAAATGCCGTTTGACCGGGATATTCTCGTGCGCGTGCGCATCCCGAAGGGAAATGCCGCCTTTTTCTATCAGTCCGTGCGCCCGACAAAAACGGACTTCCCCGCGCTCACCTGCGCCGCGGCGCGGCTTGCGGACGGAGCATACCGCTTCGCTGTCGGCGCGCGGCCCGGAAGAGCAGTCGTGCTCACGCCGCAGTGCGCGCTGGGCGAGCTGCCGGAGATCGTGAGCGCGCAGGTCACGACCGGCTCCAATCTCCGCGGCAGCGCGGCATACCGGAAGCATCTTATCCGCGTGCTCGTCCGCCGCGCCGTGGACGAACTGGAAGGAGGCGCAAAGTGAATATCACCTTTACGCTCAATAACAAAGCCGTGTCCGCGGATATCGCACCGGACACGCTGCTGCTCGACCTTGTGCGGCGTCTCGGCTGCAAAAGCGTCAAGCGCGGGTGCGGCACCGGCAACTGCGGTCTCTGCACCGTGTATCTCGACGGCACACCCATCCTCTCCTGCGCGACGCTTGCCGCGCGCGTGCAGGGCCGGAGCGTCACGACGCTCGAGGGGCTGCAAAGCGAAGCCGCAGAGTTCGGCGCATTCCTCGCCGACCAGGGCGCGGAGCAGTGCGGCTTCTGCAACAGCGGCTTTATTATGAATACGCTCGCGCTCCTGCGCGAAAACCCCGACCCGGACGAGGACGAGATCAGGGAGTATCTCGCGGGCAATCTCTGCCGCTGCTCGGGCTACGAGGGGCAGCTGCGCGCCATACAGAGCTTCCTTGCGTGGAAAAAGGCGAAGGAGGCGAGCGAAGAATGAACACCGTCAATCAGGGCGTGCGCAAGCTGGACGCCATGCAGCTCGTGACCGGCCAGCCGGTCTACACCGAGGACATCGCGCCGGAAAACTGCCTTGTGGTAAAGCTTCTCCGCTCGCCGCACGCGAACGCCATGGTACGCGGGATCGACACCGAACGCGCCATGCGCGTGCCGGGCATGGAAGCCGTGTTTACGTGGAAGGACGTGCCGCAGAACGCCCGGCGCTATACGCAGGCCGGGCAGACCGCACCGGAGCCGAGCCCGCTCGACCGGCTCGTGATCGACCGCCATGTCCGCTTCGCGGGCGACGTTGTCGCCATTCTCGCCGGGCGGGACGAGGCGTGCGTCGATAAGGCGATGAAGCTCGTAAAGGTCGAGTACGACGTGCTTGAGCCGGTGCTCGATTTCCGCACCGCGCTCGATAACCCCGTGCTCGTCCACCCGGAGGACAGCTGGGAGGCGCAGTGTCCCGTCGGCGCGGACAACCGCCGCAATCTCTGCGCGCACGAGGAGGACGGGCAGGGCAATATCGATGCCGTGCTCCGTGACTGCGATATTGTCATTGACCGCGTGTACCACACGAAAGCCTGTCAGCAGACGCCGATGGAGACGTTCCGCACGTTCTGCACGATCGACACCTACGGCCGGCTGCACATCGTGAGCTCCACGCAGATCGTGTTCCACACGCGCCGCATCGTAGCCAACGCGCTGCACATCCCGCGCTCGAAGATCCGTGTCACGAAGCCCCGCGTCGGCGGCGGCTTCGGCGCGAAGCAGACGGCGGTGAGCGCCGTTTATCCGGCGTTCGTCACGTGGATGACGAAAAAGCCAAGCATGATCGTCTTCTCCCGCCGCGAGAGCATGATCGCGGGCAGCCCGCGGCACGAAATGGAAATGCACGTGCGGCTCGGCGCGGATAAAAACGGTATCGTGCGCGGCATCGATCTCTATACGCTCTCCAACACCGGCGCTTACGGCGAGCATGGTCCCACGACAGTCGGGCTTTCCGGCCACAAATCCATCCCGCTCTATGCCAAAGCGGAAGCGTACCGTTTCGTGTACGACGTTGTATACACCAACCACATGTCCTCGGGCGCGTACCGCGGCTACGGCGCGACGCAGGGTCTCTTCGCCGTGGAGTCCGCCGTGAACGAGCTGGCCGCGCGGCTCGGCATCGACCCCTTTGAGATACGAAAGCGCAACATCCCCCGCGAGGGGGAGATAATGCCCGCCTACTACGGGCAGGAGAATACGAGCTGCGCGCTCGAGGCGTGTCTCGAAAGCGTGCGGCGGCGCATCGGCTGGGACGAAAAGTACCCCTGCCGCGATATGGGGAACGGCAAGGTGCGCGCCGTCGGCATGGGCATGGCGATGCAGGGCTCCGGCATCAACAACGTAGACGTCGGCAGTGCGACGCTCAAGCTGAACGACGGCGGCGGGTACACCCTCTCCATCGGCGCGGCGGACATGGGCACCGGCTGCGATACGATCCTCGCGCAGATCGCCGCCGAAGCGCTCGACTGCCCGCTGGAGAACATTTCCGTTCTCGGCGCGGATACGGATTCCTCGCCCTACGATTCCGGCTCCTACGCTTCCAGCACAACGTACGTTACCGGCAAGGCCGTGGAACGGTGCGCGCTCGCGCTGCGCGAAAAGATCACGGCGCTCGCCGCGCGTATGCTCGCGTGCAGCGAGGACGACGTGCTCCTCACCGGGAGCTGCGCCGAAACGGCGGACGGGGAGAAGTCCGTTTCGCTCGTGGAGATCGCGCTCGCCTCCCAGTGCGGAAATGCGATCGCGCTCGAAGCGACCGTGACGCACACCTCGCCGATCTCACCCCCGCCGTTCATGGTGGGCGCGGCCGAGATCGAGCTTGACCGCGAGACCGGCGAAACGCAGGTCGTGAACTTCGTCGCCGCCGTGGACTGCGGCACGCCCATCAACCCGAATCTCGCCCGCGTGCAGGCCGAGGGCGGCATACTGCAGGGCATCGGCATGGCGCTCACGGAAAACATCACCTACGACCGCCGCGGCATGCCGGCGGAAAACTCCCTCATGCAGTATAAGATCCCGACGCGGCAGGACATCGGCCGTATCTCCGTCGAATTCGAGGCAAGCTACGAGGAGACCGGGCCCTACGGCGCAAAGTCCATCGGCGAGGTCGTCATCAACACGCCGCTCCCGGCGATCGCCGACGCGGTGTACAACGCCACCGGCAAGCGGTTTCGCGAGCTTCCCATCACGCCCGAGCAGATCGCCATGGCAGCGAAATAAACGAAAACTCTCTGCTGTTTTTGGCAGAGAGTTTTTGATATAAAGAAAAATGTCCGCGATAGGAAAACTTTTTATTGACAGTACGGCGAAACTATGGTAAGGTAACACTCGAATTCCATAGAAGCTTTCAGGATTTTCGAAAACTGAAAGTGGAGGACACTCTGGAGAATCCCGTTTGATCGGGTGCCGAAGGTGCAAGGCTCGCATTCCGGGCCGAAACTCTCAGGCAAAAGGACAGGGCAGAATCGTGATATACCGCGAACATGTACGGGGTTATTTCCGAAACTGCATATTCTCTGGAGCTGCCGAAATCCGGCAGCTTTTTCTATTTATCTAAGGAGGATCCCGCACATGTTCACCGCCATCGAAAACGCGCTCTACCCCGTGGTATGCGATCTCAACGCATATCTATCCAACTATGTTCTCGTCTTTCTTCTCATCGCCGTCGGGCTCTGGTACTCGATCCGCACGCGCTTTGTGCAGGTGCGCTGCTTCGGCGAGGGTATGCGCCGCGTGTTCGGCAATCTCACGCTCCGCGGCGAGAAGCACGCGAGCGGCATGAGCTCCTTTCAGGCGCTCGCCACCGCCATTGCCGCACAGGTCGGCACCGGCAACATCGTCGGCGCGTCCGGCGCGATTTTGACCGGCGGCCCCGGCGCGATTTTCTGGATGTGGGTCATCGCCTTTTTCGGCATGGCGACCATTTACGCCGAGGCGACGCTCGCGCTGACCACCCGGCAGGTCGATAAGGACGGCACGATCCACGGCGGCCCGGTCTATTACATCACGACCGCCTTCAAGGGCGGCTTCGGAAAGTTCCTCGCGGGCTTTTTCGCCGTCGCTATCATCCTTGCGCTCGGCTTCATGGGGTGCATGGTGCAGTCCAACTCCATCGGTTCTACGTTTGAGACCGCGTTCGGCGTCCCGGCGTGGATCGTCGGCATTGCGCTCGTTGTCCTCTGCGGCGTCATCTTCCTCGGCGGCGTGCGCCGTCTCGCCGCCGTCGCGGAAAAGATCGTGCCGGTCATGGCGGCGATCTTCCTCGCGGGCGCGCTCGTTGTGCTCGTTGTGCGCATCCAGTACATCCCCGCGACGTTCGGCATGATCTTTAAATATGCCTTCCAGCCGCAGGCCATCCTCGGCGGCGGCTTCGGCTACGCGCTGAAAACGGCGCTCTCGCAGGGCGCGAAGCGCGGCCTTTTCTCCAACGAGGCCGGTATGGGCTCCACGCCCCACGCCCACGCGCAGGCGCACGTCAAGTCCCCGCACGATCAGGGCGTTGTGGCGATGATCGGCGTATTTATGGATACGTTCGTCGTGCTCACGCTCAACGCGCTCGTCATCATCTCCACGCTCTATACGCCGGACGGCCCGCTTGCCAACGGCTATACCGGCGGCGTGACCGAGATCCTCGGCAAGAGCAATCTTGCGCAGACCGCGTTCGGCACCGTGTTCGGCAGCCGCTTCGGCGCGATCTTCGTGGCGGTTTGCCTCTTCTTCTTTGCGTTCTCCACGGTGCTGAGCTGGAACCTCTTCGGCAAGATCAACGTGATCTATCTTTTCGGGCGCGAAAACGCCAAGCGGAGCACGGCGGTCTATACGGTCATCGCCCTCGTGTTCATTTTCGCCGGAACGATGATGTCCAACGATCTCGTCTGGGAGCTCACGGATCTTTTCAACAATCTCATGGTGCTCCCGAACGCGCTCGCACTCTTCGCCCTCACCGGCACCGTTGCCGCCATCGCAAGGAACAAAACAAAAGCACAGCTGTAAAAAGAAACCGCCGCCGTTTCGTATCGGAAACGGCGGCGGTTTGCTGTTCTTTTCAGCCGATGGAATCGTCGTGGTACACCCAGTCGCGCACGAGCGTGGTCGTGTATTCGTCTGCGCCGGTGCGGCAGACGACCTGCGCGATGCCGGCGTTGATGATGAGCCGGCGGCACATGGCGCAGGGGGTCGTTTCCGGATAATAGCCGCCGGTGGCGGTGTCGCGCCCGACAAGATAGAGCGTCGCGCCCATCATGTCGCGCCGCGCGGCGGAAATGATGGCGTTGGCCTCGGCGTGGACGCTGCGGCAGAGCTCGTACCGCTCTCCGGCGGGGATGTTCAGCTCGCGCCGGGTGCAGCGGCCGAGATCGGAACAGTTGCGCCGTCCGCGCGGGGCGCCGTTGTAGCCGGTGGCGACGATCTCGTCGTCACGCACGATGATCGCGCCGAACTGCCGCCGGAGACAGGTGCTGCGCTCCAGAGCGGCCTCGGCAATGTCGAGATAGTAATTCTCCTTGCTGCGGCGGTTGTCCATGGGTATTTCTCCAATCTTTTTCTTTGTTAATCGACGCTATCCCATTCATTTTACTCTTGGTGCACAAGTTTCGTCAATGCCCTTGTTTTTTTATGAAAAAGATTATAATATAAATAGTCTCTTGGAGGGAAGGAGGGAAACGCCGTGCAGCAAAGAAACTATCAGCGGGAGATGGACGCGCTCATCGCGTCGCTTGACGCCCGCCCCCGGCTCCTTCTTCACAGCTGCTGCGGCCCGTGCTCGAGCGCGTGTCTCGAGCGGCTCGCGCCGCATTTCGATATCGACGTTTTCTTCTATAACCCGAACATCCTCCCCGCGGAGGAATGGGAAAAGCGGCTCTTCTGGCAGAAGCACCTGCTCGAAACGGCGCCGTTCGGCAAAAATGTCGGACTGATCGTCCCGGAGCGGGACGAGACGGCGTTTCGCCTCGCCGCGGCGGGGCTTGAGAGCGAGCCCGAGGGCGGCGCGCGGTGCACCGAGTGCTTTGTTCTCCGGCTCTCCCGCACGGCGGAGGCCGCGCGCGAAGGCGGATACGACTATTTCGCCACGACGCTCACCGTCTCCCCGCACAAGAACGCCCCGCTTATCAACGCCATCGGCGAAAAGCTCGCCGAAGATCACGGCGTTTTGTGGCTGCCGTCGGATTTCAAAAAGCGCGACGGCTACCGCCGCAGCATTGAACTTTCGCACGAATACGGACTGTACCGCCAGAGCTGGTGCGGCTGCGGTCTGCCCGAAAATTTTTAAATATCACCACAGAAAGAGGTACCTCGTCTTGAACAACAACGATCTCCGTGAAAAGCTCATTATCCCCGCCGTCGTCGGCGCGCTCTATGCCGCGCTCACGATGCTGCTTGCTCCCATCAGCTACGGCAATCTGCAATTTCGTATTTCGGAAGCGCTGTGCGTGCTGCCGGTTTTCTTCCCGTATACGTCCGTCGGTCTGTTTCTCGGCTGCGCGCTGGCGAACATGATCTCCGCCGCCGGGATACTGGACGTCGTTTTCGGCTCGCTCGCCACGCTCTGCGCGGGACTTTGCGCGGCGGCGTGCGGGCGCGAGGCGCGGCACACCGGCGCGATGCCGTCCGCAGCGATGCGCGTTCTGGCGTGCCTGAGCCCCGTGGTCTGGAACGGCGTCGTCATCGGCGCGGTGCTCGCGTGGAGCTTCGCGCGCGACGCCTTCTGGCAGAGCTTTCTGCTCTTCGGCGCGGAGGTCGCGCTCGGTGAGGCGGGCGTACTGTTCCTGCTCGGCATGCCGCTCATCTCGCTCATCCCCCGGATCTTTCATTTGGAAAGGAAGAACGCCGCATGAAATCGCTGCGCGAGCTTTACACCGTCGGGCGAGGCCCGTCCAGCTCCCACACCATCGGCCCCACGCGCGCCTGCTGTCTCTTCCGCGAGGAACACCCGGACGCCGACCGGTATGAGGTCACGCTCTTCGGCTCGCTCGCCCTGACCGGGCGCGGCCATCTGACCGACGTCGCCGTGCGCGACGCGCTTGCGCCGGTGCACACCGACATCCTCTGGAACACGGAGCGCACCGACCTGCCGCACCCGAACACGATGGAGCTGCGCGCTTACAAAAACGGCGCGCTCACCGGCGAGATGACGGCCCTCTCCGTCGGCGGCGGCGCGATCTCCATCCCCGGCCGGCCCGACACCGAGTCGCCGGAGGTCTATCCGGAAACGAGCTACGCGGAGATCTCCGCCTTTTGCAGCGCAAACCGGCTGCGGCTGTGCGATTATGTGTTTCTGCGGGAAGGGGAGGAGATCCGGGACTATCTTTATGATATCTGGAACACAATGAAGCAGAGCGTGTCCGACGGTCTCACCCGCACCGGCGAGCTGCCGGGCGGACTGGAGGTCGAGCGTAAGGCGCAGTATCTCTACAACCGCCGCCATATCGACGAAAGCCCGCAGACGCGCGAAAACCGGCTCGTGTGCGCGTATGCGTTCGCCGTAGCCGAGCAGAACGCCTCCGGCGGGGAGATCGTCACGGCGCCGACGTGCGGCGCGAGCGGCGTTATGCCCGCGGCGCTCCTTTATATGCAGGAGGAGCGCGGCTTCTCCGATGAGGCGATCGTCCGCGCGCTGGCCGCGGGCGGCGTGATCGGCGATCTCATCAAGACGAACGCCTCCATCTCCGGCGCGGAGTGCGGCTGCCAGGCGGAGATCGGCTCGGCCTGCTCCATGACCGCCGCGGCGCTCGGCGAGCTTTTTGAAATGGGTCTTGGCCAGATCGGCTACGCCGCCGAGGTCGCCATGGAGCACCATCTCGGCCTTACGTGCGACCCGATCGGGGGGCTTGTGCAGATCCCGTGCATCGAGCGGAACGCCGTTGCCGCGATGCGCGCCATCAATGCGCTCTCGCTTGCAAACTTCCTTTCGGAGACGAGCAAGATCTCCTTCGACACCGTCGTTCACACAATGTATGAAACGGGACGGGACTTAAACCGCGTTTACCGCGAGACCGCCGAGGGCGGTCTGGCGAAAAATTACCATCCTGAAAAATAAGTCAAGACCACCGGCTCAGCCGGTGGTCTTGACTATACCCCCGCTTTTTTCTGCGGGAAACGCTTCCAAAAAAGCTCATTCGTCCGGCGTCAGAAAAATGCCGTCCGGCGTCGTCTCGCCGGTGTAGCCGAACCGGGTACAGAATTCCTCCGCGTACTCCGCATTTTTCTCCCCGACCCAGACGGCATCCGGCCGCTTTCCCGGGTTGAGCGAGTAGTACATCTCCAGACGGTCGAGCGTGACGCTGTCCACACCGGTCAGCCACGCAGAAAAAGCGGCGTTCCGGTAATTGCCCATAAACATCCACGTGTTTCTCGTCAGCGGAAGAACCTCCCCTCCGCGGGAAAGCGCTTCCAGCTTTTTCATGACCCGGACCGTCGTCGCGTATTCCTCTGCGGCGGTTGGGTTGGCAATAATCCCTTTCTGCGGTCCCTCTGTAATGTGTTCCGTTTGAAGGGCGATCCTGTCCTCATTTCCCTTTTGATATATCACGTATTCATATCGCAGAAACGCCGTTCCGCCAATTTGCAGAAGCGCCAGCGCGGCAAGAGTCGCCGTTGAAAAGCGGCGGAGCCACGCCTTTTCCTTTTTGAAGATGCCGCGTGCCGTGACGGCGATCACCGTAAGACTGCCCGGCACTGCGCAGGCCGCAGCAGAAAAAACCGCATACTGTCTCTGGTTGGACGCCATGATGATCAGTCCGGAATATATCATGCACGGGAGCCAGAACAGGAAAGCGAAGCGCCGGAGCGTTTCGGCTCTTTCCCGGTGGGCGATAAAGAAGCAAAGCAACGCCAGCACATTGGCTGCATACATCATGAAATTGGGATCGTTCCACGCACTGACGTACAACACTTCCGCTGCAATCGTCAATATCGTTCCGATGAGAAAATACGCCGGAGCGTGCCTCTCCCGGTGTTTATCCAAAAGTGCTGCCGGTATCATCAGCAGGACCAGAACCATGCACGCTCCCGGACGCCAATACCCATGATAAAAAACAAGCCGGGGATAATCCATCACAGCTTGGCACACGGACTTCAGGAGAGACGTGCGTTCCGGGTGCGCGGGATCCGAAAAAATTCCTTTGAGTATTTCATCCAGGCGGGACAGATCCGCGCCGGCAAGTCCGACAAAGAAAAAGACGATGGCAAGTCCTGCTGCTCCGAGCGTGAAAAGACCGAATGGGCGCGGATAAAACGCCGGGAGTTTTTTCTTTTTCCGCGGAATGAACACAAAAAGCGCATAAAGAAGATATACAGCAATAAGATACGGGCAGCACAGAACCGAACCGGCAAAGGAAAGCCCCGCGAGAATATAGGCTGCGCGGCTTTCCTCTTCCGCGGGGACAAGCAGCGCTCCCGTCATAGCCATAAGGAGAATGCCGAGAGAATTATAGCTCAGCGCGTTGATGCCGTAAGGCGCATATACCGCAAGAGCAAGCGCACCGGCGGCCGCGCCCAGAGAATGATAGCGTCTCAAACGCAGATAAACTGTGGCTGCCACAAGGCACTGCACTGCCACATACAGATACCGCAGCGCAAGATAAATGCCTGCGGTGCCGCCGGTCAGCCGGGTAAAAAGCAGCACGGGAAGATACAGCAGCACACTGGAGAGCTGCGACATATGCCATTCGTCAACGAGCAGCCTGTCGCCCTGTGTCAGCCGGTAGGCAATTGTCGGATAAAACGCTTCGTCCGCCTCAGCAAAGCCGTACCGGCAGCGCCAGCAGAAAAAAACCGCCGTGAGACCAAGTAACATAAAAAAGACGGCGTCATTTTCTCTCGTGCGTGTTTTTTTCATAAGCAGCGTTCCCCCATGACCATATTCTTTGTATATTTTACTCTTTTTCTTGGTAAGCCGTCAATACGCCGGTTTTTCAACGTCCGGGAACAGCCGTCTCCCCTTTTTTACCGAAAATTCTGTCATCTTTTTTACACATATTTGTATTGACGCGCCTTTTCCCTCGTGCTATAAAAAAAGCATGAACCTGGCGGGAACCGCTCCGGCGGCATTCCCTTGGCGCAACGATATGAAAGGACGGAAAAACCATGAGCAAGGAAGAAAAGACCCCCGAAACCAAAGCCGAAGAGTATGTAGAAACCGAATTTGTAAAGGAAATGGCGGTAGAGCCCGTGGAAGTCCCGGACGTTACCTACGAAGGCGAGATCGTTGGCTGGACGGAGCATATGCCCCACCATGAAGGCGAACACCACGAACACCATGAGCACCACAAGGAAGACCCCGAGGAGCTCGTGGAGACCGAGTTCGTGAAGGAAATGGCCGTGGAACCCGTGGAAGTTCCCGATGTCACCTACGAAGGCGAGATCGTCGGCTGGACGGAGCACATGCCCCACCACGAGCATACCGAGGAAAAGAAGTAAAT
>ENA-UOOA01002303-UOOA01002303.1-human-gut-metagenome-genome-assembly--contig:-P61old-NODE-2303-length-27572-cov-6.472254_pt1 | contig 27572 bp, 15 predicted proteins | sample MGYA00242467_ERZ724014 | MGnify/ENA metagenome assembly ERZ724014 | reverse complement strand
GCAGTCGGAGGCGTTGCCCTTAAAACATATACCGCAGCTAATAAGATTAAAAACTTTTTTACAGAAACAATACGGAATAGGCGTACTTGAAAATATAGATAAATATTATGCTTTTTTAGAAAAGAACGGTCAAACGGCATATATCAAACCGCAAAATTATGCAATTTCAAAAACAAGAAAGTATCTGACGGACGTTTCCAAATTCGAAAACATGCAATACGATGACGAAAACGACCATTTCGTCTGTAAAAACGGTAAAATTTTACGAGCATTTTAATTCTAATAAAAAAGACTTGTCAAAATCGGAAGAAAATGTTACTATAAAAGAGAAGAAACAAACAGAAAGAGAACTTTCTATTCCGAAGGGAAAATATTAAGAGATAAAATTCTTGCCGACATAGGCGGGAAAATGACTGTCGACGAAATCTTCAATGATCCGTTGATTCAAGAGGCAAGAAAGAAATACACTTTTCCCTCGGAAACGTTTACAAGCAATATCAACACCCCCGAACGCGAAAAATTGCGCCACGATATAGCAGATCAGATCAATACTCGAGGAAGCATAAGCGGAAAGAACGAGTTCAACGGAAAAGTAAATAAAGAATTTCGCGCTGAAATCGTAATAGGCGCTCCAGCAGGCGGGAAATCTTCCGTTATTGTGGATAAAGCGTCAAAGAACACAGGTTCTCGTGTTCTTGACAGCGATGAAATCAAAGCGTTGCTTCCCGAATTTGACGGAGGGAACGGTGCCGGAAAAGTGCATACGGAAAGCGCGGACGTAATCCTTAGCGGTATGGTGATCCCTGAATACTACAAAGGCGGTACGCATAAGGGTGAAAATAATAAGGATCGAGAGAATCATCGCTCGATTGCAATGTCGGAGATTCGATTTTCATGTCTATGTAAAAATTTGAGTTATACGGGCGGCGGCAAAAACGGCGGTTACACAATCCGTAAAAAGACGGAAAAAATTCCATGTATTCTATGGAAAATTGCTAAAAATTTGCCTAAAATACCCGATTTTTTACCATATTCAATTTTGAAAATATGATTGACGATCAAAAGGGATTGTAGTATAATTGAGACAAATGATGGATAGGAGGAGAGATGGATGAAAAAGTCCGGTAAAAAATTCGGCGCGATATTGGCATTGATGCTTGGCGTTGCGTTGGGTTTGGCAGGTTGCGGAGAGGACGCGCGGGAAGAAACGTACCGATTTGAAAATTATTCCGAAAGCGTCGTGGCGGAAATAGGCCGGGAGTTTGCCGTTCCGGAAGTCACGTTGACGAACGGGGAACTCGCCGAAAAAGTTACGGTGACGCAGGGAGAACGGACGATCGTATTGAACGAGGGAAAATTTATTCCCGATTCCTTCGGGGAGTACACGATCGTCTATACCTTTATCGTCGACGGTAAAACGGTCGAGAAGAAAACGACCGTTTTCATAGAGGATACGCAAGGTCCCGAATTGACCGTGTCGGTGAATTCGGAACAGATTGTGGCGGGCGGAGAGGTGACGGTCGTTGCGACGGCGAAGGACCCTTCCGGCGAGTGTACCGTTTCGCTCTCTGTGCGCGATCCGTTCGGAAAGACGGCTCCGATCGACGAGAACGGAAAATTTGTCGCTTCCTTAGAGGGATATTGGATCGTAACGGCTACGGCGGAGGATCCCAAAGGGTTCAAAAGCTCCGTCAGTAAACGGGTGCTCGCGGTCGGCGAGGAATACGGAGTCGTAAACCTCTTTGAAAGGAAAGAATCGGTGGAGAACGTCGTTACGGACGACGGGAATCTGTCCTTTGTTTCGGGAGACTACGGCGTGTACGAGGGGAACGGAGCGTTGAAATACGTCGCGGATAAAGATTCTTCCGTTCTTACCTTTACCACCTCGGCGGCTCTGGCGGAAAAATTCGATAATCTGACGATCAACGTACTGTTGGATACGTTCGGCTATGCCGATTTTTCCTTCGGCGTCAAAACGGAAGAGGGTGACATCGCTTTAACGGAACAACGGATTTATCCCGATCAATGGACGCAGATCAGGCTTTCGGCGCAGAGAATCGCCGAAATCGCCGCGATGGAGAGAGTGGTCGGAATCTATCTGAGCTATTCGTATGAGGCGGATTCCGCTAAGGGAGAGGAAGCCGCTCTGTATGTCGACGGCGTTCGTTTCGGATACGACGACGTCTATGTGACGGAGGGCGGGAGCGCCGATCTGTCCGTGTTTGAAAGCGACGGCATTTACCGGGTTACGATTGCGGACGACGAGGGGAACGTGCTGTCGTCTCCCGTCGTTACGTGCGAAGAAACGGGAATATATACATATAAATACGTGGTTCTCTGCGAAAATTCCAAGAATACGGAATTTACCCGTACGATTTACGTGCGGGCAGGTACGGTTTACGGCGTAGCTTCCCGATTCGACGACAAAACGGACGCGCTGGATCTTTCGGCGCAGGGTATGGAATACGGTATTTCTGATGAAAGAGCGGTGGAAGGAAGCGCCGCGTATATAAAATACGGAAGCTCTCTTTCTGCTGCGCAGCTTGTCTTTGAAAGCGAGGCTTTCGGTCAGGCGCTCAGCTTCGACTATATTGAGGCTTCGCTCTATCTGGATACCGTTTCGGCGCATAAGGTCTCGGTGAACGGCGTCGAGCGGACGATTTCTGCGGCGGACGGCTGGGTGAGCGTGCGGATTCCTTTATCGCAAAACGAAGCGCTCTCTTCCGTGGTGTTCTTTGTGGAGAACTCGGTGAATTCCGAATCGGGCAGCTTATATATCGACAACGTCGTATTCGGCTGGAACGCGATCGAGGACGGCGTCGGGTATGAAATAGACGCGCACATCGACGTCGAGGATAAATATACGGTAGACTATTCTCTGGAAGACACTGAGAATATCGGGATAGAGGGCAGCGTGATCACAGCGAGCGCTGCGGGCACGTATACGATTAAATATACCGTCCGGGAACAGGGAACGGATAAGTACTCCGAGATATATCGCGAGATAGTCGTACACGAATGGCCGGATTTCGGAGATTATTTCGGCGGCATGACGTCCGGGAATCAACAGTCGTATCTCCGCGCGATCGATTACGATCAGGATTCCCTGCTGCCTATTCAAGGAGTCGAGAGCGGAGACGAATTTGACGGGCTTGCCTATTTTGAAACGGATTGTCAATGGCCCTTGGCGTATTTCGACAACAAGGCGTTTCTGAATCAGCTCCGCATATTCGACACGATAGAAATCGAGTTCTATTACCGGGCGGATCAGGCACATATCTTCTATCTGGCGCGGGACAAGGTGGGAGCTTCGAACGCCGCCACTCTTCAATTTAACGACACGAAGCCCAATCAATGGAACACGCTTGTTTTTGAAAAGGGAACTTCGGCGTACAACAGTCTGTTCGGGACGGCGTTTGACGGAGACAGTTGCTCCTCCAATCTGGCTTGTTTCATCCGCAACACGACTTCGTACAACGAAAATATGCGCGTTTATTTCAAGGCGATTCGCGGCGTATTTAAGGATAATATCGTCGGCACGGGAGAAAAGACGGACGTCGGACTCAGCGGTTATGTGGAAACTTACGAGGTCAGCGGCGGAACTCTGAGCGGCACGACGTTCAGCGCGGAGCAGACGGGCGAATATACCGTTACCTACGTCTTTAAGGGCAAGGGGATCGCGATCACCCGCCTGACGAGAACCGTTCGGGTGGTCAATTACGTCATTCTGCCGCCCGAAGATGAACAGAAATCCTTGAACACTCAGTATTTCCCGATCGATCTGAAGGCTACCGACGACAGCGGCGCAACCTACGATACCGTCGTTAAGGTGACGGCGCCGGACGGAAGCGTCGTGGAAAATCCCGCGGACGGATTCCTCCTTTCGCAGGAAGGCGAATATACGATCACCTATACCAGAGGACAAGTGAGCGCGTCGTATAAGGTGACGGCGATCCGGGTAGTGTATACGGATATGCAGCAACCTTCCGATATCACCGTCGGAACGGGCGAACTGATTAGAATCGTCGGCGCGGAGGGCACGGATTCGCTCGGCGGGAAGTTCAACGCGAACGTGAAGGTGACGGACTCTGCCGGAAAGGAAATCTATCTCGCTTCGGACGGGACCTTCTTCGCGCGGGCAGCCGGCAAATACACCGTTACGCATACGTTGGGAGATTTTATAAAGACAGCCACGCTCACGGTGGAAGAGGGCGACAGAGAGGTTGGCGAGATGTTCGATTTCGATCGGCTCGGCAGCTCGGATATATCGCAGTTGTTTAATTGGGGCACAAACAGAGGCACGCTTTGCAGCTCCGACGAATACACGGCGCCGGCGAGCGGAAATTCGTTGAAGATTACGGCGGCAAATCCGAATCAGGGGTTGTATTGGTATTTCGGCTCGAACGATAAGGTGAGCGGTTCCACGTTGGACATCAAGGACATTTCCGCCTACGATTATATCGTCATTCAGCTGTACGTTCCCGAAAGCGTTGTTGCGGCGGGCGTTTCCACGGGCGTTTATATCTCCTCGTGGGGAGATAACGGTAAGGGAGAAATAGAGCTTGTCGGCGGTCTGAATTACGTCAAAGTCGATTCGGGCGATTTCCTGAGCTGGTTCGGCTCTTTGACCGAGGTAAAGGGGTATTACGGTTCTTCTCCCTATTGCTACTATATGCAGTTGTTCGTCAAGGACAGTCCATACGTTAAGAATCTCGAATTCTATCTGCTGTCTATGGACGCCGTCACGCCGGAGAGCTACGCTTACGGCACGTATATGGAAGCGGGCGCCGATCAGTTTAACGCACAGGACGTGCCGAGCGGCGGCGCGCTGCCCTTCGAATGGACGGAAAGAAACGGAGAAACGTGCGCGCTTGTGACGAACGTCGCGGACGACGGAACGGTATCCTTATGGCCCGGATTCAATTTCACCGATTTGAGAATCCTTAACAGTTTGAGAACTTACGATCAGATCGTATTCAAAATCTATTTTGAGGCGACGGATCCCGCCGCAGCTACCTATCCTCTGAGTTTCTATATGCAGAGAAACAGGGCGCAGAAGGGAACGATCTATCAATTCTCCGGTCCTAACGGAGGCTATTATAACGGCAAGGTGGAACACACCGTCGTCATTGAAAAGGGAAGCGATGCGTGGAATACGCTCTTCGGAAACGAGTTCGTTTCGGGCGACGATCTGTATTTATTCGTCAACAATCCGACGAAGAAGATGAGTCTGAACATTTCTTTCTTCGGTTTCGAAGGACGGATGAACGGAAGAACCGCGAGCGCCGGGCAGACGGTCGATCTCAGCTACGTCGCCGCAAACGACGCCTCGGTGAGCTATCGTGTAGTGCAAAACGGAGAAGCGACTTCGGGCGCGCAGATCGACGAGAACGGAAACTTTACGGCGACGGTCGCGGGAGACTATACGGTCGTATATACCGTGACTTACGACGGAAATAAGCAGAGAGAGATTTCCGTGCCGGTGACGGTTAGCGAGATTCCCTACGGCTACGTTTCGATGGAAGATCCTTCCGATATAACTCTTTCGGTCGGCGAAGTTGTCAAAATCGTCGGAGCGGAAGTCACGGACACGCTCGGTGAGAAATTTACCGCGAACGTGAAAGTGACGGACGCAGACGGAAACGTGATTCCTCTCTCTTCGGACGGAACCTTCTATGCGCGGATCGCGGGCGAATATACGATCACCCATTCGCTGGGAGATCTCATCAAGACTTCTATGCTTACGATAGGGGAGGGCTCCAATCAGGTCGCGGAGGTGTTCGATTTCGATCGGCTCGCCTCTACGGACGTATCGCAGCTGTTCAATTGGCCTTCCAACAGAGGTTCGGTTTCCGAGAGCAACGCTTATACCGCGGAGGGAAGCGGACACTCGTTGAAGATCACGGCGGCAAATCCGAATCAGGGGCTGTATTGGTATTTCGGTAGTTCCTATGCGATAAGCGCCTGCACGTTGGACGTTAAGGATATCTCCGCCTACGATTACGTCGTCATTCAGATGTACATTCCCGAAAGCGTGGTCGCGGCGGGCGTGTCCACGGGAGTCTACTTCACTTCGTGGGGAGACAACGGCAAGGGTATGATAGAGCTTGTCGGCGGTCTCAATTCCATAAAGATTCTTGCGGCGGATTTTGCGACGTGGTTCGGCGACGCAAGCAACGTCAAGGCCGATTATCGTGGTACGGCGTATTGCTACTATATGCAGATCGGAGCGGACGCGGGAAGCGATTACGTCACCAATCTGGAAATGTATATCCTTTCCTTCGACGCCGTGAAGGAAGGCGCAGAAGCGGGAAACGCATGAACTGTTCAGTGGCATGAGCTTTTAAGTAAGGAGTAAAATGAAAATGAGAAAACTCGGGAATTTTATTGCGGCAATATGCTCCGCATTGTTGTTGATCACCGGATTTGCGTCTGTCGGTCCGGACAAGAAAACAGTTTCGGCGGCGCCCCTTCCGCCGACCGCGGAAGCCCTTTACGATCTGAGTACCGTATGGGAAAGGACGGGTTACGTGGACGGCAGATTCTATTGCTACCGTCTGCCGGGGATCGTGACGCTGACGGACGGTACCCTTCTCTCTTACTGCGAGAAGCGTATAGGTCGGGACGGAGCCACCGCGTCGAGCGATCAGGCGGTCATGAATCTCGTCGCCAAAAAGAGTCATGACGGCGGCAAGACCTGGGGAGGGGAAATCCTCATCGTGGACGGCGAAAATATGCTTTGGACGCCGCCGGGCTTGGACGAACAGTTTTCCACTTCCGTTTCGGGACCGATCATGGCGGTGGACGGACAGAAAATCTATTGCTTTTACATAAAGCAATGGTATTGGCACGTCGTCGAGGACGGTAAAGTCGTTACAAAATGGTCCGAAGACGGACCGATCATGAGTATCGCCTATAAGTACAGCACGGACGGAGGCGAAACGTGGTCGGAGGAAATCGATATTACCGATCAGCTCGATCAGAGCCTGCGGGAGTTGGGGATCATCGATCCGAATCTGCCCGCAGACGCGAAGAACGGGAGAGGCTATCTCGTTACGGGCGCGGGGCACGGCATCGTGCTCAAACATCAGAAAGCCGATTCCCCCATGCCCAACGGCACGGTCATGTTTATGGGCTGGATGGTGGCGAAATCCGACATCGACGAGAGAGGAGGCAACATTACCGCGCAATATCCCGCCCGGAATATGCTGGTTTACAGCTCCGACGACGGCGCGACGTGGAAAGTGAGAATGGTTCCCCGCAGCGCGGCGGATCACGTTCCCGATATGAACGAATCTTCGATCGCGGAAAATGCGGACGGCTCCTTATACGTTAACGGACGTAGCTGGAACAGAGACGACGTCAATCTCCATTACCGCGCGGTGTCGTTCAGTCCCGACGGCGGTTATACGTGGGAGAACGCGCGGTTGGATTATAACCTGCTCGATCCCGGTACGGGTTGTTTCGGATCCCTGTTCGCTTACGATGACGACATGATGCTCTTTATTCATTGCGACGACGAGGATTGGCGTACCAACGTCACCTTAGAAGCGAGCTTTGACGGCGGACGGACCTGGACGTTGAAAAAGAGTCTGCCTTATGCGGCGATCGATCAGGTTTCCGACGCGGGCTACTGCGATCTGACGCGCGATGAGGATGGGAACATTTATGCGATCGTCGAGGAGACGATGAGCAATTACGCAAGAATTTACGTATTCAAGCTGACGCCGGAATGGTTTTTCTCCGACGCGACAAAGCTCTCCTCCCTCTCGGTGAACGGCGAAAGTCTGAACGTGGAGACGGCGGAAGAATACGTCGTTTCCGTTGCCAAAAGCGCCGCGACGGCGTCCGTCGATTTCGCTACGCCCATGCAGAAGGGCTATACCGTGACGGTAAACGGAAAAGAAGTCGGGTCGGCGAGGGGTTTCGAGGCGAACCTCGTGTATCACCGCACGCTCGTGGATATCGGCGTTTCTTCCAAGTGGAACGAAGTCGAAAAACACTATACGATTCTGATTCTCAAAGAAGGCGCGGCGATGGGCACGGGGATCGTGCAAAAGTACGAATTTAACGATCCCGAGGAGGTGGTTTACGACAGCGTCGCCATGAACATAGCGGAGACTAAAAACGTCGTCGCCGCGAGCGGGCGCACAGAGGGAGATAACGCCGCCCTGTTCGCTTCCGACGCCTACGCGCTTGTTCTCGACGCGCTGAACGCCGATTTCGGAAAAAATGCGTTCGCCGTAAATATCTGGCTGAAACCGGAGAGTACGGAGGGCACGCAGTATTATCTCTGCGTCGGCAAAGAGGGCGTTTCGCAAAGATACTTTGCGATCAAGAGCGTAGACGGCAAGGTCGTATTCGAGATTTCCGACGGATGGGAGATCTCCGGAATCGAGTCCGACGTCGCTTTGAATGCGGGAGAATGGACGAGCGTGACGGCGGTCGTCACGAACACGGAGCAAAAGCTCTTTATAAACGGAACGCTCGCCGCCTCGACCGAGAAACGGAGATTCAACGTCAGCGGGGAAAAGACCTTGATCATCGGGGCATCTTCGAATCTTAATTCTTTTTGCAACGCGTCCATTTCGGAGATATTGCTGTTCTCCGGCGAGCTCACGGACGGAGCTGTAAAAAATTTGTATGAAGGCAAAAAAATTTATACCATCGGCGTATCTTCCGACGATTATACGAACGTCACTCTTTCCGACGTATGGGCGGCAGAGGGCGACGAGGTCAGAATCGATGCGGAGTTTACGGACGAGTTGCGCATTGCGGATAAAATAGAGGTCATTTCTGCGGACGGGAGCGCAGTGGCCGTCGAGACCGTCGGGGACGGATGGACTTTCCGTATGCCTGCTTCCGCGGTTACGGTCGTCGTTTCTTCCAGAAACGAAACGTACGAGGTTTGCGTGAAGGAAACGGAGGGCGGTAAAAATACGGCGAGCCGGAACGGAGTCGTCTACAAGGATACGAAAATAGAATTCTTCTTTGAGGCGGAAGAAGGGTACAGGCTCGTTTCCGCGACGGTCAACGGAGAAACCGTCTCAGTCGTCGGCGGGAAATACGTTCTCCCGGCGTTGAACAGGGACGTCGAAATCTCGGCGTTATTCGAGAAACTTCCCGAAACTCCCGAAGGCGATTCGGGCTGCAAGAGTCTCCTTTCGGCGCCGCTTTTTGCGCCCCTCCTGTTCGTTGCGGGACTGATGACGACAAAGAAAAAGAAAAACGGAAAAGACTGACGGATCAAAAGGAGAAGGAAAGGAAAAATGAGATTGAAAAATGTTCTTTTGGCTTTCGTCCTCGCGGGATCCTTTGTTTTCGGAGCGTCGGCATTGTCGCCGACGGTTCCGAAGAAAGCGGTCGCGCAGGAGGAATCGGAGGTATTGCTGAATTTCCAGATTGTCAGCGACGTTCATTATGAAACGGGGCGGTCGAATTATCAGTTCCCGAAATTTGCCGAAAAATTCAGAAATGCGTTGACGATCAATGCGGAACAGTTTCCGGACAGCGACGCGCTCGTCGTCGCGGGTGACGTTACCTATACCGGGCGGGAGGAAGAATATCAGGGCTTTTTCGGCGATTTGAAAAGATATTGCGCCGCTCCCGTAAATATTGTCGCTTTCGGGAATCACGAATACGAATGGGACGAGAGCAGACAGAAACTCACGAGCCGTTCGGACGCGGATTTCGCCATAAAAGAGGAACGGTATAAGCGCTTTGTCAGAGAGTATTCGGGCTATCCCATGGAACAGATTTATTTCGATACGTGGGTAAACGGCTATCATTTTATCGTGCTCAATTCGGAGGCGTGGGTGAACGGCAACGGGGACGCCTATATTTCGGAGGCGCAACTGGCGTGGCTGAAACGCGCTTTGGCGCAGCGCGCGGACGAAAACAAGCCGATTTTCGTCATCGGACATCAGCCTTTGAGCGATACGATCAATCGCTCCGACGCATGGCCGATCGGAGAGGCGAGCGAACGAATCAAGGAGCTTTTTGCCGATTATCCGCAGGTGATTTATTTTTCCGGACATGTACATAACGGACTGATCGGATATAAAGCGGTTTATAACGCTGGCTACGGCACCCTTCTGGATCTGCCCGCTTTCCAATACAACGAACTGGACAACACGGAGTCGGGATCCGCGATCGGATATAACGTCAGCGTGTACGCGGACAAAACCTTGCTGACGCCGATCGATTACGTGACGGAGGAGCTTCTGACGGACGAAACAATCGTCGTCGATAAGGCGTTTTATGCGGGCGCGGCATCCGCCGCCGATCTGGACGGCGTATCCGTTTCCGTGAACGGCGCCGCAGATTCCCTGCTTACGGACGGCAGGACGGATACGGTGACGTCGATCAACGGGGACGTGATGCTGTCCTTGCCGGAGAAAACGAAGATTTCGGGCTTGCGCTTCCGCAGCAATCCGATCACGGACGTCCAGGGAAGCGTCGGAATCTGGGGGGCGTACGATATGCAGAATACGTCGTATACCTCTTTCGGCGCGCCGGATACCTGTAAGGTATCGGTCAGCAACGACGGCGAGACGTGGACGGAGGTCGCCGACGCGCAGATTTCCGTTGAGTACGGTACGTCGTTGAGTAACGCCAATCGGGAAGGATGGGCGGATTCCGTCGGTTGGGCGAGGGTCTCTTTCGAAGAATGTGAAGCGAAATACGTCAGGGCGGAGTTCGACGGCGGATGCGTGCTTTCGGAGATTCGTCTGACGGGGAAATTCACTCCTTCCTTTCCGGATACTTATGAAATACAGACTCTTTACGAGGGGTTGATGAACGCGGACGTCTCGAAATATACGCAGGAGAGTATCCAAACCGTGCAGGCGGAGATACAGCAGCTGAAAACGTTCGTTTACGGTACCTCCGTCAGCGAAAAGGAGGTCGCGCAGGTCCTGGGGCTTTTGAAGAATGCGGAGAGTAAGCTCGTCGAAAAAACGGATTCTCCTCCCGTCGATTCCTCCGTGGATTCGTCGTCTGATTCTTCGTCGTCCGCCACAGACGGGACGTCTGCATCTGCAAACGGAAGCGGTTCCGGATCAGGCGGTTGCGGTTCTGCGGTAAAGCCGCTTGCGTTCCTTGCGGCGATCGCCGTAGCGACGGGATTTTTCATCGGACGGAAAAACAAAAAAGGCGGAAGGCGTTTATGACGGCGCAGCGCAAGAAAATAGACGCTTTGTTGAATACCGTCGGACGCCGTCAGGAGGACGCGGGAGCGGGAGGAATCTTCAACGATCTGTATGTGATCGAGTGCGCGTCGGAAAGATGTCAAAGTAACAGGAGAATGCGCACAAAGCACAATTATTTCGTGATGCATTATATTCTTTTGGGATCGGGGAAGCTGGTTTTCGGCGGCAAGGATTATCACTGCGGTCCGGACGACATTTTCTTCGTCCTTCCGGGCGTGGAGACGGAATATTGCGCGGATAAAATCAATCCGTGGTATTACGTATATATCGGTTTCAACGGAAAATGCGCCGCCAAGATCATGGAAATGATGAAGGTGAGCGATATGACGCCGATCATTCACGTCAAGCGCGACACACTTGTGCGCGACGCCTTGCAGGATTTCGTCAACGAGGTATACGAATACGGAAAAACTTCCATACGCGTCATGGGAAAGCTGTATCGGCTGTTCGCCCTGATCATAGAAAAGAGACAGCCGGAAGTAAAACTTTCCCGAAAGGAGAGCTATGTGTTGGCTGCCGCCAATTACATCAACGACTACATCGGCGAAGACGTTTCTTTGGAAACGATCGCTTTCAACATCGGACTGAACGTCGATTATTTCTGCGAAATATTCAAGGAGATCATGGGGCTTTCTGTCAAGCAATACATCATCGAGCAAAGGATGAAATACGCGAGAGGCTGGCTGATCTCCTCGGATTATCCGATCAAGACGATAGCCGCCATGGTAGGGTATTCCGATCCGCTGTATTTCACCAAGACGTTCAAAAAGTTCTTTCTTATATCGCCCACGCAAGTCAGAAAGCAATTCGCAAAGCATGAGGAGAAAAAATGAAGACGATGAATATAGGAACATTAAAGAAAAAAAACCGGCTTAATCGAAAATATTGGGAGGAACGTTTTTTCATCTGCTGTATGCTCGTAGTGGCAGTTGTCAATTTCCTGATTTTCTGGGTATATCTGAATTTCAGTTCGATCATGCTCGCGTTTCAGTCGATCGAGTTTGACGGCAGTTCGACGTGGACGCTCGATAATTTCCGCATGATCTTTTCGGAACTGACGGGAGCGGAATCGGTCATTGCCGTCGCGTTCAAAAACACGATGATCTTTTTCGCGGCGAATCTGTTGATCGTTTTGCCCGTATCCGTGCTCCTGTGCTACTTTCTTTATAAGCGGATCACGGGGTACAGGGCATTCCGGTTTATTTTCTATCTGCCTTCCATCATTTCCGGATCCATTTACGTCATGCTTTTCAAGTACATCATTTCCTACGGCGGTCCCGTGGACATGATTTTTGCGAAGTTCGGGATAGAGCACATAGATTTTCTGGTGGAGGAAAGGGCGTTCAACACCATTCTGGCGTATACCGTCGTCACTTCCTTCGGCGGCAATATCATTCTGCTTTCCGGCGCGGTGTCTCATATCAACGATTCGATCATCGAGGCGGGAAAGATAGACGGGGCGAGTATGTGGCAGGAGCTGTTCTATCTGGTGATCCCTTTGATCTGGCCGACTCTTTCCACTTTGATTTTGTTCCAATTCGTGGGAATTTTCAATTCATCCGGACCGATTCTTTTATTTACGAAGGGACAATACAACACGACGACGATTTCCTATTGGATATTCCAGCAGGTGAACGACAATTCGATGTATAATTATCCCGCCGCGGTCGGCATCCTGTGCACGGCGATCGGCGTGCCGCTGTCGCTGTTCATGCGTTGGCTTCTTAACCGCGGTCTCGAAGATATAGAATAAAGATATGGACTATATGGAGTAAAGATATGATAAAAAATCCGAATAAAATCAAAAAGGCGAAGCAGGAGCGCATCGTATTCGGCGTGGTATTCGTTTTGTTTGTCGTATACGCGTTGTTGCTGTTGTATCCCTTCTTCTTCGCCTTCGTCGCTTCTTTGAAAAACGGGAGCAGAGATTTCCTGAATAACATGGTTTCCTTTCCCGTACCCCCTAAAGTTTCCAATTACGTTTCCGCGATACAGGAGCTGGAGGTGGGGGAATCGAGCTTTCTGAAAATGACGTTCAACAGTATATGGTTTGCGGTGGGGACCACGTGTCTCGGAATTTTTTCTTCCGAAATGGTGGCTTACGTCGTCTGCAAATACAATTTCAAATTGAAAAATTTTTTCTACGGTTTGTCTCTGTTCGTCATGATCATTCCGATTTACGGCTCCCTTCCCGCGCAGTACAGACTGTTCTCTCAGCTTGGATTCCGCGATTCGCCGTTGATCCTTCTTTCGTATACGGGCGGGTTCGGGTTTAACTTCATTATTATTTATTCCTTTTTCAAGGGGCTTTCGTGGAGCTATGCGGAGGCGGCGTTCATCGACGGAGCGGGGCATTTCAAAGTGTTTTTCTCCATCATGTTCCCTATGGCGCTTCCTGCCGTCACCGCCATCACCATCATCGGTTTCGTCGGAAACTGGAACGATTATCTCACCCCCATTCTGTATATGAACGAATCCTATCCCACTTTGGCGTCGGGAATATACATTTACGAAGAAAAAATGAAATACGTTTCTAATCAGCCGATTTATTTTGCGGGCGTACTGCTTTCGATGATTCCCGTCGTCGCCATTTTCGTCGGGTTTCAGAATACGATTATGCAGAACGTCTATGCGGGCGGGTTGAAAGGATAAAATAAAAATTATTTCGGAGGAAAGTTATGAATATCAGAAAATTGTTTGCACTCAGCATGAGCGTCGTCGCGGGGCTTACGTGTATGGGCAGTTGCGGCGGAGGTAAGGAAAATAAAGACGCTCTCCTGATTTCCGTTTTCGACGGCGGTTACGGCACGAAATGGGCGACGGATATCGCCGCCGCTTTCGAGGAAAAGACGGGAATCCAAACGGAGGTGAAACCCTCTACCTATGTGGACGGTTTCAGAACCGCTTTGGAATCGGGCACCACCGAAGCCGATCTCTTTTTCGGCAAAAAGGCGCATTGGGATCTGTTTTATAAGGAAGTCAAAGTCGGATCGCAGAAATTTAAGCCTATCTTTGCCGATCTGACGGATATCTACACCTCCGTGATTCCGGGAGAGGATAAGACCATTCGGGAAAAGCTCTCGCCCGACGTCGCCGATCTTCTCAATTTCGGAACGGAGGAAGAACCTTTATATTATACCTATTCCTGGGCAATCGGAGACATGGGAATCGTCGTCAACAATAAGGAGTGGGCCGATTCGTGGGTTTATCCGAATACTACCGACGAGCTTCTCGCTCTTTGCGAAACCGTCAAGGCGGCGGGAAAGATTCCCTTCGTATACAGCCTCGATTATTCCTATTGGGACGGATATTATCAGTATTGGTGCTCGCAATACGAGGGTAGCGAAAACATGGCGCGCTATTGGGCGGGCTACGATAAATCAGGTAAGAGATACCAGCCGGAACTCGTCAACTTACAGGGCGCGCTCGAAGGTTTGAAGGTATTGCAGGCTCTCCTCGACAAAGATAAGGGCTATCAGCACGCGGCGAGCAAATCGATAAACTTTACGCAGGCGCAGAACTATCTGTTGGCGGGACACGCCGTCATGCAGCCCAACGGCGACTGGCTGGAAACGGAGATGCAGGGCAATTACGATCCCGACGAAGTGGACATCAGTCTGAAAAAGATCCCCGTCGTCAGCGCGCTGGGGACAAGGCTCGGAATCACGGACAAAGAGCTGTCGGCGATCGTTTCCTACGTTGACGGAAACGGGGAACTCCCGTCGTTTACGAGCTCTGCGGGATATACGGGCGAGGAGGTCGTCGCGGCGGTGCGCGAGGCGAGAAACATGTTTATTTCGTCCGCCAATTCGCATATCGCATACGTGCCCGTCTATTCGAATAAAATCAACGAGGCGAAGCAATTTCTGCAATTTATGTCCTCGGACGAAGGAATCGAGCTCTATTCGAACGCCACGTTGGGGGCGGGACTTCCCTTCGAATACGATTATCTTGGAAACGACAGGATTCAGATGAGCGCTTTTATGCAGACTTCGCATGAAATGATGGCGGGCGGATCGCACTATATGGATAACATGAAAGACAGATTACGCGCGCTCGGAGGAGTATACTTTATCAATCATGAAAATTATCTCGGCGTGTCGCGGGTATTCTCGTCGGATAAATCGTCCTCGTCGTATCTTACCGCAGATCAACTGTTTATGTTGAATTATACCTATATGCGCGAGAGATGGGATACCATTTTCCTCACCAATGCTGGCCTGAAAAATTAGAAAAGATAAATTTTCAAATAAATTTGAAAGGAGGAAAAAATTGAAAAAACCAATCATTTTTACGCTGCTTGCGGCGTTGGCTCTCTCCGGCTTTTCAAGTTGCGGCGACGCCACGGAAAATGCGGAGGTGGAAGTATGGAGTACCTACAATACCGTGAAGGTGCTTCAAAGCGGCGGCGAATACGAAAAGCAGAACGCCCGTCTGAATATTTCCATGGCGAGAGGCGAAACGGAGGGTGCTCAGATTATTCTCACGCCCGACAGGGACGTGAAATCCTTCGAACTGAAAAAGGCGGATCTGAAAAACGCAAACGGAGACGTGCTGCCTGCGGACAGCGCCGAGCTCTACGTACAGAAGTATATTCACGTTGACGACAAAACCTATAATCAGGACAATCAGGACTATCCCGAGGACTGCGACGTTCCCGATATGTTGCTGTATATGGAAACGGCGAAGGCGTTCGGGGAGAATACGATTGAGGCGGGAAAGAATCAGGGAATCACCGTAGAATACACGACGACCTCTGAAACGAAGCCCGGAACGTATACGGGAGTATACACTCTGATCGTGGACGGGACGGAGAGGAATATTCCCGTCAGCGTTACGGTCTGGGATATCGATGTTACGAAGTCTTACGGAAAGACCTGCTTTTATCACGACAACAACGTTCTGATGCAGGGCGAGATGGACGGCAGCTTAGAGACGTACCGCACCTATTACGAGACGATGCTCGAATATAAAACATGCTTGTTCTATCTTCCCAATGCCAACTATTCGGCGGAGGGATTCGTAGACGATATTCTTCTGTATTGGGACCATCCGTCTTTTACGTCTTACGGAATTCCCCTGACGCCCGGATACGGAGCGAACGAAATGAATGCTTCGATGCTGAAACTGTATCTGTATACGGTGGCGAAGGCTTCCAAGCCGGGAAAAAATCTGTTCGATAAAGCGTATTATTATAACGTTTTGCTTGACGAACCCAACGACAACCCCGAAAAGATGGCGAAGTTGGAGGATGCGATCACGGTTATTACGCGGGCGGAAGAAGAGGTGTGCGAAAAATTGAAAGCCGAGGGCTTTTTCAACGCTTTCCCTGCCGAGTTCGAAGAGGAACTTACCTCGTCGATCAGAAATATCGATCAGGTCATCACGACTCCGTACAGCGCAAGTCTCAACGGATACGACATGACGTATTGTCCGCCTATTCAATATTACGACAGCGAAACTGCGAGAGATACGTATGCCTATCAAGCGGAACTCGTGGACGGCGAAGAATGGTGGTATACCTGTATGCAGCCCGTCTATCCCTATCCGTCCCATCACATCGACGACTATCTGCTTTCCGGGCGCGTCATGCGCTGGATGCAGAAAGCGTATAACGTCAGCGGCTATCTCTATTGGTCGGTGGGGCTGTATTTCAAGCGTTCGAGCGGAAATCTGGTCCTGGCGGATCCGTATAACGATCCCGTTCGTTTTGAAAACGTTCGCGGAGTGTACAACGGCGACGGATTCCTCCTGTATCCGGGCAAGAAATACGGGCTCGACAAGCCTATCCCCACGGTGCGCCTTTCCGCTCTGAGAGACGGACAGGAAGACATGGATCTTTTATACGCGCTGGAAAATAAGTGTAAGGAAAAGGCGTCCTATTACGGAATCCCGTCGGAGGAAGTCAATATCAACTTTTTACTCTCCAACGAATACGACGAGCTGTTTACGGGCGTCGTGCCCGTGACGGACAGCGCGCTGTTCTATTCCGTGCGCGAGCAGACTGCCGCCGTTGCCGGGCAACTGGACGGAGAGGAAAATTTGCTTGTCACGAAAATAGAGAAGTCGGGCACGCGCGTATATACCGAATTTTATGTGGACGGCAGATACGAAGTCAGCGTCAACGGAAGATCGGTGTTCGGGACAAAGGCGGGAAACGGCTACCGTTACGAATATACGATAGAAATGGATAAGACGGAGAATTACGTTGATATCGCGATGACGCGCGACGGCAAGACCTCGGAATGGAGCTATTATGCGGGCGCTATGAGAAAGCGCGCCACACGGTTCGGCGAGTATATGCCGGATGGAACGGTCGCGGTCAGCGAGGGGAGCGTGCTGGAAATCGGCGACGGATTCGCAGAGGCGTTGCTCAGGTCCGTCCGTTTCGAGGACGATCTGATTCAGACGATGCAATTCCGTCCGGGAATAGAGATTTCTACGTCGATTTTCGATAAGGACGTATCGGAGCTGAGCGCCATCGAATTCACGTTGACCAATCTCTCGGATGAGGACGTGAATCTGAAAGTGATTTTCGAATCGGGCAATGAAACTTATACCTACGGAAACATCGTGGTCGGCGCGGGAGCCTCTCAGAAGGTATCGCTCGCCAATCTTAACCTGATTTCTTCCGCTGCGTTGAAAGGAAACGGAAAACTCCTTCTCAGCGTGGATAATATCCGGAACGACGGAAGCCTGTATTCCGACAGATGGATAAGGGTCAGCGATATTTATTATACGGAGGCGTAAAAAATGAAGAACCTTATATCTTTCATCATGATTCTGAGCGTTTCTGCCCTCTGTTTCACCGCCTGCGGCAAGGACGCTTCCGAAGGCGAGGGAAACGACGCGAATAAAAATTCCGCCTGCCTTTCGCTGAATACCTTTGACGAGTACGACGACGTCGCCGCGGTATTTTATAAAAACATGTTGGGCAAAATCGATGTCAATAAGGACGGGAAATACATATCCGAAGGGACGGGCAGCGCAAAAATCGAAATAGACAACGCGCAGACGTCCTTCGGGAATTACGAAAAATATACGGGCACGCCCTATCTCTCTTTCACCACGACGGGAGACTGGGGTACGCCGCTCACCGATCTGACGGAAATCGCCTGTCTCGGAATCGATATCTATAACGCAAATGCATATAACGTCAACGTCATTCTGAAAGTCAATTCCGAGGATAAGGAAATCCTCAACGATTGGGCGGTTTTAGAGAGCGGACGGATGAATTATCTGCGCTTTGCCGTCAATCCGCTCTTTCTGGAAGAAATCAACGGAGAAGTTCTGGAATATAATTTTTATCTGGATTATCCGTCCGTCGAGGAGAAAACGCTGTTTTACGTCGATCATTTTTATGCGGTAAAGGCTACGTCGGAAAAGCCGGAGATCAGGACTCCTGCGGCGGGGACGATCGTCGATTTTTCCTCCGACGCGGATCTGCTGTATATCCGAAATATTTCGGGCGAGCCGAAAACGAGCTGGGTTCTGAGATATAATCTTCCCAATTTCCGCTTTGCCCGCAGTACGGAGATATACGCTGCGGAAAACAAAAAATCCTCTTTGAAATTATCCTGCAAGGGGGCGACTCTGGATTCCGATTCTCAGCCGAATATTTACTTTGAGGAGCATCAACGCTACGGAATTCAGATTCTGACTTCCTTAGTGCAAAAGTGCGTGAACGGAAGCACTTCGGCTTTGAAGGCAAGGGTGATGTCCGACGCGGATACTCCCGTCAAGGTATTTTTGCGGATTTACGATTCCGTGACGGGCGCTTATGCGGAAAAGAGCGAAATTTTGCAGCCGAACGAATGGACGGACGTAACTTTGGACGATTTTGCGGGCGTCGATATTTCCCGCCCGGGAAAGATCACGTTGCTTTACGACAGCTGGAATACAGACGCGTTTCATTTGTATATTGACGGCGTTTATACGGAGGTGGCGGAATGATGAGGAACAAAAAGAAGATCGTGACCCTTTTGACCGCCGTCGCCATTCTGAGCGGGGGCTTTGCCACCGTCGGTACGTTGGCGGCGTGCGGAAACTCGGGCGGAGGATCGGGCGCGGCGGCGCAGCCGGGCGCGGTGGAAACCACGTACGTCGCGCATCTTGGCGAAACTTACGTGTTGCCGGAGGGGGCGCAGTCGGACACCGTAAAGGACAGCAAGGGCGCGTCCATAGAGACGGCTCTGGGCAGATTTACGGCGGTCGATCGCGAGGGCTACACGGTGACTTTTTCTTCGGGCGAGAAAAAGAAAATCGAGGTCGTGGATATTTCCGCTCCCGTCATCGTAACGTCTTACAGCGTGAGGTACGTTTCCGTCGGGGACGAGATTGAAACGCCCGAGGTGACGGTCGACGACGAATATAAGACGAAAGACGTTTCGTTTACCGCCGGCTGGTATTGCGACGGAGAGGCGACTGAGGATACCGTATTCGCCGCGGGACGCTACGAATACAGGATAGAAGCGACGGACGAAGCGGGAAACAAGGCGGAAAAGACGGTCGTGTGCAAGGTCGTGGACGACGTGCTTCGCCTCGATACCGTACTCTCTTTCGACGACGAATGCGGCGAGGAGCAGATTGTCAATCATAACGGATTCAACGTGGAATATACGACGGAGAAACGATTCAATTCGGAAGAGGGCTCGTTGAGGCTGACTTTTAACGGCAACGATTCGCGCGAGCCGGGCTTTACGGTCATGAATCCCGCGATTTCCGATATTTCAGACTATACCTCCCTGTATTTTAGCATTTATAACGATACGGACGAGCAGATTATGCTCTACGTCAATTGGTCGGGAGACGGCTATATGTTAAAGCCGGGCGTCTGGAATCTCGTCGACGTCAAGGACGTTTCGTCTCTGCTCGTTTCTCCTACGGAGCTCATCGACGAAAACATGACGTTGGAAAACATCAACGGTATGTTTTTCCTGTTCGTTGCGATCAACGGCGGTAAATTAAACGCTCTGCCCTTCGGCGATCTGTATATTTCCGCCGTCAGAGGAATAAAAAGTCTGGATCCGGAAAGGGTAGAGGACTTATTAAAGGGCTATGGAGAGCAGACTTACGACAGCATAGAAAAAGCCAACGAAAATTACGACTATGTTTCCATGCTTTACGATAAGCTCCGTCCTGCGCAACAGGCAAATATTTCCGAGGCTTATGAAGAAATGGCTCTTTCGCACATGTCCGCATTGATCGGGTTTATGTCCGGAGACATCTCTCAGACGAATCCTTCCGATTTGCAGTCTGTCATCGTCGAACTGAATAAACTGTCGCCCGAACTGAAAGCGAAGGTGGAAGGCGCGGCGACTTTCGAGGAAACCTATCGCCGCTATTACGCCGATAAGTACGGGATCGCTTTGGAAGAGGACAAAATTCTCTATGCGGACAGCGCGTTAATTTACGAGCAGACGAGTCTTGCGCTGAACGGCTCGTCCGGTCCGAAATTCACCTCCTCCGTCGACGCGGAGACCGTCTACGGAAACGAGAGCGCTTCTCTGCGCATCGACGTGAAAAATCAGGTGGCATGGGAATTGAAGATTACCGTTGATTTCCCCATGATCGCGAATATCGCCGGCTATACGAAGGTATATTTCCATGTATATAACGATCTGGACGCGGCGGCGTGCGCGGCGTTTATCGCCTATACCTCGGACGGACAGTATTTCCCCTTGCAGGACAGATATTATCCCGTTCTGAAAAAGGGTGAATGGACGGAAGTCGCGTTCTATATCGAAGAGCAGACCAGCGAGGAATTTCTCAACAACATCACGGGACTGGAAATATACATTATCGACAGCGCGTGGGAAAACCACGTTTATAACGGTAGTCTGTATTTCGGCAGCATGTACGGCTTCAGGGCTCTCTCAGCCGAGGAGATCAACGAAAGGCTTGCGGCGTTGCCCGCAAAGAGCGAGCTGACGGAAACCAACTACAAGGAAATAGAGGAACTGTATTTGCAGTACAGCAATCTGGAAAGCTCGGAGAGAGATCGGGTGACGGACGGCGACGGACTTACGGAGTTGTATAGCTGGGTAAGCCTGATAAAAGCGGGAATCACGCCGACGGAGGACCGCATTGTATATGCCGAAAATAGGTATGCGGTCAATCAGATCTACGCCGAATTCGGGAGCAATTCCGGCGCATATGTGACGACAAGCTTCGACACGACGGTGAAACACGGCGATGACGAAGGCTCCGTAAGAATTGCTTTCGAAAACGCCACCGCTTGGGAATTGGACGTTTATTTACGAAACGTTCCCGTTCTGAATATCGGAAAGAACACCCTGTCTTTCTACGTTTATAACGATTCGGAGAAAGATTGGAAGATGGGATTCTGGTATCCTTCGGCGTATTCCTATTATACCACGACGTTAAAGCGTCAGGCATGGTCTTCGGTCACGATCAACGTGGACGCGTTGTTTACGGAATCTCACTCCGGCGCGTTAAAAGGGATTTCCGATCTCACGCAGCTTTGCATGGCCATTTATAACTCGTGGGATAACGAAACGTACGACGGCGCGTTCTGTTTCTCCTCCGTCGAACTTATCCGAGCGGAGACTGATCCCGTGACGCCCGAGCCTCCCGCGACTGAAACGACGGAACTGTCCGCAGAGGAAATCAATACGAGAATCGCGGCGCTTCCGCAAAAGAGCGGACTTGCAGAGACGAATTACGCCGAGGTAGAGCTTCTCTATGCGCAATACGGCAATCTTTCCGCTGCGGATAAAGCGAAGGTGACGGAGAGCGCAAAACTTGCGGAACTGTACGGTACGGTCAGTCTGATAAAGGCGGGAATCACGCCGACGGAAGACCGCGTTGTATATACCGAAAACGGGTATGCGGTCAACCAGATCTATGCCGAATTCGGGAGCAGTTCCGGCGCAACAGCTACGACGAGTTTTGATACGACGATGAAATACGGCGCGGACGAAGGCTCGGTGAAAATAGCTTGCCAGAACGTCACGGCGTGGCAGCTGGATATCCATCTGAAGAATCTGCCCACGGTGAATATCGGCAAGAACAGCGTCTGCGTGTACGTTTATAACGATACCGATCACGACTGGTACATGGGGTATTGGTATCCTTCGGCGTATTCGTATCAGAAAATTGTTTTGACGAGCAAGGAATGGACGAAAGTTACGCTTTCCGCGAATTTGTTCGCCGAATCGCATGCGGGGGCGTTGACGGAGATTTCCGATCTCACGCAGTTTTGCATGACGATCTACAATACCTGGGATAACGAAACGTACGACGGCGCCTTCTACTTCTCCTCCGTCGAACTTATCGTAAGCGCGAACGCGTCGGCTTCCGCCCTTTCATACGGGGAGGTCGGCGACGTGAATTCGCCTGCGGCGTTGCCCGCATACAAAGGAAAAGAGACCTCGACCGATTTGTAACTTCCCAATCGGTGGAAGAAAGAGTACGGGGAAATCCGGCGGTTTCTCCGTACTCTGATCGGTTGCGGACGGGAATCAAGACAAAAAATTTCAGAAATAAAAGGATATATACGGGCGAAAAATGGTAAATTTGCATCAGACTTTAACTTTAAGCGATTCCTGTGAAAAGGATAGGGCTTATTATACCATCGAAAATCAAAAAAAGGAATTGCTTACCCGTTGGCGCTTTGCCTATTTCGCCGAATGGAATGAGGAATGCGAACAATTTCGCCCCGATCGGGAGACAGAAGTTCCTTCCTGCTGGCAATTGTCGGATTTTGACGACAATCAATATGTCAATTATTACTATCCGTTTCCTTATCTGCCCCCGAAGATTCTCAAAAAGAATCCTTGCGGTGTTTACGAGACCGATTATCGGATCGGGAGAAAGGAGGGACGGTACGAACTTTGCTTTACGGGCGTGGACAGCTGTTTTTATCTGTATGTAAACGGGCGGTATAAAGGGTATGCTTCCGTAAGTCACAGCTATAACGTGTTTGATGTGACCGATCTGCTCGTCGAAGGAAACAACCTTCTTCGAGTTCTCGTTCTGAAATGGAATTGCGGATCCTATCTCGAAGATCAGGACAAACTCCGCATGTCGGGGATTTTCGGCGAGGTCTATATGCAGCGCCGCAAGACCGATTTTTTGCGGGATTATAAGATTTCGGGCGATTACGACGCGGTTTCGGGAATCGGAAAAATATCCTTTGAGGCGGAGAAAGTGTGTTCGTTGCGACTCTATGACGGAAAAAGGCTGTTAGAGAGCGCTTTTGCGTCGTCCTATGTTTTTGAAATTCAGGAGGCGACTCCGTGGAGCGCAGAACTGCCGTATTTGTACACGCTGGAAATAGAATACAACGGCGAGAAAATACGGGAGAGGACGGGCGTCAGGAGAGTTTCGATAAAGGATGGGATTTTTCTTCTCAACGCAAAGCCCGTTAAGTTTCGGGGGGTAAACCGCCATTCGTTTACCGTCAACGGCTACGTGGAAACCGAAGAGGATTTGAAACGGGATTTACGGCTTCTGAAAGAATGTAATGTCAACGCGATCCGTACGAGCCACTATCCTCCTCATCCCGAATTGCCCAAGTTTTGCGACGAACTCGGCTTTTATCTTCTGGAAGAGGCGGACGTAGAGGCGCACGGAGTTACCGTACAGTGGAACGAGGACGATCTGAGTCATTTCGACGATATTGCAAAGGATCCTCGGTTTTGCGGGCAGATCGTCGGACGGATCATGAAAATGTACGAGCGGGATAAAAACAGGACGAGCGTGCTCGTCTGGTCGCTGGGAAACGAGTCGGGATACGGAGAGAATTTTGCCGCAGCGGCTGCTGCTCTCCGCAAGGCCGATTCTTCCCGACCGATTCATTACGAGGGAGTGTGGAGCGATCTCGACGGACGGTACAGAGAAGAGAAGAACGTGGATTTTTACAGTCGGATGTATCCGGATATTTCCTGGGTGAGGGATTTTGTCAAAACGGCGGATTGCCCCGTCATGCTTTGCGAATACACGCACGCGATGGGAAATTCTTGCGGGGATATCGGGGATTATTGGGAGTTGATCGACGCCTCCCCGAAACTCTGCGGTGCGTTCGTCTGGGAATGGTGCGAGCAGAGCGTGGTGCGGGACGGAAAGGTTTTGTACGGAGGGGATTTCGGCGAAAAGCTTCATAGCGGCAATTTCTGCCTCGACGGTCTGGTGACGACCGATCGTCGCCCGAATCCTTCTTATTACGAAGTAAAGGAGATATACGCGCCCTGCGACGTGTCGATTCGGAATAATCGGCTCGTTGTGAAAAACAAGCGCTCCTTTACCCGTCTGGACGGCGTCGAATGTATTTATCGGAAAACGCAGGACGGACAGACGGTCGCTTCGGGAAAATTGGACGTGTCGGATATTCTGGCGGGCGGGGAGAAATTCTTTGAGGCGGGATTATCCGGAAAGACCGCTTCGGGCATAAGCCTTCTCGACATTTCCTTTCTCGAAGGCGGGCGGGAGTTTGCGCACAGGCAGTTGATTCTTTCCTATGAAAGACAACCCGACTTTCGGAAGGGAGTGCTGCGTGCGGAGACGGACGGCGCCGGAATGCTGACGGAAATCAACGGTTTCCGGTTCCCGGAAGCGATGGGCGTGCGGATTACCCGCAACTACATAGATAACGACATGAAGGTAAAGTGGCAATGGGAACATCTGCGGCTTTCCGACGTCTATTTTTATGCGGAAAAGCTTGAGCCTACGGAGAACGGTCTCTCGGCGGAAGGGTATCTTTTATCCGACGCTATGCCGCCGCTTGCGAAAATGTCGATCTGCTACGAGGGCGCGGAAGACGGCGTTTTTATCCGTATGTCAGCGGAGCTTTCGGAACGCCTTCCTCCTCTGCCCCGCTTTGGTTTCACATTCGTTTTGCCTGCGGATTTTACGCAGGTGCAATATATAGGGCGAGGAGAGCGCGAGGCGTATATCGACCGACACGCTTCCGCCCCCGTGGGCTTTTACACGGCGGACGCCCGTACTATGAACCATATGTATAGCAAACCGCAGGAAAACGGCAGTCATTGCGACAGCAAAGCGGTTTTTATCGGGAACGGCGAATGGAAATTGGGCGTGGAGAGCGCGCAGTCCTTCAGCTTCTCCGCGTCGCCTTACGGAGCGGACGATTACCGCGCTCACGCTTACGAAATGAAACCGGGTAAGTATATTTATCTTACGATCGATTATAAGATGATCGGCGTGGGGAGCAATTCCTGCGGACCGAAGCTCGCGGAAAAATATTCGTTGACGGAAAAAGAAATCAGGTTCGATTTTTTGTTGACCTGTAAAAGAACAAAAAAATAAAATCGGGGAGTCGCCTGAAAAAACGAAGGAGGAAAAGAGGGGAGAAGTCCAGGCTCTGCCGCCGACGGATCCGCGGAAACATTTGCCGCTCCGGGCAGATATGCGATACGGTTCTGCCGAAACGTAATCAGTAATCCTTTTAACGGTTTGCGGTGAACGGATTGTAACGGATTTTTTTCTTGTTATCTTTCTTTTTTTACGTCTTTTACTTTACAAAAAACGTTGAGATATTTTCACGATATCCCGACGTTTATGACGGAACGTGAAAATCCGTCTCGTTTAGGTAGAATTTTTAACGGCGGCACGCGATTCGCGCGCCGCCGTTTGCAGACGATCGGGTATTTCCGGATATGTTCGGGCGGGCGGGACGTACCTTTCGTCGCATACCCGGTATCGGCATTTTGAGAAATTCCGCCTTGAAAAACAGTCAGTTATGCGGTTTCGGGACGGATACATTCGCCCGTCGCGCAACTTTGGAAGATTACGAAAAAACCTTCCGCGGGTTTGAAGAGGGAAGAGGGGACGTAAGTGCATATTTCGCGGGTTTCTTCGGGAGGAGAATCCTTGTCGGGCGCGGGGATCGCGTAACAGATATATCGGGCTTTCATACCGTCGTAGATAACTCCGACGAGGTATTCCGCTTTTCTGGAATAGTCAAGAAAGGTGCAGTCGAAAAATTCCCTAAATATGATAAACATTGATAAATGCACCTGAATTTACGGAGTGAAGCGTAGCGGAACGAAGGAAATACAGGTGCGGCGCGGCACCGTCAGGCTGCCGTCGGCGCGTTTACTTTCGCCCATTTGCGGTATGCAACCGGCGAAAGTCCTCCCGGATTGACCGAGGATATGCGGATTCGGTTATAGTATACGAATATGTACCTGAAAATGATGCTCTTCACCTGATCCCGTGTCAGTTTGTACGCAGAGATCCTGTAGATCTTTTCCTTCTTCAAGGTCGCAAAAAAGCTTTCCATTCTTGCGTTATCAAAGCAATGCCCTATACCGCTGAGACTTTGAACAAGCCCTGCCTCTCGGAGTGCGCTTCTGAATGCTTCGCTGGTGTACTGACTTCCTCGGTCGCTGTGAAAAATCGCTCCGCAATCTTCTTCCCGTATTGTAATGCAAGCTCTGTCACGGTTCGGATGCAAAGCTCCTTCTTCATATTGCTATCCATTGCTACGGAAAGGATTTCTCCGTTGTAGCAATCGAGAACTGCCGATACGTACAATTTTCCGTCATAGCACTGTATTTCGGTAATGTCGGAAAGTAGCTTTTGAAGGGGCTTTTCCGCTTGAAAGTCACATTTGATCAGATTTTCTCTCTCTTGAATCTCTGTCGTAGCCTTTGTTGTGCCGCGCGGAGTCCTTTTTCTGTGTATGAGTCCCATATCGGACATCGTACGGTATACTGTTCGGGGGCTTACGTGGATTCCTTTTTGTTTAAGAGCCACGTTCATGCGCTTGACACCGTAATTGTCGTTGTTGGGATGTTCATCTAAAATTGCTTGAATTTCGACCGAAAGAAGCTCTCTTGCCGTCGGCTTGTTCCTGTTTTTCAGCCATCGGTAATACCCCGATTCGCTGATCTTCAGCACGCGGCACATGGCATTGACGCGGTATTTGTCCTTATAATCCAGGACGAATACGTGTCGCTCACAGACCTTTACCTCTTCAGGTCTTTTGCGAAAAAACCGAGTGCGTCCTTTAAAATATTATTCGCCTCGCGTAATTCAGCATTCTCTCTCTCAAGCTCGCGGTTTCTGATGCGAAGCTCGTCTTCACTCATTGTCACCGTTCCCTTCGGCTTGTGCTTGCAGCGGTTGCGCCAGTCTGCCAGCGTGTAGTACGGAATCCCGAGCTGGGCTGCTGCCTTCTTGTTTCCGATCTCATCTGACAGACGGATCGCTTCCTCTTTGAATTCTTTACTGTAAGTTGCCATTCTTTTACCCTCTTTCTTTTTTTCTATTATATCACTTCTTAGGGCGTTTGTCGACTCTACTTACAGTATAACATTCCAGAATTCAGATACGGGAAAATCACGAAGAGAACGGTCATCTATCGCGGAGAAAATG
>ENA-UOOA01002299-UOOA01002299.1-human-gut-metagenome-genome-assembly--contig:-P61old-NODE-2299-length-27605-cov-10.290708_pt1 | contig 27605 bp, 21 predicted proteins | sample MGYA00242467_ERZ724014 | MGnify/ENA metagenome assembly ERZ724014 | reverse complement strand
TAATTATTCTCGATCCCGAAGCCGAGTATCTGACCTTGACGAAAAACTTGTCGGGCAATCTTATCGACGTGGGCAATGCGAAAGAGGGCAGAATCAACCCGTTTCATATCTATAAAATCTTGACGGAAGACGGCTTGCCCGCCGATCCCGTGGTAACGTTCAACACGCACCTGAAAATGCTCGAAAGTTTCTTCAAGATTGTTTTCGTGGGCGCGAACAGCGACGTTATCGAGCTTATAAACAACCTTGCAGTGGAAGCGTATGCGAGAAAAGGAATCTATGAAACGACGGATTGTACACAACTCAATGCAGAGGATTTTCCGCTGTTTAACGACTTATTGGCGGTCTTACAGGAAAAGAACAAGGAAGAAACGGACAGCCTGACATTGCGGGATATGCGGACGGCGGAGTTGTATTTGCAGAAGTTTGTAAGCGGCAGATATTCGGATATTTGGAACGCGCCGTCTACGTTGAAAGTGAACGCCGACTTGATTGACTTTAACTTTCAGTCGTTGTTTGCAAACAAGAATAACACCGTAGCCAACGCGCAGATGTTGCTTGTTTTCCGTTTTATTGAGCAGGAAGTTATCAACGCAAGGGAAGCGAACAAAAGCGGAAAGAATTTGCGAACGCTTATCATCTCTGACGAGGCGCATTTATTTATTGACGCGAAATTCCCGATTGCATTGGACTTTTTCTTCTCGATGAGTAAGCGTATCAGAAAATACAACGGCTCGTTTATTCCCGCAACGCAGAATATAGCCGATTGGAACGCGAACGAAGAATTGAGAAGCAAGACTTCGGCAATACTCAAAAACTCGCAGTACACCTTTATATTCAAACTGTCCGCGCCGGATATGAAAGACGTTTTGGACGTTTATAAAGCGGGCGACAGTTTCAACACGGACGAGCAGAGAATGATTATTTCGGCGGTAACGGGACAGGTATTTTTCATCGGTTCAACCGAACTTCGCACCAACGTGAAGATTACGACGGGCGAATATATTAAGAGCCTGTTTGAAGATAAAACGGGCGAAAATTACAAAAAGGAGGCTATTTAAGTGGTAAAAACCAAAAGAAAAGGAATTTTACGAACGCTGTTGTGCGCCGTGTTCGCGCTGTGTTTTACGGTAGGCTTGTCAAGCCTGTTTGCAAACGGCACGACTGCGTATGCGGCAGAATCAGAGACTTCGCATACTGTTTTGTTCAATTATGTGCATAAATATCAGCAAATGACAAGCGTAACAACAGACGGACAAGGAACGGGTGTGAGCAGTTGTAAAGTTATGACAGGTCGTTATTCGTCTGCAACGGTGACAGTTTCGATGACAGCGATTGCTGATTCGGGAAATTTCCCGAGCGGAGGGTATGTCCGTGGTGGTTCAGTAAGTATTACGGTGTCAGGTTGGAATTGTAATGTTTCAATTGTAAACAGTTCGGGCAAGTCAGTTGCAAGCGGTTCAAAAGGTAGTGTATCTGCTTCCGGATTATCCGATGGAAGTTATACGGTAAATATGTCTTTTATGGGGGCAGGATGGAATCCGAATCCGCGCTCGTATGCAAACTATTCAATGACGGCAGATTTTTCATTCGTTATTGACAGGAGTGCGCCGACTATTTCGGGTGCGTCAACTTCTTCTACGGGGAAATACACAAACTCGTCTACATACGTTTCCGCATCTGATTCCGTTAGCGGAGTGAACGCTTTGTACGTTAAAAATCCGAACAATAGTTATTATTCGAGTGCAGGAACTTCTACTACGATTGCAAGTACCGGTACAAACGGATTGTATTGTTTCTATGCAAAAGATAAGGCAGGGAACACTTCTGCAACTTATTATCTGTATCTTGACACCGTGAAACCCACAGGAACGATTAAAAACAGTAACGGTACGGAAATTACGGGAAGTTACACAAATCAGGCGTTTTCCTATTCGGCAACGGATAGCGGAAGCGGTATTAGTTACTTACAGTATAAAAAGCCGGGCAGTTCGTCTTGGCTGACCTACACTTCGGGAACAAGTATTTCCGCAAGCGCGACAAGCGGAACGTATCAGTTCAGAGCCGTAGATAACGCGTGGAACATTTCCGCGACGAAAAGCATTACGCTTGATTCGTCAAAGCCGACAATGACTTTATATTCGGGAGATGTTTCGGTATCGAACGGATACAAAAGCATAGCAAACTATATCAAGGCAACGGCGACGGACAGCGAAAGCGGTGTAAAAACAATCTACGTCAAGAAGCCCGGCGCGTCAAGTTATACCGAATATACAAGCGGAACACAACTGACGGCAGACGGCGCGTATTCGTTTTATTGCGTAGATAACGCGGGGAATACTTCTCAAACCTATACGATTTCAATGGATCATACGAAACCTACGCTTACAAGTTCGGTCGGCGGGTTCGGTAAAACGTTGAAAGATGGATTTACCGTTACGGCTTCTGATAATTTCAGCGGCGTAACGTTGTATTATAAGACACCGAACGGCACTTCGTTTGTGGCAAGTACCACTTCAAGCGTTGTATTTTCCAAAACGGCAGTAAACGGTACTTATGCCTTTTACGCGGTGGACGGCTACGGCAATAAGAGCGATACTTATTATATGTATATGAGTATCGATGCGCCCGAAGCTACGATAGTGAAGTCGGACAATAGCCATAAGGTTTGTGTGATTTGGACGGCGAGTAACTGTTCGGCAACGTTGAACGGGAAAAGTTACACGAGCGGAACTTGGATTGAACAAGAGGGTGAATATACTTTCGTAATCACCAACGACGCAAACCGTTCGACGACGTATAAATTCACGGTAGATCATTACTATGCAAGGTATTCTATGGTTGCGCCGACTTGCACGCAAAAAGGTTATACCATATATAAGTGTACAGGGTGCGGCGATAGCTACAACGGAGATTTTATCGAAGCCAAAGGACACGACTACGAAAGCAAAATCGTAAAGCCGACCTGTACGGCGCAGGGCTATACGCGATACACTTGTAAAACCTGCGGCAATACCTATTCGGATAACTTTGTCGAAGCTGAAGGACATCAATACGGCGAGTGGACAACCGTAAAAGAGCCGACCTGCGTAGACTTGGGAAAAGACGAGAGAACGTGTTCGGTATGTTCTTATGTTGACGAACGGGATACGGACGCACTTGGTCATAGTTATAAAGATACCGTTATAGATCCGTCCTGTACGGAACGCGGAAACACTATTCACGAGTGCGAAAGGTGCGGTCATACCTATACGGACTCTTACACAGACGCGACGGGGCACGATTTCGGTGAGTGGACAAGTCTGACGAAACCGACTTGTACGGCAAGCGGCGTTGAGCAAAGAAAATGCACGAGTTGTCCGCAGACCGAAACTAAAATCGTAAGTCCGCTCGGTCATAATTATAAGGCGGAAGTTGTAGAACCGACTTGTTTGGAACAGGGCTACACAACGCATATTTGTTCGCGTTGTGGGACGGGATATAACGATACGTTTGTGCCACCGCGCGGACACGACTATGAGGAAATAGAAGTCGCACCGACTTGTACGGAAGAAGGCTATCGCGGAAAGAAATGCCGCCGTTGCGAAGATTGCGTAAAGACGGAAATTCTGAAAGCGGAGGGACATAAATTCACCGATTCGTATTTCATCGCAACTTGCGAGGACGAAGGTTATACGTTACATACCTGCCTGTCTTGTGGAAACGAATATAAAGACAACGTCGTTCCGGCAACCGGACACGATTATGAAACGGAAGTCGTGCGCGAACCGCATTGCGAAACGGAAGGCGAGAGAAAATTCCATTGCACGAAGTGCGAGAAAGAGTATTATTCGGATATTCCCGCAACGGGGCATAACTACGAACTCACGGGAACGGAAGAAGTAAACGGCGAAAATATTCGTACTTACGTTTGCACGAACTGTGGAGCGATTACCACGCAGAATATGGGCGAACAGTATGAGCAGGTATCTTCGTATATCGGATATTTGTTCGGTCAATATCAGCCTTATATGTGGTGGGTGCTATTAGCGACAGAGAGTGTTGCAAAAGGTAAATTAAAATAAAACGAAATCCAAAGCGGTCAGATAATCAATGTGAGTTTGTATGTTTTGTTGAATAAGGGAGAGGTTTATATCCCATAGGGAGAATAAAAACAAAAAGCGGACGCGTTGAAACGGACAAGTCAAAATTAAATAGAAAAAGAGTGATAGAATTATTTGAGAAACGAGTAAACAGGGGTGATGAGTTGAGAAATTTACGCTATAAATTTCTATAAAAGTAATTATAAAAATATAAACAATAAATCAAATTCCTACGAATAACGGCAAATTGATTGACGTTAAGAGGGTAAAAGGCGTTGAAAAAACGGAAGAAAAATGGTATAATAAAAACAATCTAACGATAGAAGGAAAAATCGTATGGAAAATAAAATCAAGATTTTTGAGAATAAACAAGTCCGCACGGCGTGGAACGCAGACAAAGAAGAATGGTATTTTTCTGTGGTGGATGTAGTTGCTGTTTTAACGGATAGCGCAGATCCGAATAATTATTGGAAAGTCTTAAAGAACCGGTTGAAAAAAGAAGGGAGCGAGTTGGTTACAAATTGTAACCGACTGAAACTTCGTTCCCCGAAAGACGGAAAAACCTATAATACGGATGTGCTTGATACGAAAGGCGTTTTGCGGCTTGTGCAGTCGATTCCGTCGCCGAAAGCCGAACCGTTCAAAATGTGGCTGGCACAGGTTGGAAGCGAGCGGCTTGATGAAATAGCCGATCCTGAAAAGGCAATACTTCGCGGCGCGGATTTTTACCGAGCGAAAGGCTATACGGAAGGTTGGATCAATCAGCGACTTCAAACGATAGAAATGCGCAAAAAACTTACCGATGAATGGAAAGAACGCGGGGTAAAAGAAGGCGTAGAATATGCAATACTCACCGATGAAATGACGAAAGCGTGGAGCGGTCTGACGGTTAAAGAGTATAAAGAACTCAAAGGGTTGAAAAAAGAAAATCTGCGCGATAATATGACGGATATCGAACTCGTTTTGAATATGCTTGCAGAAGTTACGACAACAACGCTTTCAAAGAAAGAACAACCGGAAACTTTTGCCGAAAACCGTTCCGTAGCAAAACGCGGCGGTAAATTTGCAGGAGATACCCGTAAACGATTTGAAGAAGAAATCGGCGGAAAGGTAATATCTCCGCTTAATGCAAGCGACAAGCCCGCGCTTGAAACAAAGAAAGATAACGACGAAAATAAAGACTGATTAGAAAAATCAAGAATAATACTCGGATATAAACAACTGAATATAGAAACGCCGAGAAGCCGCACGAAAAATGTGCGACTTCTTTTCATCGTGTAAAATATAGTAAAGACAAAAACTCAAGGAGATCGTAATGAAATATAGTCAATGGTTGGATATATGGCTTGACAACTATGTAAACACCGCTTCAAAGATAAAAAATATACGATATATAAGCAAAATGTCGAGAAAAGATTGAAGCTCCGATTTTTGTTTATTATATGCAAAAAACCAAGGTTCACTCATTCTGTTATATATGCTTGACAAAAATTGTAATTGAGAGTATAATATATATATAAATTTATGAGGTTGTTGTAGGTAAGAGTAAATTTAAGACAAAGCAATTTCAAAAATTTAACTATTCATCTACGGAGGTGTCCGCCAATGAACAAGTTTATTTAGCGCAAACAGAAAAGGTATATCCTGTTTTTGTTTGCGCTTTTTGTTTTTATATCAAATCATACAGGAGAAATTATGTGTAAAAAGTTTTTTGTTAGGAATATAAAGAGTTAGACTAATAAAGTATTTTATAAGGATAAGAAGAGATATATGGTTAAAAGTTTAAGAATTAACAATAAGAAAAATTATGTTTGCATTTGTGCCTTAATTGTGTTGTTTGTATCCGTTCTTTGTCTGAATATGGTAAAAAGTAATAATAAAGCTTTTGCTGAGGAGAGTAGCGATGTTACGGTTTCAGTTTCACTAGATGATGGCTTTTCAAACGTGCTCTTTGGGATTGAGAACGTCAGTGTCGGTGAAAATTTTGCCTTTTCAGTACCCAATAGGGCAAATTATACTTTTATAGGCTGGAAATATCAAGAGAATTATTTAACGGATTCACTTGGTGTTGGAATTGGACCATGGAGTTTGACCCAAAATGTAACATTAATAGCTGGATGGGATCCAGATGATAAGATAATTCAATTTGATACAGGAACAAATACAATAGTCGTGAATTCAATAGAAATCGAGTATGGTTCTAAGGTTGTTCTTCCACATGACATTGTAAGGAATGGATATACATTTACAGGGTGGTACGATAGCAATGGAGTATGTTATGCAGGTAGTGATGGTGTAATGACAAGGGAATGGGACAAAGAAGAAGCAACATACACTCTACACGCAGAATGGATATTAACACAATATAGCATTACATATAATTTGGACGGAGGAACAAATTCAAGTGACAACCCAAGTCAATATACAGTAGAAGATTCAACAATAAATTTGTCAAATGCAACAAAAACGGGATATAGATTTATGGGGTGGAGAAATGCCAATGGCATAATGATTTCCACAATACCAACGGGAAGTTATGGAAATATTACTTTGACGGCAGAGTGGTCGTATGAATATACCATTAAGGTTACGGCGAACAATATAATATGTAATTATTCTACATATAATGGAACAGTAAGCACTGTAAAAGCAATAAGCGGAGAAGTTATTACGTTGTTAAATACAAACTTTGGAGGGGTAATATTAAAATCCGGTTCAACATATTACGAACAAGGAAGTACTTTTACAGTTTCAGGTGACAAGAGTTTTGAACTAGTAGAAAAGAATCGTAGTCAGTTATATGATAGTTCAACGGGTTATTACGAAATCTGGACTTACTCACAGTTGAATACAATAGTGAGAAATTACAGAGGCTCAAACTACAGATTAATGGCAAATATTACACAGCCAGAGAATACAACTTGGAATCCAATGGGAACATTTAGTGGGGTATTTGAAGGGAATGATTACTGGATAAATAATCTAACAATAAAATATGGATTAGACGGAAGTAGTCAAACTGTTTCAAGTAAGAGATTTGGATTGTTTGAATATAATAATGGTACAATTAGAAATTTAGGCATATCGCATGGTTCATTTGCATTTTACAGTTACACAGCAACATATACATCCGGAAATCTGTACTGCGGATTGATAGCGGCAATAAACAATGGGACAATCTCACATTGTGAATCATTGGGATCATTTTTTCAATTTGCGTATGTATCGACAAGTTGTGAATCGTATTCGGGCGCAATATGTGGACAAAACAATGGCAGAGTAGAATATTGTGAGGTATTTGAAACAGGTGTAGAATTAACGACAGGCTTTGGAGGAGGAGTAGTTGGCTACAATAATGGAGGAACAATAACCCATTGTGAAATTGGATTATCAAGTGTATATTGTTATCAAAATTTTAGGGGCGATACGGAAAATGGTTATTCAACAGGACATTATGCGGCAGTAGGAGGAATAGTAGGATATACAAATGGAGGAACTATATCATATTGTTCAGTAGCTTCTAATGTAGATATTAGGTATGGTGGGTCAAGTACGCAAAGCAGGACATTAGCCCCAGAATTAGGGATAATAGCAGGAAGAAGCGGAAACTCTGCAAGTATTTACGAAAATACCGCAAATGGGACAATAAGTCAAGGTAATGGATTAAATGTAGTAACGTGGACAGAAGGTTGGTGGATATTTGGAAAGACATACACTTGGAATCAAGCGCAATATCTTGGTGGAACTGTTGGTAGATATGTTTAATTTAAACTTATATGTGATTTAATGAAATTGGCAAGGAGTTTTTAATGAGAAAAATACAGAATATTATATCAATATTTACTTTAACAATTTTATGTTTATCATCTGTTGGATGTTCAAAAGGTTGTTTTGCAAATGAACATAAGTGGCTATATGAAAAAATGAGTGAAATTCCTATTGAATACGAAGGATATTACTTTGAAAATATATATGGAACAGAGGAAGATGAATCTGCAGTAAGTCAGAATACTATAAAAGAGTATATTTTTAGAGGTAAAACATTAACTGTCGATGAATATACAATAATTTATGATGAAAACAAAATTGTTATAGATATAAATTTTATTGAACAAAGAAGTCAAGTTTCAAGTTATATCAATCATATATGGGATGAAAAGGGTAAAATTAGGACACATCAACCTTGGATTTCCGGGATACAGGTTTTTGATGATAAAATCTTTCTAAGTACTTGTGGCATAGAGACGCAAATGGCAGGTACAGCGAGAGGCGTAACTCCGTTCGTATTATACTATTATGACATAGATAATGATAAAATTTTATATTGTGGATTTTTTGCAGGGAAACAAAATGAATATGGGACATATGAAGGGTTCGTTCCAAGGTCTCCTATTCATTTAGTAATTAAAAAAGGATAAGGAGAGAAAAATATGGCTCATATAGTGGTTTTCGTTATGAGCAATGTCTTAATATTTTTGTAAGACTAACTTAATATCTAAATGTAATAAAAGTAGGTTTTGGATAAAAAATATAATAATGGGAGGTAAATTATGAGTAGAAAAATAAAAAAGATATCTATTTTTATGTTGGTAACATTTTTAGGTGTATTGCTTGTGATTTTGTCTATGAATGCTGCATGTTCGCCTTTAAAATATGAAGATTTTGAAAGTGGGGATTTTAAATATAGATTATACAAAGAAACCCCTAATAATGTGGATGTCGTTGCTTTTAGCCAAAACTGCCTTGATACAGAAGAAAAAACTGCAATAATACCACCTTATGTAAATGGAAAAATTGTTAATGGATTAGGAGTTCAAATTTATATAGGTACATCTCACTTATATTCTCCAACGGTAGAGTCTTTATATATACCATATACTATTAATCATACAACAAATGATTTAATGAATACTGATTCATTAAAGAAAATGGTTATATCGTCAAATCAATTGATTAATTATATGTTGGAAGATGATAATAAGTTTTCAGTTTGCGCAACAGAGAATACTAAATATTATATTTCATCTTTTGCTTATGAAGATGAAAATGTTAAAAAATTAATAACAGGACAATGGGCGCAATATGATATTATTCCTGCGAATACTTCGTTTATGTTTAACTTTGAAAATAGTCCAAATAACGATTACTTTTTTATAGACAATTTTAATTATGGTGCTAAAATAAATGATACGCCATATACGCCTACTCGTGATGGGTATACGTTTGGTGGATGGTATAAAGAGCCTGCATGTATAAGTGTTTGGGTTTTTCATATGGATACATTGCCTATGGAACATAGTGATGAAGAAAGTAATGTGGTATATCAAGAAACAAAACTTTATGCTAAATGGATTAAGAATTAAGGAGAGTATATTATGTTAAAGAAACGAATAGTTACTTTTTTATTAAGTTTATTATTTGCAATAGTATTGACGACAGGTGCGCTGGCATCGTTTAATGTATTTGCAGAAGAATCATATACTGGATATTTTATAGGGTCATCAGTACCTAATGGTAAAGATATTAAAGAATTAACAAATACATATGATTTAAATGGCAATTTAATAAATGATGCGGTTGTTTCTTCGAGTGCCCCTCAGTTGACAATTTTAACACACGGCTATGGTTCAGATGCATCTGTTTGGAGTAATCCAATTGAATTTTTTGATTCAACGAGAAAGCAGAATAGGTATCAAACTGTTAATTTTACTTATGACCCAGAATCGCTTATTGAACAGTTACGTCAAAGAGCGGGTGATGCAGATGTTTATCTCGCAACATTTAGGGATAGAACGAATTTTTATTTGTACAAATGTGAACCCAAAGTTGATGCTTTTAACGCATTAAAATCGAAATCGGTAGAAAATGTTACAGATTCAGATTTGCAAGCAGTTAAATATGTGCAGAATGGTTCGACAACTATTGAGGCATTAACAGATGGTTCTAAGCATATTATAGTTGTTTTTGAAGCGTATGATTCTACGCAAGGAAATGTTTATGTATATGAACAATTAGATTTGATGATTGATAAGTTGGTGTATAACATAAAGAATCTTTCAGGCGGAATACTTCCTAGGCTAAATCTAATCGGTCATAGCCGTGGCGGAATTACAAATATGCAATACACATTGGAACATCCTGAATTAGTAGCATCAGTTTTTTCAATGGGTTCGCCGTATCAAGGCTCAAAACTTGGGCAAAGTGAATTAATTTTAAATCTAATAAATATGAGCAATGATGCTAGTAGTAGCTACTGGACGCAAGGTGTTGCTGATATATTAAATGCTGACAAATATAATTCGTATAAAGACGAGTGGAACAATAATTATCAGAAATATCAACATATAGATTTTTATCCTATAGCAGGATATTCATCTTTAAATTTTGTAAATAAGATTATTAATGAAGATGAATATAATATGCCTTCTTGGGTTGGACCCGTAGTAACAGCATTTAATGTGACAGATATTGAAAAGTTGATTGTATTAATTGTTAAGGGAGCCGGATTAGTTGATGATATTTTTGGTTTAGGAAATTCGGAGTATGTTGAAATATTGCGTATTTTGGATGATATCGTAGTAAAAGGTGATTGGGATATTCTTACGGGAGAATGGACAATTTATGATGACCTTTTTATTAATGTCGAATCGCAATTAGCATATGGCTACAATGGTGATAATATTCATAGAGAATGGCGAAAATTTACCATTTTTGATGGGAATTTGAATAAAGTGGCACAGAAAAACACTCCAATTACACACAATTTAGAAACAAGAGATAAAAAAATCATAAAATTTATACTTTCAAATATTGAAATAGGCGAAAATAATGTAACGTATGTTACAATTCCAAAAAGCGATGGAACGATTAGTATAGAAGGTGTTTATGGTGCACTGTCGACAAATTACGTGGTTCCAAGTAGTATAGATGGGAAAGTTGTAACTGAAATAGGTGAATTTGCTTTTTCGGAAAATTTTTATGGTAGAAATATTTTGTCTGTAACAATTCCATCATCAATAAAAAAAATAGGTGTTGGTGCATTTTATAACTGTACTGCTTTAGAAGAAGTATTTTTCTCTTCAGAAAGTCAGCTTTTAGAAATAGAGGATGAAGCATTTTTAGGATGCTCAGGACTTTCGTCAATAAATAATATTGGTAGTACGCAACTGGAAACTATAGGATATGGTGCATTCTTGGGTTGTGTTGAGTTAAATCAATTCGGACAAATATTGGGCTGTTTAGATTTGAGCAACGGTTCTATAACTGCAATTGAAGATTTTTCATTTTGTGGAACAGCATTTACTACTGTAGAATTAGGTCAAAATATAAGTAGCATAGGGAAAGGAGCATTTAATTGTGGCTCTCAATTAACGCAGATTAATGTTAATTCGCAAAACTTGACGTTTGCATCGCAAGATGGCGTTTTGATGAATAAGACAAATACAGAGGTATTGCAGTATCCACAAGGAAAAACAAATACAAGTTATGTTGTTCCGACTACGGTTACCGAAATTTCGGCGATGGCTTTTAGAAATAGCATCAACTTAACACAAATCACACTTAACAATGTTGTGAGTATAAGAGATTATGCGTTCTTGGGCTGTGTGAATTTAAATACAATCACTACAAGCAACTTAGATTATATAGGTAAAAATGTTTTTGATGACACAACTTGGTTAGGAAATCAAACAAACGAACAAGTAATATTAGGCAATGTTTTAGTAAAGTATCAAGGAACGGCAAGTAGCTTGTCAATTACGAATGTAAAATCTATTGCGTCATATGCATTTATAGATAATCAAAACATCTCTTCTATTACGTTAAATAATGGGCTAGTAAATATTGGAGAGGCGGCATTCTTTAATTGTAGTAATTTAGAAAACGTATACATTTGTAATAATAATTCGATAGTATTTGTATCTGATATTGCTTTTAATTCAAATAGCGATAACAGGAAAATATATGTGCCAAACACATTGTTACAACAGTATACGGCAAATGAAATATGGCAAAGATATGCTGAAGATATACAGGTTCACCAAACAACAATTAATTATGTAACAAATGGTGGGTCTGCATGCGCAAGCAATACTGTGGGGTATCAAGGATATCTATCTTTACCTACAACAACGAAAACAGGCTATTTGTTTGTTGGTTGGTATGACAATGATAGTTTTACGGGACAAGCAATGAATGAACAAACTTTATGGAATAGGTTGGATAGTGATGTAACATTTTATGCGAAATGGAATGTAAGAACATATTTGGCAAACTTACAGACGAAAGGTGGAGAGGTAAGTCCATCTAGTATTTACTTTACAATTAATGATAGCATTACACTTCCAATTCCAACAAGAACTGGATATACTTTTGAGGGTTGGTATATAAATGAAAATTATACAGGCGGTGCTGTTACAGAAATTCCCATTGGAACTTATGGCGATAGGCACTACTACGCAAAGTGGAATCCAAATGAATATGTAATAACATTAAATTTAGGTTATGCAGGGGCTCAAGATAGAATTGAACATATAGAATATGGTTCAAGAGATACTATAACCGTTCCAATTAGAACAGGATATAATTTTGTTGGATGGGCATATGATGGTGAATTAATAACCAATGAAAATGGCTTACTTAATGAAGAGTGGACGATTACAGCTCAAGTAGAACTTGTTGCACAGTGGAGTCCTAAAACGACGGAATTAACATTTAATACTGCAGGTGGTAATAGTATTGATAATGTAATAATTTCATACGATTCAATGATAACCTTGTCAGTACCGAGCAGAAATTATTATACTTTCACAGGCTGGTATGATGGAGCAAATGGGACGGGAACTCAATATGCCGGTGCAAACGGAGTTATGATAAGAGCATGGGATAAGGAAGCCCTAACAGCAACATTACACGCAGAATGGATATTAACACAATATAGCATTACATATAATTTGGACGGAGGAACAAATTCAAGTGACAACCCAAGTCAATATACAGTAGAAGATTCAACAATAAATTTGTCAAATGCAACAAAAACGGGATATAGATTTATGGGGTGGAGAAATGCCAATGGCATAATGATTTCCACAATACCAACGGGAAGTTATGGAAATATTACTTTGACGGCAGAGTGGTCGTATGAATATACCATTAAGGTTACGGCGAACAATATAATATGTAATTATTCTACATATAATGGAACAGTAAGCACTGTAAAAGCAATAAGCGGAGAAGTTATTACGTTGTTAAATACAAACTTTGGAGGGGTAATATTAAAATCCGGTTCAACATATTACGAACAAGGAAGTACTTTTACAGTTTCAGGTGACAAGAGTTTTGAACTAGTAGAAAAGAATCGTAGTCAGTTATATGATAGTTCAACGGGTTATTACGAAATCTGGACTTACTCACAGTTGAATACAATAGTGAGAAATTACAGAGGCTCAAACTACAGATTAATGGCAAATATTACACAGCCAGAGAATACAACTTGGAATCCAATGGGAACATTTAGTGGGGTATTTGAAGGGAATGATTACTGGATAAATAATCTAACAATAAAATATGGATTAGACGGAAGTAGTCAAACTGTTTCAAGTAAGAGATTTGGATTGTTTGAATATAATAATGGTACAATTAGAAATTTAGGCATATCGCATGGTTCATTTGCATTTTACAGTTACACAGCAACATATACATCCGGAAATCTGTACTGCGGATTGATAGCGGCAATAAACAATGGGACAATCTCACATTGTGAATCATTGGGATCATTTTTTCAATTTGCGTATGTATCGACAAGTTGTGAATCGTATTCGGGCGCAATATGTGGACAAAACAATGGCAGAGTAGAATATTGTGAGGTATTTGAAACAGGTGTAGAATTAACGACAGGCTTTGGAGGAGGAGTAGTTGGCTACAATAATGGAGGAACAATAACCCATTGTGAAATTGGATTATCAAGTGTATATTGTTATCAAAATTTTAGGGGCGATACGGAAAATGGTTATTCAACAGGACATTATGCGGCAGTAGGAGGAATAGTAGGATATACAAATGGAGGAACTATATCATATTGTTCAGTAGCTTCTAATGTAGATATTAGGTATGGTGGGTCAAGTACGCAAAGCAGGACATTAGCCCCAGAATTAGGGATAATAGCAGGAAGAAGCGGAAACTCTGCAAGTATTTACGAAAATACCGCAAATGGGACAATAAGTCAAGGTAATGGATTAAATGTAGTAACGTGGACAGAAGGTTGGTGGATATTTGGAAAGACATACACTTGGAATCAAGCGCAATATCTTGGTGGAACTGTTGGTAGATATGTTTAGAACTATCTGACGTTATACAAATTGAGTAGCATGGATATTACGGGAGAATAACTTTCTCCCGTAAGAAACAACTTTAAATTAGTTGGTTGTATACTTGACGTGTAAACGAAATGACAACTTAATAATAAATGTTATGTGGAAGTCGGAGTAAAAGTACTTCCTTTTTATATGCGATTGTCGAGAAAAAATTCTCGGCAATTTTTTTGTAAAATTTTCGTGAAATACCCCAACAAAAGGCTCGTAACTTTCCAATTATAGTGAGGGGGTTAAAAAACTTTTGCGGAACACTCTAACAAAACGGCATACTATGAGACTATTTCAAAACTGACTAATTTGTAAGATTGATTTTTTTTGAAGAGAAAACGCAGGAAGAGTTTCGAAAGGAATAAGGAATTGCAAAATTTTCTATGGTTGAAGCAATGGATCTAATTAATGCGACATTAAGAAAATTCCTTAAAGAATAAAAAATTTTTATTTAAGACCCCGAACTTTTGAGATTTCGTGTCCTTGGTTAAGTGAGAGGGTTAGTTGAAACGTCCGCCGTAAACGGGCGAGAAAATAACATAAAAATTGAAAAAACAGGAGGATAAATGGAAGAAAAAAGATTAAAACAATTTACGTTTTACGATTTGTATTACGAGGCGTTGAAAGGACTTCCCGACGAGGCGGCGGGAAGAATGGCGAAAAACATCTGCAGGTTTATGTTTACAAACGAAGAAATCCCGGAGCCGCAGGACGACAGGGAAAACTTTTTCTGGAGCAACATCAAGGACGTTCTCGAAGAGGTTAAACGGATAGAAGAAGGCGGACGGAAGCCTAAAAATCTCAATGAAAAGATGCCGCATTTTGTGTTTATTGATACTTACGACAAGGCGCTGAAACTGATGACCGAAGCGGAGAGCGGACAGTATATTAAGGCAATCTGTGAGTATATGTTTTTCGGGACGGAACGGAAGTTGAAACCGCCCGTAGATATGTATTTTTCGTTTGCGAAAAAGAAACTGGAATTATCCCGGAAAAGAAAATCTTCTGGAAGTAAAGGCGGCGCGACAACGCGCATAAAAGTAACGGACGAGGAAATTGCAAAGGCAACCGAAAAGAAAAATCAATATGTTTCGTTCGATGATTTCATGACGGAAAATCCGCAGATAAAAAACGATTTATATGCTTCGAGAATGCATTTGCTGGACGGGGTGAATTGGATGAAACTGGATTGCGGGCTGGAGAAAAGCAACTATAAAGATTGCGACAGCCTGTATCGGATTCTGATGCATAAAGAGGAGATAATGAACAATGCATGGTGATAAAAAGAACGGAGCAAACCGTGAAGCAAAAACGGAGCAAAACACGGTAAAACCGAAGCAGGTTAAGAAAATGCAGTCTTCGCCGCATTTTGTGTTACGGAAAGCGGCACAGCCGCCTTTCATTTACGAGAGCAAGAATACAAGGGAAAAGGAGGAAAATTTTGTCCGGAACGCCGGTAATATTCAACGTGGCATATACGCCGTATAAACTGAAAAAGGGTTCGACCGAAAAAGAGATAAAAGCCCACGCGGAAAAACGCGCGTATTACGATTTTACGGGCGATACGAATTATCTCAGGTATATGACGACCGAGGGGAAACTTACGGGAAACGAGTCCAAAAAATTTACGATGCTCGATTATCTGCAAAAATCCACGGGCGTGTTCAACGGCGACGGAATGATAAGCAGGGACGAATTAAAAGAAATGAAACGACGGCTGAAAGAAAACAAAGGCAACATCTGGAGCGGGTTCGTATCGTTCGACGAAGAAAATTCCGGAAAGATAGATACGCCTGAAAAGTGTATCGCGCTGATACGGAAAACGTTTAACGAGTTTTTTCGCGATATCGGGCTGGATCCGCGCGAAGTCGATCTGATATGCGCTTTGCATCTGGACAGACCATCGCATCTGCACTTTCATTTCGAGTTTTACGAAAAGCGTCCGTGGCTGAAAAACAAGCGCGCCGCCGGATATAAATACCGAAGCAAGGGCAAAGTTCCGATAAAAGCCATAGACAATATGGTGGAGCGGCTGACTTCTTACACGATAGACGACGAGTTGAAAAAACGTTCGGACGAAGCGCGGAGCGCGTTATATAAACGGAAAGATTTTTCGGAAGCGCTGTGCCGCGACGTGGCGACAAAGAAAATGAAAAAACTTGCGGAAAAAATTCCGCCGACGGCTTCGTTTCAATACGGCAAAAAAGATATGGCTGAGTATCGTCGGGAGATTGACGGGATTGTGGAAGCGGTTGCTATGGTGGACGAGGACGTGTGCGCCGCCGACAGTGCGTTCAGGGCAGAACTTATGCGAAAAGAAACCGCGCTGAAAAGCATTATGGGAAAATATTACGCCAAAAGGATGAAAGATGACGGCATTTTCAAAGAGGAAATGACGAACGCTTCCGAATTTTTCGGGCTGAAACATATCCGGACGATAGACAGGCTGGAATGGGATTATCGCAGACGGCTCGGAAACATCGTTCTTAAAAAGGTGAAATACATACAGGAAAACACCTATAAGTATAACCGCGTGAGAAAGCGAAAGTGCAACGATAAGTCTATTAAACGCAATATCGCAGTATCGAACGATAAAATCGGGCGGGAACTTTCCTGTTTTTTCGGATCGGTTTTCGAGTTGTTTTTACCTGAAACGCAAGCCTATTCAAACCGTTTGCAGGAGATAGAGCGAGAAATGAAGGAAGAAGCAGAAAAGGAAGAGCGCGAAGCAGAGCAAAACAATAGTAGGTGGCAAAATAGCAAATAAAATCGTGTAAGGCTAAACGGTCTTATTGAATAAAGTATTGCAACGAAAAAAATGTATGGCTCGCAATAATAAGCGGAAAATAACGCAGAGTCAAAAATGAAGAATATAAATCGATTGCAATATCAGACGGAGGATTTTATGAAAAAACACAACTAAAATAACAAAAACGGAGGGGAATTTTTGATTAACGAAACAAAACGGCAGCAAAATGATTATGTAAGAAGAGAGATAACGCAGAATACTTGCGTGATTGACGGAAAAAAATTTAAGGTTGTAAGTCATTACGTCGGTAGTAAGGATTTGAATAAAACGTTAAAAGAGATAGCCTTAGAGCGAGCTTATCGCGAAATGGGAATAAAATAAACAGAGAAAAAAAGAAGAGGGCGATTTGAAGAAAGTCGCCTTTTTGTATGGAGTCGAGCTTGTAAAATTTTGTTTTATGTGCTATAATACAAATACATTGAATTTGACCGCTTTGACTTCAGAGGAGTAAAATAAATGAAATCAAAGCAAATACAATCGAATAGAACAGGAATATACTTGAGACTTTCAAAAGACGACGAACGAGCCGGAGAGTCGATATCCATTGAGAATCAAAGGCTGATGCTTACGAAATACGTTGAAGAAAAAGGCTGGAAGATAGCAGGCGAGTATGTGGACGACGGCTACACCGGAACGAATTTTGACCGTCCCGAAGTGCAAAGAATGATTGACGACGTTCACATGGGTAGGTTGGATATAGTGATTGTAAAAGACCTTTCCCGTTTCGGCAGAAACTATATCGAAGTCGGAAGATATATCGATTACGAATTTCCGCTTTACAATATCCGTTTCATTGCTTTATCCGACAATATCGACACGGCGGATAAAAACAGCACGGCAATGGATATGATGCCGATAATGAACGTGTTCAACGAGTGGCATTGTGCGAATACGTCCAAAAAGATTCGTGCGGTAAAAGAATCAAATGCGAGAACGGGGAAATACGCCGCGTCTATCGCCGCCTACGGATATGTGATAGGCGACGGAGAAAATCGTTTGCCTGTCGTGGATCCGGAAGCCGCCGAAGTCGTAAAGCGAATTTTTGAAATGCGAGCGAGAGGAATGGGCTACAGAAAGATAGCCGCAGACCTGACCGTAGACGGAATACCCGTTCCGAGCGACTACAGAGCAAAACGTTTTAATAAGGAGCAATACGGCATACAAAACGGTTTCCATCGCTGGCACGGGAGTATAGTCAAGCAAATGCTGAACAATCCTATCTATCTCGGACATCTGACGCAAATGCGCAAAACCACGGTATCCTATAAAAATAAAAAACAAATTCTTCGTGATGAGGATGAATGGGTAATAGTGAAAAATACGCACGAGCCGATTATTTCACAGGAATTGTGGGATAAATGCAAAGAGATAGAAAAGAGCCATACTTGCGCGAAAGGGATAAAGTGCGGAATTATACTTCCGCTTGCAGGGCTATTATATTGTCCTGATTGCGGCGGAAAAATAAAATACGGCTTTACGGACAATAAGAAGAAGGACGGAAGCATTCGCCGCGTAAGTTTTTATAATTGCGGAACGTATACGAGAGTCGGAAAATATGCTTGTTCAAGTCATTGGATCGGACATAACGAATTGCAGGAAATCGTATTAAACGATATACGCGCTAAAGCAAGCCTTGTCATTGATGACGAAAGGCGAGAGCGCGAGGAGTTTATGCGGAGAAAGCAGCAATCGGCATCGGTAAAAGTCGGAGCAGAAAAGAAGCGCCTACTTGCGGATAAAAAACGACTTACGGAACTTGAAAAACTGATACAAAGCGTGTATGAAGATAAAGTGTCGGGAAAAATTCCCGAAGAGATATGTATCGGTCTTATGGAGAAGTATCTCGAAGAGAAAAAATCTTTAAGCGCGCGGGTATCCGAAAGCGAAGCTATCGTTACTGAAAACGAGAAAAACACCGCCGACGTTGACGAGTTTATTCGTAGGCTCAAGAAGTATGCAAGCGCCGAAGAACTGACGCGCGAAATGTGTATCGAACTGATTGAACGAATAACGATAGGAAAAGTTGTCAAAGACAAAACAGCCGAACGAGAAATCCATATTTATTATAAGTTTATGGATAACGGCTATTCTAAAAAACTACATACAAACTGATTTAATTGCCCATTTGCAATACTCTATACCGCAGGCGTATGGAGTATCGTGATGGGCGTATTCTTTGCGATTGCGCAGAAGAACGAGGAAAAAGAAAAGGCGAGAAAAATGATTAAAAATTACGTCATCGGACTTGTTGTCATCTTTGCTATTCTCGTTGCTTGTCCGTATCTTGTAAAAGGAATCGCGGCGCTGATTGCCGGATAGTGCGGAATTTACTTTTACAAAAACTTTAAATTAGGGCGGCTTCCACAAGATTTTTATTCTTAAAGAGGGTTCTTGTGGAAGTTTGCATAACTAACGTCCGTAAAATGGCGAAAAAAATTTGGAAAAGCTTACAAAAATAGCTTGACAAATACAGATTCGGATGCTATCGTATTGATACGACGAAAGAAAATCGGAGGTGGAACTATGAACAAAGCAAAAGTAATGCGAAAAGCGGAAGCGGGCGAGGGATTGACCGTAGCGGAAATCAAGGTTTATCAAAAGGCTGTTAAACCCGAAAGGCACGTTTACGGCAAGTACGGAACGCTTGCTAAACAGTATTTGGAGGAGAAAGGAATCGATTGGACGATTGCTAATCTTCCCGAATACTTGCACGGCGTAGATAAAGCTGCCGACGAACTGTATGAAACGATGTACGAAAAATTCTCGAAAGAAGAGCGTTTCAAAAAGTCGGGGGATTTTATGGAAAACCTGAAAAGGGAAACGGAAATGCAAAGGCTTATCGAAGAAGAAATCTTAAATGAAATCGTTTATGTAAAATAACGGAGGTATCAAAATGAAAGTATTGAAAATTGTAGGAACTATCGGCAGATTTGCGTTGGCAGGCGTACTAATTGCAGTGCATTTCGTAATGAACATTATAGGTGCGTTGATTTGTGCCATTACTTCGCAGGGTTAAAACGGAGGTTTACTATGGAAAAGAAAGAAACGACGCCGCGCAGAGCGGCAAGAAGAAGTTACGAGGAACGCAACAAAGATAAGCGCAAGCAGGCGAGCGGCAATTTCGGAACGATGATACCGCGCGATTTGTTCGATGAAATCAATGCGTTTTTGACGAAACATCATATCACGAAAGTGCAGTTGATTTTTAGAGGATACGAATCCTTGAAAGCCGAATATGAAAAAGAAATAATTAAATAAAGAATCAGTATGCCGAAAGGCATAGACACGAACAACGATCAATTGATATTGGTGAAGCGTCGGTGGCTATGCCTTTCAAAAACTAAATAATCTATCTGCGCTTTACCGGAAAGGAGGAAAATACGATAAGCGTAGAAGAAAAGAGCAAAAATGAAGCAATCTATTTGGCGTCGGTTGCCGTTTTAAGGCGGCTGTATCTGAAAGGTATTGACATAAAAATACTTGAAAGATTGAATAAGAAGAATGCCGAATCGATGGGGTGTATTCCTACGGATTTTATAAATTATAATTAAGGAGATATGGCTATGAATACTGCCGTCAAAGAAGTACAGATTATAAAAGCAACCAAGACGGGCGAAAAAACAGAAAAAATCAGAGTGGCGGCATATTGCAGAGTCAGTACAGATAAGGACGATCAACTCAATTCGTTTTTCGCGCAAATGATGTATTACCGAGATTATGTCCGCGGAAACGATAAAATGGTGCTTGTGGATATTTACGCGGATGAAGGTATTACAGGAACGGAACTTGCGAAACGTGATGAAATGAAACGGCTTATAAGAGATTGTAAGCATAAAAAGATAGACCGTGTGCTTGTGAAAAGCGTTACCCGTTTTGCAAGAAATTCGCTTGAATGTATCGAAACCATACGAACTATGAAATCGTGCGGCGTAAGCGTATTATTTGAAAACGACCATATTGATACGGAAACGATGAATTCCGAAATGATGTTGTATATAAAAAGTGCGTTCGCACAGAGCGAAGCAACGTCGGCGTCGAAACGTATGTCAACGTCAGTCCGTATGAAAATGGAGGACGGAACTTATTATAATACTTCAAGACCGTATGGGTATAAATGGGAAAATCGGAATTTAGTTATTGTTCCCGAAGAAGCAGAGATTGTCAGAGAAATTTTTTCTATGTATTTGAGCGGAAACTCATATAACACAATAATTAAGACTATTCAGCCGAGAACCCCCGAAAGGAATTGGAGTCCATATTCAATAGGGTATGTGCTGACAAATGAAAAATACGTCGGCGATATTTTGTGGCAAAAAAGTTTTACGCCGAGCGTATTGCCGTTACGCAAAAGAAATAACAGAGGCGAAATGCCGAAATATTTGTGTAACGACGCACATCAGGCGATTATTAGCCGAGAAGATTTTTCTATCGTAAAAAGACTGATGGTTGAGCGAAAAGAAAAATTTTACAGCCAAAACAAAAGAGAACAAGGACTATATTACGGAAAAATAAAGTGTCGGTCTTGTGGGTGGACTTATAGACAGCATAAGACGAAAAAATATACCGAATGGGTTTGCGGCAAAACAAGAAAAGGCATGTGTGTATGTCCGACGCGCAGATATCCGGAAGATGTTCTTAACGCAACTTTTGTCAGACTATATAACATTGTAAAGACGAATAGAAAAATTTTGATAGATGAAACTATTTCGCAGTTACAAACTTTGAAACTTCATGTCAATAAAGGTAACTCGGCAATCTCCGAAATAGATGAAAAGATAGCCGTTTTAAGTAAACAAAATAGTTTGTATGGTCAGATGTTTGCATACAACGTTATAGACGAAGTCAGTTATCGGGAAAAGACCGATGTTTTGAAAAGACAAATTGCGGAAGAAAAAGATCGACGGGCGCAAATTATAAACGGTGATGAAAACGAATATTGCTTAGACGAACTCCGTTCGTTAAAAAGAGCGATAGACGACGGCCCGGATAAAATGACGGAATTTAATCCGATGCTTTTCGATTTATTGAAAGTCATTTATGCCGAGGAAAACGGTTCGTTGAGTTTTGTGCTAAAAGGTGATTTAATTTTTACGGTAAAAACAGAGGATATATATGGCTAAAAGAACGGTTCAATATGGGTATAAACTTGAAAACGGGGCTATAGCGATTGACTATGGCGAGGCTGAAATAGTTCGTGAAATATTCAGGCTTTATATAGAAAATTCGTCTTTGAAAAAGGTTGCCGATGAATTGAATCGCCGTGAAGTCGTGTATTTTAAGGGGAAAATCGAGTGGGGCAAACATAGAGTCGCGTTAATAATTGAAAATAAGCGATACATAGGAGATGAGTGTTACCCGCCGATTATAGACGAGAAGTTGTTTCGGACGGCAAACGAAAAGAAAAATCTAAAAAGTTTTGAACCGAAGAAAGCTTCAAAAGAAGTCGAAATACTAAAAACAATGGTTCATTGCGGACAATGCGGGAAAAAGATGCGCAGAGTTCCCCAATGGCATACGCAAGAAAGGTGGGTGTGCGGTTCAAAGTGTAAATGTCAAAAATATATCTCCGACGGTTATCTCGCTGCAACGATAAAGGGATTATTTATCGAAAGAAGAATCGGAATGGGCGATTGCTTGACTGAAAATGCAGTGCCTACCTACGAAAAAACACAGGAAATAATGCGGTTTACAAACGAAATCGCAAGAATGTCAAACGCGCCGAATATTGAATTTAACGTTGTAAAAAAGTTGATTTTTGAGTGTGCGAATTTGAAATTTCAATCGTGTAAGGAAAATTTGTATTCTGTTTATAACGATAAGGTTAAAGCGGTAATCGATTCGGCAAGGGAAGATGATGATTTGATAAAGTTTTTAGAGGTTATTTCATCGGTAACTGTAAACAATGACGGTTCTCTTTTAGTAAAACTGAAAGATGGGATAGAAATAGGTAACAAGGAGGTGGACGATGCAAGCAGTGAAAAGAATTGTAACAAAGATTGATGCCAATCCGATTCTTTCTAAGCAAAATAACGAGAATAATTTATTGCGCGTAGCCGCCTATTGCCGAGTTAGTACGGACAGCGAAGATCAGATTGAAAGCTATAAAGCGCAGGTGGCGTATTATACCGACGCAATAGCAAAAAATCCGCGGTGGAAATTTGTTGACATTTATGCCGACGAGGGTATCACGGGTATGATGACGAAAAAACGAACGAATTTTATGCGTATGATGCGCGATTGCGAAAAGGGCAAAATTGACCTTATTATTACAAAGTCGGTTGCGCGTTTTGCAAGAAACGTCGTTGATAGTCTGAATTATGTCAGGCGGTTGAAAGCAAAGGGAATAGGCGTATATTTTGAAGAGCAAGCCCTTGACTCTCTAAAAACCGAAAACGAAATGGCGTTAGGAATATATAGCGTTCTTGCCCAAGCCGAGAGTGAAAATATCAGTGCAAATGTTAAGTGGGGTATTCGCCAACGCATGCAGTCGGGGACGTTCAAGTTTCGGTATAATCTTCTCGGTTATCGAAAAGGCGATGACGGCGAACCCGAAATTGTCGAAGAAGAAGCGCAGTATATTCGTGCAATTTTCAATATGTATCTCGATGGCAAAAGCCTTGATCAGATAAAATCATATCTTGAAAGCGAGGGGGTGTTGACAAAGACCGGGAACGCTGTTTGGAATAAAGGTATTATACAAGGCATTCTGTCAAACGAGAGATATTGCGGCGATCTGCTTATGCAAAAAACGTTTACGGAAAATTGCCTTACTAAAAAAGTAAAGAAAAATCGTGGCGAAATGCCGAAATATCTTGTAAAGGATAATCATCCGGCGATAATTACTCACGCAACTTTCAAAATGGCGCAAATGGAAATGGCTCGGCGCGGGAGCGTGAGAAAAAAGACTGATTCGGGAGTTACGGAACAAGGGAAATACAGCGGTAAATTTGCTTTGACGGATATACTTGTGTGTGGCGAATGCGGTAGCCCTTACAGGCGAAAAACATATAGTCGAAACGGGAAAAACAAAAGGGTTTGGCGTTGTTTGAGCAGGTTGGAACACGGAACGGAATTTTGTTCCGATTCGCTAACCGTCGATGACGAAACATTGAAGAAAACCATAGTCAGAGGTATTTGTAAAGCTGTTTCGGATAAAAAGGAAGTTTTAGATCTCATACTATCCAACCTTGCCTATGCGGTAACGGGTGAGGACGATACCCTTGAAATGTACGCAATCGAAAAGCAGTTAAAAACGCTAAGCGGAATAATGGACGAAACGGTAGAACTTGCCGCAAGTTCTACGGGTGACGGTAAACGTTTTCAAGAAGAAATGAAATCGTTGAGTTCTCAAATGGTTGTCTTACGAGAGCAACTTGAAATTATAAAGGGGCGGATTGATTCAAACGAAAAAGTAAATGCGGAAATAGAAAATATAAAGCAATACTTAACCGCCGACAGTCTTGATTTTTCGGAATATAGCGATGTGACGATTCGCCGCCTTGTTGAATATATCCGAGTAATGAAAGACAATTCGATTATTATAGTTTTGAAAGGCGGAATGCAAATACAAGAAAATATCGAAAAGTAAGGAAGTCTGAAAGTTTTTGTTTCAGGCTTTTTTCTGTGTGAGAAGAAAAACGCTTGAAAAAAATATTAAAATTTGATATTATTTAAGTTATCTTAATGGATGAAGGTTATTGCGGATGATTGATGTTGGATTGCCGAGATATGCGGACAACTATAATGGTTATTTTCTTATGAAATTTACGACTTCGTATGAATTTCAGCAAGAATTTTTAGATGGAAAACTTTATTTTAATACTTCTGATTTTTTTGCAAAATGTGATGAAAATGGACGTGGCGATTATCACGAGGGAAGCACGTTTATTGTTGATTATGAAAACCCGAATTTGATGTCAGTTAATCTTGAAAAAATAGGAAATGACTATGCAATTGTTGCGAGAGATTATTCTCAAAATCCCGAGAAATATAAAAAGGGGACAATTTGGGCATATTCAGCGGCGGAAAACAGGAGAAGAAAGATTATAGCTATATACACAGCATTCGTAAACACAGAGAATCAGATAGTTTCTCCATTTGATAATCGAATGAAAAAAGAATTTGGACAATTTGGAATATTGATTTTGAATCGTCAAGTTTTTTTTGAGAGGGTGGTTTCTGCTCTTTCAAAACATAGAGAGTATATTCAAACCATGCTTGGTTTTGTGAAGTATATTCCAAATGAAAAGATGCAAGGACTAATTGATTGGAGTCCGTTTTTCAAAAAAGAAAAATTCGCATATCAAAATGAGTTTAGAATGACATTTATATCAGAAGATGATGAACCAATAAAAATTGATTTAGGGACTACAATAAGAGATATTGCTGTTCCAATAGACGTTAATGATTTGGATAAAATTCATATGGAGAATGGGAAACTCTTTTATCCAATAAATGCTTAGAATGAGTATGCATTGAAAAACTACTTTCTATCTTTTCTAATTTGGACTGATGGAATGAATTGTTAGCTTATATATACTAATATAACGAATTAACTGTAGTTGACAGGTTTTTACGGAAATAGACGTGTAGCTATTTCGTATTAGAAAGCCACGGCTTAGCGTTTATGCAAAAATCATTGCATAAACGCTAATTTTATATTGTATAAATGTATAATTATACACTCGTTTTTGCGATTTCGGCATCGTTTGGGGAAGAATTTGGGGAAGGAAATAGTTGCTCTGTTAACTATTTTTTTGTCGGTACGGGGAAGATTACTAAGTCCATTTGTTTTTTCATAAAATCATCGGAAATAATTCTGAGCTTTGGTTGCTCTTTCGGTACGGTATTTTTCGATTTCCCGCGGAACGGTTTTTTGTAAAAATTTTGCTTTTGCCTTATTCAGATCGTTAGAGGCGGCAGAAATTTCAAAACCGTTCGAGCGATAGCGGATTTCGTAACAGAACGAGTTTTTACCGCTTTTACGTTTGATGACGTGCGCCACGAGTCCGTTGGCGATAAATTGTTTTTTTGAAAGTGGATGCCATTTTTAAAGTTTCCTCGTTTGTGAATTTCATCACGGACGAAACGGCGGATCGCTGATTTTCTTGCGCGCGAAAGTTGTCTTTTTGCTGTGCGTAACACTCAAAAAGACTGCTTAAATAGAGCGAAATGCGTTCGTTTGCGTTAGGTTAAATTGCATAGAAATAAAATAAGCCGCAGTTTCCGATTGAAACCGCGGCTTAAAAGTTATACGCAATATTTTTACCCCTTGACGGGGGAGACTTTTTTTGATACGAAAAATAATTTGAAATAATATTGCTACGTTTTTTGAATTGTATTTTAAGAGAATTAAAAATATAGTTTTGGCTAAAATCGGTTATATGTAATCTTTCAGAAAACGATAATATTTCGGTACGTGAAATTTCCCTTGCATAGTGGGGAAAAGGGCAAAAAGATGTTTTTCCATAACTTCGCCGTCGGTATCTAATCGGTATGCGTTGAAATAAACATCCCCGTCGCCCGTGAAAATTTTTCGTTTATCGAAAGATAATTCCGCTATGTAACCGTTTTCGGTGCGGGTAACGTTCGATTTTACGAAACAATCTTTTTTAAAATCGATTTGCAATACAGGATAACCTTTTTCGTCCGTTCCGCAGTAGGTCATTTTCGCGATCATCAGTTTGTTTTCGGGACTGATTTCGATTTCGTAATAGACTTTTCTTTCAGGATCTGTGCCGATTAAAATTTCGCAGGCGTCGCCTTCGGAATGAATATCGTTGTAGCAATGATGGGGGCAAAAACAAGTTGAATGTTCGGCATAAAAAGTGAAATGCAGAACGTTTTCCTTTTCGGTGATTTCCAAAGCGGTGTTGTAAATGGCGTCGCTTCCGTCCATGCAATTTTTTAAATAGTACTTCATAAGCGAGATTCGCCTCCTGAAAAATTTTGTTCGCTTGCTTGGGTTGCTTTTTGTTTGTTTTGCAATAGTTGAAACTGTTTCGGCGTACAATTCATGATCGCTTTGAAATTTGCCGAAAAAGAGCTTTGTTTCTGATAGCCGAGAATTTGTGCAATATCGATAATACGCATATTATTTTCGGAGAGCAGAGTTAATGAGTATTTTATTCTTTGCCGGGTGATATAGTCTATCAATTTTTCACCGGTATATTTTTTAAATTCGCGGCTTAAATGTTCAGGGCAATACCCGTATTTTTCGGCAAGTGCGGCGATGTTTGAGCTAATCGCGTCGATGGTGTTCAGATCTGCGATCAAATCGTTCAGCCATTGAGGATAATTATGATTGATCAACCCTTTTTCTTCAAGATACGCACCGAGCAAACTGACGATGATGAT